>Ga0082212_10001550_pt1 | contig 33963 bp, 30 predicted proteins | sample TergutNt197P3_FD_71548 | JGI IMG/M metagenome (GOLD analysis project Ga0082212, IMG submission 71548) | Neocapritermes taracua P3 segment gut microbial communities from Petit-Saut dam, French Guiana - Nt197 P3 | ecosystem: Host-associated > Arthropoda: Insects > Digestive system > Gut ... | reverse complement strand
GCGGGGGGGCGTATCCGTTTCCCTCCCCCCGCCGTAGGCGGCATTCCGTAACTTAACGCCCGGATGTAATCATGATCCATGTCGTGCGCCTCGGCGTCTCCGCGATCACGCGCCGCGAGCTGTTCCTCGAAGCGGGCTTTCTGCTCGGCCGGATCGTTCAGCTCGGAATAAGCGTTGGCGATTTCCATGCCGCCGATGTACAGCTCAAATCGCTCCGCCGTCAAAGGATCGTCCGCTTTCTTTTTGGAAAGCGGCGATGTTTCCGCGGGATGATCGTAAATAATCGTCGGTTGAATCAAATGGTCTTCCGCGACTGTTTCAAAAATGAGTGAAAGAACCTTCCCCTGTCCATCCGTCGGATCATATTTTGTATGCGCCAGCCCCGCGAGTTCTTTCAACCTGTCAAAAGAATCCAGATCGTCTGCCGTTATTGCCGGAAGTGAAGCGGGCCAGAATTCCAGAACGGCTTCCTTCATGGTCAACCGCCGCCAGTTGTTAAAGTCCAGGATGTGTTCGCCGTATGCAACCTGGCGGCTGCCGGTAACAGCTTCGGCGATTTGCGTGATCATCTCCTGGGAAAGATCCATCAGGTCTTTGTAGTCGCTGTACGCCTGATAAAACTCGATCATTGTAAATTCCGGATTGTGGCGCGTCGAAACACCCTCGTTGCGGAAAATACGCCCCAGTTCGTAAACGCGGGGAATCCCTCCGACAATCAGCCGCTTGAGATAAAGCTCAAGCGCTATGCGCATATAAAGATCAATGTCCAGCGCGTTGTGATGCGTGGCAAATGGCCGCGCCAGCGCGCCGCCCGCGACGGCCTGCAAAACCGGCGTCTCGACTTCCGTGTAACCGCGCGCGTCCAGAAATCCGCGAATCTCGCGTATGATGCGGCTGCGTTTGGTAAAAATGCTCCGCGTTTCCGGATTAATAATCAAATCGACGTATCGCTGCCGGAACCGCGTTTCCACATCGGTAAGGCCGTGCCATTTTTCAGGCAGAGGGTGCAGGTTTTTTGAAAGATGAAAAACCTGAACGGACGAAACCGTCAATTCGCCCGTGCGCGTGCGTACTACGGCGCCTTCCGCTCCGACGATGTCGCCAATATCGAAGAGTTTGAAAAGCTCGAAATTTTCCTCGCCGACAAAATCGCGGCGGACGTAAACCTGAATCCGGTTTTCCCCGTCGGAAAGATCCAGAAATCCCGCTTTGCCTTGCGGGCGCAGTGAAAGGATGCGTCCGCAGACGCGAATCGTTTCCTTTTTTTCCTCCAGCGCAACAGCGTCGAATTGCGCGAATGCCTCGCGAGCCGCGCTTATCGTATGGGTATATTCAAATTTGTGCGGATAGGGGGCGTAGCCGAGCCGTCTGAGTTCGGCAAGTTTGAAACTCCGCTGTTCCGGTAGATTCGTCTGGTTTTCCATATTTTTATTGCTTCCCTGGCAGGGCTTTCCGGATGCTGTCCAGAATGCCGTTTACGAACTGCGCGGAATCCTGCGTGGAAAATTTTCGGGCAAGTTCGATTGCTTCGTTGATAATAGCCGAATCCGGACTTTTCCCGCCGGATATAAGCTCAAAAGCCGCGATGCGAAGAACGTTGCGGTCTACGGCAGCCATCCTGCCGAGACGCCAGTTCTGCGCGTGGCTCTGAATAAGCCGGTCGAGTTCCTCTATTTGCGCGGAAACGCCGGTAAACAACTGCTCGGCAAATTCAAGGACGCCGGGCGTAAACTCATCCATCGCCCTGTAGGCGTCAAGAATTTCGCTCTCTGAAATTCCGCCTATATCCCGTCCATAAAGCATCTGGAGCGCGCATTCACGCCCGGCACGACGATGTCCCATGCTATTTTTTCGTCCGTAGAGGCTTGAAAACCCCTGGGAGCGCGGTCTTTTAGCCCGCATATCCTTGTAAAATGCGGGCAGGATGCCCGCGCTCCCAGCAATGTCTTCGGTTTTTATCGCCGCAGGGCTACAATTGCTTCAATACCTGCGCCACTTCAATAGCGGTCACGGCGGCTTCAAAGCCTTTGTTGCCGGTTTTGAGGCCGGCGCGGTCAACGGCCTGTTCCATTGTATTGCAGGTCAGTATGCCGTTGATAACCGGAACGTCGGCTTGCAGGCTGATGCTCCCGATTTCCCTTGTTACCGTCGCTGAAAGATGATCGAAATGCGGCGTCTCGCCACGGATAAGCGTGCCGAGACAGATAACGGCGTCGAATTTTTTTGAAAGCGCCAATTTTTGGGCTATTGCCGGGATCTCAAAGCTGCCCGGAATCCATACGACCGTAACTTCGTCCATCGGCGCTCCGTGGCGTTCCAGCGCGTCGAGCGCTCCGGCAAGCAGCCGGTCGCTGATAAACGTGTTAAAGCGGCTGACTACTATTGCAAATCTGACGCCCTTGGCGTCAAGCGAACCCTGGATAGTCCTGACCATTGCCATGTCTCCCATTTGTTTTGTTAAGCTATTGATTTTGCAAGAGCGCGCCGGCTATTGCAAGAGGCATTGTTATTCAGGCTTTCTCAATCAGCAGTTCGCGCAGCATTGGCATTGCAAAGACGAGCCGCCCCCGACCGGCAGGAGCGATTACTCCCTGCGCTATAAGACGGCGACGATACGTATCCGCGTACTGGCTGTTTACGCCCATACGTTCCACGACATCGGCGATTCTGCTCACAGTTGAATCCTGCGCCATTGCCATGAGAAACTGCCTGTCCACATCGGATATTTCGAAAAGGGTCGCCTCCAAAATCATGCTCTCCATGTCTGATTTGGCGTCAAGAATTCCATTATTCACGTCGGACATGGTTATCGTTTTATTATTTGATTGATTGAAAACGTGATAACCGATTAACTGTATAACAAACGCCAGACCTGCCGTCCGTTCAGCGGCCTTTTGCAGCGCGGGGTTTTCTATGCGGCGCGCCGCCATCTCAATGGTATTCCGCATCACGGCACTAACTTCCGGCAGTAAAATGGGATTCAGTTCCCGGCGAAACGCCCTTCGAAGAAACGAAATCGAATCCAGTTGGAACATCTGCAAAACATTTCCAGGCAATCCCGCCATCATCAGGGCTACATTGCGCTTATCGCGTATGAAAAACTGGAACATTGATATGAACGTTTCCAGTTCCTGTACCGACGCTTTGACCTCATCAATGGAAAAGATCAACCCAATGTCCCGCTTGGCAAGTTTATCTAAATACGCTTCCATTTGTACGCGCCAACCTTTTCGGGCTTCCGGCGGAATCTGGCGTGTAACGCCGATGCCTGCGACAGTAAGTCCGGTAAGCTTGCCGGCGGATTTTGGAGCAAGAAAGGCTTCCGCGCGTTTTTCCACCTGGTCCATTAAGTCCATGAGCATGCCGGGCTCCGCTGAAACCTGAACGCCAATCCAGCCTTTAGCCTCCGCCTCGGCAACAATCCTCGACAGCAGAACCGTTTTCCCGCTGCCGCGCGGCCCCGCGAAAATCGTAATCCTGTTCGGATCGCCTGGGCCGCTGTCAAGTCCTTTAAGCACGTCTTCAATCAGCCGCTCGCGCCCTCCAAGAAACGGCGGATCGCTTCCAAAAACCGGCGTAAATGGATTTCTGTACATTTGTATTCCTTTTTATTCTTTTGTATTTCTTATTATTCTTTTGTATTCCTTATTATTCTTTTGTATTTCTTTTTATTTATTTTTATTCTTTTGTAAATCTTACTATTCAATACGATTGTGTCAAGAGGCGGGCAGACTTGGGAGTGCGGGCGTCCTCGCCTGCGGTAGAGGCAAGGCATGCCTTGTCTCTACATTTATATTTCATTTATTCACCTTAAAATCGTCTGTAACTGCGACTTTTCATACCCGCGTTACTTTTCGCAGGCGGGACGCCCGCGCTCCCGTGTCCAGTTTTTGCAATTACATTATTTTAAAAATTCTTGACATGTGCGCATTAGTGTATTATTGTCGTAATGCACTATACATGACGGGTAAAAGATAGAAAGTATAGAAAGCAACGTAAAACGCAGAAGAAAGCGCTGGATATGACGACCGATAAAACGCCGCTGCCGTTTCAGATTAAACCCGGTTCCGGCATCCCGATTTACAGACAGATCATCGACCAGGTGCGCCGTTTAATCGCCAGCGGCGCGCTACGCGCGGGCGACGAACTGCCGTCAATACGTCAGGCGGCCGGATATTACGAAATCAATCCCATGACCATTTCCAAAGCCTACAGCCTGCTGGAAGCCGCGGGCGTACTGGAGCGACTGCGCGGTCAGGGCATGATAGTGGCGGCCGAACAACCGGGGGAACTTAATCTTAAAAAGCGGCTTGAATTGCTGCGTCCCGCCCTGCGCGAGGTCGCGGCCCAGGCCCGTCAACTTAATCTAACCAGGGAAGCAACTCTAAAAGCTTTGGCGGAACAGTTGGAGGAATCACATGAATAACGCTGTTTTGAAACTCACAGGCATTTGTAAGCAATTTGACGGACGGCGCGTACTGCGCGGGCTTGACCTTGACGTACAGCCGGGAACCATCCTCGGGCTGATGGGACGCAACGGCTCGGGGAAATCCACGCTGATTAAGTGCCTGCTCGGATTTATTTATCCGGACGCCGGTCACGCGGGCATTTTCGGCGAAAACAGCCGCGATCTGAGCGCGGACGTCCGTCAGCGCATCGGTTATGTGCCGCAAACCATGAAGGGCTTCCGCTGGATGACGGCGGGAACTTTTCTGGAATACACAGGTTCGTTCTACCGGAAATGGAACCGCGATAAAGTCGATTCACTCATGAACGAATGGGAACTTCGGCACGGAGCGCAAATAGGCGAAATGTCGGAAGGCGAAATACAGAAACTTTCCATCATCCGGGCGCTGGGACATGAGCCGGAATTGCTTATTTTCGATGAACCTGTGGCCAGCCTCGATCCGCTCGCGCGGCGGAATTTTCTCCGCAGACTTATTGAGATAAATATGGATGAAAATCTCACCATGCTTTTTTCAAGCCATATCGCATCCGATTTGGAGCGCGTGGCGAGCGATATAGCCATTTTAAAGGAAGGATGCATCCAGTACCGCGGCGACCTGGGTTCGCTGCAGGAACGCATCAGGAAAATCCACATACAATCGGACAGAGAATTGCCCGATCCGCTTCCCATAAGCAACGTCATCCGCTGCGTCATCGAGAACACGAAAGCTGTTGTCACAGTGGATGGCGCGAACGACGAAGAAATCCAAAAGCTCGGCGAGACGCTGTCAGCCCGCGTTTCCACGGAATCGCTCAATCTGGAAGATATTTTTCTGGAGGTAAACCAATGAAAGCCGTTGGAATCATTTTGAAATCCTGTTTCGATTTCCCGCGGTTTGTTTTCTGGTTGTGGTTTTGCGGGCTGATGATATTTGTGTGTTTTATGTTTATTAGATTGGCTACGCATGGAGCCAAAGAAATATCTTTCCTCGCCCATCCTTCTTTCATTTTTTGGCCTTTATTCGGATCCTGTTTCACCGTAGCGGCGGTTGGATGGAACCTTCGGCAAACGCTGCTCGAAGGAGAGGAAACCGATATGCTGCCGGATTACCAGGCGCGACACTTGAAAGCAGCCGGAACTATCGTATCGGTGAACACATTTGTCTATTTAGCGCTGACGCTATTTTGCGGATGGCAGCCGCTTCCGGCGCTGGCCGGTTTTCTGTGTATTACAGCCCTTACACTATGGTTTGGCGTTTTATTTCTGATCGCATCAGGCACTTTTTTTCATTTTGCGGCTATGTCGGACAAATTATTTCCTGAAAATAGTATAAGTGATACTTTGGCTGAAATTTCTCAGACGGTATGGACGAGCTTTGCCGCGCACGCATACGTATGGTCAGGCTTGCTGATTGTCCTGTCACTTTGTTTAATCATTGTGTTTTGTATACGCTATATGAGCATCACCAGCGCGGCGCCGGGTCGTTATCGTTTCTTTTTTATAGCTGCATCCGGCTACGCGCAGTTTAGGCAGTCTGCACTGGGCGCTAAGCTTACCAAGACAGCCTCTTCAGAAAAGAAAAAATTACGGGCGGATATGAGTGTGAGGAAAGCCGTTTTTCAGATGGCGACCAAACGCCACGGACAACCGCCGTCATTTTTTCAACTGGCGCGGTTAATTCGTTTCGCCATGCTCGGTACTCCGGAAGCAAATTGCATCCAATGGAACCGCAACTTGAGCCGTAACTGGAACAGCAAAACTGTTAGAGTGATTGCCGTGTTTTACGGTGTTTTTGGGGCGCTATTCGGGTTGATATTCCAAAATAAGGGCAGTTTGGACACAAGCTTCTTCCTGCTATTAACGTTCGGATTGGCAGTGACCGCAATGGCTGCTACTTTTCAATCAAATAAAAATCTACTGCCGGCTTTATATCTTCAGACAAATATGCCGTCAAAAGCCGCTTTTATGAAAGCAGTAGCTACAGGTTATCTATTTACTGCCGCCGAGTATTTTCTGATTTTCCACGGCGCGGCGTTGGCGGCGCATGCCTTTTTACCAAGCCTCGCCTGGCCGTACATGTTCCAGATTGTATTTATTAACGCGGCAATGATTCCGTTTTATACTTCCGTTCTGTTTTTGACCGGCAATCAGCGGAAAACGCCGCCCGGTCAGGGCTGGATGATGGGATTTGGTCTTTTATACTTTCCGTTCCTGTTTGCTTCACTAATCGCATCGTATTCAACCACAGTCGGATGGATTATTTCCGGAACCTGCGTACTCGCCGGCACGTTGATTTTCCACGCGGCACTGCGCCGCTGGACAAAATCGCAAATGGATTGCGCGTAATGGAATGCTTCGTAATACAGGACAACAATGATAATAGTCACGACTACTAAGAAAACGCTGATTAATTCGCTCGTACAGCAAATTAATCAGCGTTTCCTTACCGGATCTTTACATTATTCTTATTGCTGCGCTTTGCGTCATACAGGGCGAAATCAGCCCGTTGAATGAAGTCATGGATGTCTTCCGATGGCTGATAAGTCGTGCAGCCGACGCTGATTGTAACGCTTCCGACTACCGGAAAATCGTAGTCGTCCACGCGCTTCCTTATATTTTCAGCCATGTGGAAAACCTGGTTCTGCGTGGTGTTTGTCGCCAGGACGGCGAATTCTTCACCGCCGTACCTTGCGGCGATATCCCCGCCTCGCAGGCTCGACTGAAGTATTTTTCCTATGCAGGACAGCACCTCGTCGCCGGCAAGATGTCCGTATGTGTCGTTGACCATCTTAAAATTATCTATGTCTATCATCAGAAGCGACAGATAGTCTCCCGTGTTTCTGGCATTGACGATCTCCGCCTCGAGTATTTCCTTGAAAGTCGCCTGATTGGTGAGGGATGTCAATTTGTCATGGCGAGAGATATTTTTGTACATCTCCAGATCACGCGTGAGCCCTCTTTTTTCCAGTAGAGTTTCTCGCGCTTTCTGTAAAATCCTGACACGCTCGACGTATTCCTCCCGGTAAAGTCGAACAATGATCGCCTTTCCATCGGACGTGGTCATCGCCTGCGCAAGAAGCGCCTTATCGCCGCCCACGCCTTCTTCCTGCCAGATGGAGGATGAATATCGCCCATCTTTATCCTCTAAAAAGAAATGTTCGGCATCCTCAAGAAAAAAGGCCAGCATGTCAGAATGTTTCCATGGCGACGAGCATGGCCCGTTTTCGTCATCGGGGTACAATTCGCGGTAGAAGTCGGGAACCTTTCCCACCGCGACATACTTTCCAGGTTCGAGCCTTTTTAGTACGGCGACGTCGATATCGTGGAGTATTGAATATATGAGATTCTTGTCTTCCATATAAGTTCCTGTTAAGCACTTGTCAGCATATCCCGCGCCAGGGTTTCAAAGGCTTCTTCAACAGCCAGTTTTGTTTTGGCGCTGGTACGCAGAATTTTTATACCTGAAGCCGCAGCTTTTTCCATATGTTCATCGCCCACTTCCCAATCTGGCAGGTCGCTTTTATTCAGAAGCAGTATGTTTGGCACGTCATGGCCCAGCATCCCCAGCGCGATCTTTCTGAGCTTGAGCGCCGCGTCAAACGTATCAAGGCGCGTCAGATCGGCAACGACGAAAAACCCCATCGATCCGCGAAGATATTGCATATTGATGTCGGTATATTCATCCTTTCCTTCCATATCCCAGAGAACGAGAGATACGCTCGTGCCTTCAATATCAACGCCTTTCTTGCTGATTTTAACGCCGACCGTAGAGAGATACTTGTCGGAAAAAATCGAATTGACATACTGTTCAACAAGAGAGGTCTTGCCAACAGAGAGTGAGCCCAGCATGCAAATTTTTTTACTTATCATTTTTGTGAAATGTATCCTGTAATACGTTCATTGTCCGTAATCCGTTTCCAGATGAAAAACAAACTAAGATTTCTCCAGCGTCGGCAGCAGTTCCGTTTCGGCAACCTTGACCAGACGCACTCTCAGATCAATTTTACGCTGATTCTGATTTCCCTCGGCATCCCTGTTTAGATCTTCCGCGTGTGACAGATCGGAGCCGATACCGTAAATTGCGGTTGGAATATTAGCCTGCTGCGCAAAAAGCTTGGAAGCAATCATCCGCGCGCGCGCCTGGCTGATTTCATAATTACGGCTTTCGGAGCCCGTGGCATCCGCCTGTCCGTAGATTGTAAGATTAACCGCCAACCCCATTTTATTTGCCAGACGTTCCAGTGATACAAGGTCGGAGATCGCCTTATTCAGCGCGGGTTGATCCGGCGGGATAGGATTGTCGCCACCGACGGGGAAACGGACAACCGCTGTTTCGATGGACCGGATCAGGTCCGTCAGTTCGGCTACTCGCGGATCATTAAGCGCGGAATAGTCCACGCTAAGTACGCCCGGCGTCGCTAATATAGTCTGCCGCGCCTGAAGAATCCAGTTCAAATCCGCCGCGCCCGACAGGTGCAGGACTCCATCCCTGTAATACACCTCCACACCCTCCGGCGGCATAATTTTCTTTATTACTCTCAATTTGACGACATCCGGTTCATAGGAAACGAAAGGAATACTCTTAATATCGATAAAGTCCGGTTTATAGCCATTCTCGCTCAGTATTTGTGAAAACGGACGTGCCAGTTCATCCTGAAGGCAGACAACCTTCCATGGGTTGAATCCCCATGAACCCTTAACATCCAAAACGAGCATGCCCGGTTCCATGCGCAGAAGGTCCACGCTCTTGCTCATTCTGTAGGAATGGTATTGATGCGCAATAAAAAGAACCAGGACACAGGCGCCTATGCCGTAAACCAGCCTTTTCGTCCATGTCGGCGCGGATTTTTCGTCATCCCTGAATTTATGGGCGATGCAATCCTGCAGATGATTGTTGGCTATCGCAAAGGGGGCGGAGTCTCCGTTGAAATCCACAAGCAGGTGGCCGCACTCAGCAAGGATCAGTTCCAGGCTTTCACTCAGCCCGTTCAGAAAATCCGCCGGAGGCGTACCGCGAACCATGCAGGCGAGATAAACCAGGGGACTTCGCACGATGTAAATCGTATATTCATCCATCTTCAGCGAATTTAGCGCGCTGCCGTCATCCTCATTATTAAAACAGTCGCGCGCAAAATCCTGAACCGCCGTCAACATGCCGGATACCAGGTCGGCGTCTTTACTGGTCACGCCCTCATGCACCACATGGGAAAGCACCAACCCGGTTTCGTTATGGATCAGAAAAATCTGATCCACTCTGTAAACCAGGGTGTGAAGCATGACTATTTCACTGAACTGCTTGCCGGAACGGATCGCCTCCAAACGCCACTTGATTCCCTTCAGCGAGAGGGACTGCTCAAGGCTTTTACTGAAACTGCCGAGCATGGAATTAAAAGACTCTGAAATTGAACGGCGAATAGTCGAACCGATCATCGGGAAGACTATGTTGATGAAATCATTCGGATGTTTTTTAATAAATGCCTTGAACGAGCTTTCGACGATCGGCTCGAATGCTTTATTCAGCATATTATCCTGGTTTGAACGCATTACGACGGCTTCGGCGAGAACATCGCTGATATCGTGAGTCTTTGCCGAATGGTCGTTCAGCCTGTGTTCCAGATCGCTGATTTTATCGATTTCCGACTGCATCAACAACGAGCGCAACCGTTGCAGCTCTTGTTCAAGCGGAACACGGCCTGCATCTTTTTCATCAGGCGTTTCAGGCATACCGATCCCTAGTTCCATCCTTCATTTTGCCGATGCTCTTCATTATTCGCGGAAGCATCCATGTTTGCGGAAGCATCCGGCTGGTTTTCCCCGATTGTTACATCCACGGCGTCCGCATGCCACTGGTTGCTCATTTTAACCGCCATTTCGGTAAACATGGATGAGAGAGTGGAGCGGTAAACCATATCCTGGCGAATCTCCGACGCGGCCTCGGAAATCACATTCAAAGCCGCCGTGTATTTTTCATCGATCTTGTTGTTCAGGCTGTTTGTCTCGGACTGCATCAGTTTCCGGATTTCCTGTTCGATATTGTCGAGCGTACCGGAAAGTGCGGCGAGACGGCGATCCAACGCGTTTTCGGCCGCGGTAATATTACCGGCCAGTTTATTAAATGTGTCGGTGCGCTCTCTTTGTTCGGCCTTCAACGCCGCATCGCGTTCGGAAGCCTCCGTATTGATGCGGTGTACAAGAGAAGCCGTTTCGCTTCGCATAAAGTTTTCAAGAGAATCGAGGCGCGCTTTCAACGCCTCTCTCGCGTCATTGATTTCACGTTGAAAGCGGGCTTCCTGCCGCTGGAAACGGGTTTCGAGATCTCTCAATTGCGTGCCGAAAAGCAGGTCACGCACCTGGTTCATGGAAACAATGTCTTTGCTGTCTTCGTTATTCATCATCAAAATCCTCAATAACACACTTTTCTTAAATATTTCAAAACAAATAAGAATAACATATCATCATGAGTTGCAGAACAATGCCTTTTTAATTGCCTGCAATGTTAATTCATATTCCACGGGTTTCGCGATATGGCCGTTCATACCGGCTGCGACGACCTGTTCGATGTCCTCCTTGAACGCGTTGGCGCTCAGGGCGAGTATTACCAGCGTCTTTGCGTCCGGCTGGTCCAAAGCGCGTATCATTCCGGCGGCCGTACAGCCGTCCATAATCGGCATCTGGACATCCATGAGTATCAAATCATAATAACCCGCGGGAGAGGCTTTTACCATATCGACGGCTTCCTGTCCATCCGATGCGCTTTCCAGTTTGGCGCCGGTATCCTTAAGGAACGCATAGACGATTTCCCTGTTAATTTCCACATCATCGACGACAAGTATCCTGCGTCCTGAAAAATCAAATGTTTCATCGACCTGATCCGCGGCCGGCGGTCGTTTGTTAGAGGTTAAACCATTGTCGAGAGTCAGCCACACGGAGAATGAAAACCGCGACCCTTTCGCCAGTTTGCTTTCCACCTGAATATGGCCGCCCATGAGTTCCACGATGCGCTGACTGATTGACAATCCCAGGCCGGCTCCGCCGTACCGACGGGAGAGATTATTGTCGGCCTGTTCGAACGGGTCGAATAGTCTTTCCGTAAAATTTTCGGGGATGCCTATGCCGGTATCGGTAACGGAAAAACGTATCATGGCTTTTTCGGCGTTTTGCGAAAGCTCGTCGATGTCAAACTGGATACGTCCGCGTTCGGCGGTAAATTTGACCGCGTTTGCCAAAAGATTGATTAGTACCTGCGACAGTCTTTGAGAATCGCCGACAAAGGAGCCAGATGAAAGGACATTATAATTGACGACCAGTTCCTGATTTTTGTCCGACGCCGTTTGCCGGATGCCGGATAAAAGTGACTCCAGCGTATCCATCAGCTTGAACGGCGCGTCGCACAGAATGAACTTGCCTTCCTCGATTTTTGATATATCCAAAACGTCGTCAAGCAATCCGACCAGTTGTCTGGATGAAACGCTTATCTGGGATAGGCATTTTTTTATCGCGTCAATGTCCCGACTATGTTCGGCGATTTGCACCATGCCGGCGATGGCATTCAGAGGCGTACGAATCTCATGACTCAGGTTGGATAAAAACTGGGTCTTCGCCCTGACGGCGTTAATGGCTTCCTTTACCGAAGTCATGTTATTGAAAATCCCGTTCATCATCCGGCCGTAACCCATGAATGAAGACAGTATTTCCTGAGGAGAGAAATCATAGGAATCTTTTGAAGCGTCGGTTATGCCGCCCATGATGATTCCTTCGAGCTTTCTGTTATTGCCGAATATCGGCAGGTACATGACATGCGCCAGATTCAGCGACTGAAAGGGCGGTTCCGTAACCGGAGATTCCCGGAAAGCGTTGTGCTGCTTAAAATCGCAAAGCTCGTGGCGTGTGATCCATTCCTGTGAAAAATGCAGAGGTTCGCATTCATCCAGGTTGCATCCACCCATGTAGATCAAACTGTTTTCAGCCGGGCTCAAAGAAAAAATCGCGCCGATTTCCATCTGAAAAATAACTACGATTCCTTCCGTAATGGTTTCGTACAATTCTTTTGGAGTGTGCGCCTGAAGGGCCATTTGAGCGAAAAAATGTATGCGGGTAAATATGTCAAGCTGTAAATCCAGCTTGCCGCGAATATTACGCATGTTCTGCTCGTTAAGTTCAAATTGACGGGTTATAGACTCAATGGTTGCAGCGTTTTTTTTCCGTCCAGGCAGCTTAAGATCCTTTTTATCCATAATGAAAATTCTCAGGGTTCAAAAGAAAATGCGGAACCCAGTTTCCCGGCAATACGATTTTTAATCCAGTTGCCGTCGCTCCATTCCAGTGGATTAACCGGAAGGCCCGCAAGCAATGTGCAGTAATGAAGGTGGTCGCCGCCGGCCAGCCCCGTTTCGCCGGTTCTCCCGATAATCTCTCCCCGCGCAATTTTTTGTCCTTCCGTAACCGCGCCGGCGGAAAGATGTCCGTAAATCGTCATAAGGCCGTAGCCGTGATCAATTACCACGGCGTTACCATAAATACCGAGAAAACGCGCCAGCACGACCACGCCGTCATTGGCAGCCGGAATCGGCGCATGTCTTGTCTGCGCCAGATCAAGCCCCAGGTGATCCTGCTGATCGATTTCGCGTCCCTGGTAAACATAGGATCTCCGTTCGGCAAAAGACGCCATCACTTTTGTGTTCGGCATGAGCAGAAAAGGTTTTTTCCATAGGAAAGACTCCGGGGAATTTTCCGCAAGAGCCTGTATGGTTTCCGCGTTGCGTTCCCGCAGTTCACGATTGATCAGCAGGTAGCTTTCAAGCAGCGTCGCCTGTTCACGGATTTCCGGAGTTTGTGAGAGAATCGGCGGTACGACCTTATTCAGAAAAGTATCGGAAACCTGGATGATGTCGGTACGCAGACGGCGCTGCGTAAAGCTGTCGATAAAACCGGTTTCAGCGGTGTTGCCCGCGGAATCCTCCGCTACAATGAGAACATCGGGAGTTGACATGTCATAAGGAACGGCAAACAGCGCGAATCTGTCACGCGGCCCGCCTCCGGGAAGCTGATAGCCCGCAAACCAGCGATTACCCGCGCGCACGCCGTCGCGTACCGCCGATTCGCCGACGCGGTAAACCACGGCTTCACTACCGCCCCGGGCCACATATGTCTGCGTCGAAACAACCTGTATTGACGGGGGCGTGAGGCGCACCGGCAGCGTAAGTTCTTCAACTGCGTCGGACGGGCTGCGCAGCCATGTTCCGGCGCGGCCTGCGGTGACGCGGATTGTGGCGTTGCCGCCCTTCAGTTCCGGAAATGTTTGAAGCCCCGCCAGTACCTCCAGCGTGTCTTTTTCGGTTTTATTTCCCAGGAAGGGAATCTGGCGTGCCGGTTTATATTTTTTTTCGTCCAGTACCGCGACCTTGTCGTCCTGGACAAGTTCAACGCGCACACACGTCAGCCCGCGTTTAGGCTCGGCAACTTCGATCGTTACGGGGGTTCTTCTGCCAATAGAGGGCATTTTGGGTTCAATTCTTATCGTGGGCGGCGCGCCGGCGTAGAAAACCGCAATTCCCGTAAATATAAGGACGATAAGCGCAATAATAAAAAACATCGGCTTCAGGGAACGTTTCTCGCCAAAAATGTCTTTCGTCATCTACCCGATCCTTTCAGAATTGACGAATAAGTTTACCATTTATTAAGGTTTGATACCCCGGATATTTCATATGGAAAAGCCGTCCCGTCAGGGAAAAATATTGGTAGAAATAGCAACACGGCTCTATATCGTGTTAAAATGCAGATCGGCTTCCCTAAGGAAATGCTGGTTTATGGAGTGCGGGAGCTTGCTCGCGCTTTCATAGCGGCGGCTTGCCGCCGCACTCAACAATGTTGCGATAACCACATTACGTTGTACGCCTCTGCCGCTTGTAACGTCAACGGTTCCTGTGTGGCTGGCGCGGTAGCAAGCTCCCGTGCTAAAAGCGGCGGCAAGCCGCCGCACTCCACTAAAGGTTAATTAAGGAGGTTTAGCATTATGCCTCTTGGAAAGAAAAATCTTTACGCGTGCGTGTTTTTCCTCATGATCTGCTGCGCGGCATATGTTTTACACGCACCGGCCGGCGCGCAGAGCGTCGTTGACGGCGGGAATCCGGCCGTTTTCAAGGTTAACGTCGAGATCGTCTATGTTCCGATATCCGTAAGCGACTCGCTTGGCCGCTACGTGACCGGCCTCAAAAAAGAATACTTCCGTGTTTTTGAAGACAAAGTGGAACAGACGATAATCGGTTTCATGCAGGAGGAAGCACCCATAAGCGTAGGCATTGTTTTCGACGTCAGCTCCAGCATGAAAGACAACGATAATATCCGGAAAGCCAAAAATGCCATTACGCGTTTCCTTCAGTCCGTAAACCCGGAAGACGAAGCTTTTTTGATTACGTTTAACGAACGGGCGAATCTGGCGCAGCGTTTCACCAATCAGATCGGCACGATGCGAAGCGCGCTTGCACAGCTTAAACCGAGTGGTAAAACCGCGGTATACGACGCGGTTTATATGGGGCTTGAGCAGATCCGTTACGGCAAAAATGAAAAAAAGGCGCTGGTACTGATTACCGACGGTGAAGACAACAGCAGCCGTTACAGTTCGGTTGAGCTTCGTGAATTCGCCAAGGAGTCCAATGTGCAGGTTTATGGCATCGGTGAACAGGGAAACCTCGGCTACGGATTCGCCGAAATTCAGAACATCGTCAGTCTGACCGGAGGCCGCGCTTTTTTTCCGAACAGTTTCAGTGATCTGGATTATTACATCGATCTGGTACATGCTGAATTAAGGAGCCAATACCTCGTGGGATACTCTCCAAAGAACAATGTTCATGACGGGAAATGGCGGAGAATCACGGTAAGGCTCGAAGGACCGCCGGGGCTTCCAAAATTGGCGGTTCGCGCGAGGGAGGGATACTATGCGCCGAATTAATCGGTGTTTCAATAACCGTCGGCGGAGTTTTTTCTATGCGGTTTTCTTTTTTCCACTTTTCCAGCTTGCTTTTTTCGCGGCCGTCATGCCGGAGGGCGCCGCGCAGGAACAGCCGTCCACGGAAAACGGATCCGACGGTCTGCCTGAATATAGAATAGGTGTCCGTGTCGATCTTGTGCTTCTTTACGCTTCGGTCGTTGACAAAAACAATCATTTCGTTCCAGGACTGGATCAGAGCAATTTCAGGGTTTTCGAAAACATCGGCGAACAAAATATAGAATCCTTCGCGCGTGAAGATGTTCCCGTTAGCATGGGAATAGTTCTCGATCTGAGCGGAAGTATGCGCGGGAAAATCGAACAGGTGAACAGGGCCGCGCTGGCTTTTATCAAGGCGGGCAATCCGGGAGATGAATTTTTTCTGATTGGATTCAACGACGAAGTGGAACTGTTACAGGATTATACCGGCGACATAGACGAAATCAGCGATGCGCTGGAAAACACCGTGGTGGCCGGAAAAACGCATCTTTATGACTCCGTTTATCTGGGCGTTGAAAAGGCTCATAAGGGAAGCAAATCCAAAAAAGCTCTTGTCGTCATTACGGACGGCAACGACGACACCAGCTATTACAGCCTGAAGGAACTGATCGCCAAAATACAGGAATCAGACGTGCAGGTATTCTGCGTCGGCCTGCTTGACGACATGCCGAAGAAAGGCATCTTCAGCCGCTGGTCAAATTCCGAAGCGAAAAAATATCATGATGCGCTTGTGCGTATTTCCGAAGAAACAGGCGGGAACGCTTTTTTCCCGCAGGAAGCGTCTGAAATTAACGGCATAGTGGCGGAAATCGCCCGTGATCTTCGCTCTCAATACAGCATAGGATACGTTTCTTCCAATGCCGCCCGGGACGGAGCGTTCCGAACGGTTAGAATTGAACTGACCGGAAAGAAAACCGACGGTATGAAAATCCGTCATCGCCGCGGATATTACGCGCCTGTCGGGAAATAGATTAATAATAGCCACCGCTTTTCAAACACGTTGACGTAATTAAAGTCTCTTTCTATTGTGAGAAGGTTGGCGTTGTCGCTCCCGCGCCGCAGGTCAGGAACGCGTATGCCTTCGAATATTAACCATCATGGATAAAGCGAGGGTTTTCCATAAGTCCCAGTCATCTCCCCTTGAGTTTTGGCGCCGGCTTATGATGTGACATTTGCCCATAATTCGCAGAATATTTGGTTGCGCGAACACCTGGACCGCTGATGTCAGACGCGGCCGAAATTCTTTTCAATTTCGTACTTTGAAAAACGGAGAATTGCCGGGCGGCCGTGCGGGCAGTTTGTCGGAACGGTAGTTTTCGCCAGTTCGTCAAGCAGCCAGCGCATCTTTTCCAGGCTGAGCGGCATATTAACCTTGACCGCGGCCTGACATGAGGTCTTTACCGCTATCCGGTCACGGATTTTATCAATGTCAAAGCCGCGCTCGTCTTCGTCAAGCGCTTCGGTTATTTCCATGACGAGCGCACGTAAATCGGCGTCACGCGCAATCGCAGGAACGGAACGGATAATAATGGAATTTCCTCCAAACGGCTCGACCTCAAAACCGTTTCGCATCAGTTCAGGCAGCGTACGACCGATAAGCGCCATTTGAGCCGGCGTCAGTTCAATCGACAGCGGAATCAGAAGCCCCTGCGTTTCAATGCGTCCCGACGACATTTCCGCCGCCAGTTTTTCATACAAAATTCTTTCGTGTGCTGCGTGTTGATCCACGATCAAAAGACCCTGCGCGTCACAGGCGATGATGTAGCTGTTGTGCATCTGCCCGATAATACGCGCACCGGAAAGATCCAGCCCGCCTCGTGTTTGCCTTCCCGGGCTGTGAAGTAGTTCCGTCGCCCGTCGAACTTCAGCCGGATCCGTATTCCTGCCGAAAGTATTCGTCGTAATCGTGGCTTTTGAGGGGAAGTGGTTTTCCGGCGGCGGATAATTAAAAGACGACTGTGCGGAGCGTCCGCCGCCTACAGGCGTCAGATTCCAGTTCGCGGCGGCCGGATCGGCAACCGTTGAATTTTCCGGCGATACCGCATATGACTTCGAGGCTTCGGACACAGTCGCCGCAAGAGCCAAATCATTTTCCGCGCAGGAAAAATCGTCTTTTCTTTCGCGGAAATCCGTGTTTTCGCCGGACAAAAACGACGAAGCGGAGTGATGCGCGTAGGAAGGTATTGTGACGTTTCCCTTCAGTGCACGGTCGATTGTTTCAAATGTGAGCCTGTGGACGGTGTTCTGGTCGCGGAAGCGGATTTCCGTTTTGGCCGGATGCGCGTTTACGTCAACTTCATCAAAAGGCAGTTCAAGAAACAGGATCGTCACAGGATACGCCGCCGATGGAATATGGCTGCGATATGCCTGCCGTATCGCTCCCATCAGCACCTTGTCGCGCACCATGCGCCGATTTACATAAACATATTGCGCGTATGAATTTGTTCTGCGCTCCTCCGGCAGCGAAGTAAAACCATGCACACGAATACTTCCGCTTCGTCCGTCAAAAGGAATAAGGCGATCCAGAAAGCCGTCGCCGAGCGCCTGATATATACGATCTTTGATATCGGTTGCCGCCGTGGCGTCAAGCAGCGTCCGTCCGTCGCTTTCAAGCGTAAAGCGGGTTTCGGGGCGCGCCAGCGCGTAGTGTGTGACCAGACGCGCAATATGTCCCAGTTCCGTATCGTGGGAGCGAAGGAATTTCCGTCGCGCAGGGACGTTGTAAAAAAGATCGCGCGCTTCGATTTCCGTACCGCGATCCCATGGAATATGTTTGACCGAGCGTAGAACCCCGCCGGTGATTTCGATCTCCGTGCCTGCCGGGTTATCCTCGCGCCGGGTTCGCAGCGTCAGGCGCGATATTGACGCTATAGACGGAAGAGCTTCGCCGCGAAAACCGAGCGTTGCGATAGAGGCCAGATCTTCGGCGGTGCGTAGTTTGCTGGTAGCGTGGTGCTCGAATGCCAGCAGGGCGTCGTCCTGGCTCATTCCGCCGCCGTCGTCGCGCACACGTATGGACCGCTTTCCTCCGGAGATCACGGCGACGTGAATCGAGCGGCTTCCGGCGTCCAGTGAATTCTCCACGAGTTCCTTAACAGCGGAAGCTGGGCGTTCGACGATTTCGCCGGCGGCGATCTTGTTCGCCAGAATTTCCGGGAGAACTTTAATCATATTCATAGAATGTATTTTATGAAAACATTCCCATTTTGGAAATGCTGATTAATTCGCTGTGCGGGATGAAGCGCAAGGCGCAAGGAGCGTAAAAAACCGAAGCGTACATCATTACATAAGTTGAGGTTGCGAACATCGCGCAACGCGGCGATTCGCAAGCACAGCGAATTAATCAGCATTTCCTGAGGTAGTTTTCGATTTCCGGAAGCGATGCCTCCCACTGTTCGGAATCTGCCAGGCGTTTGACGGCGTATCTTTCATTTGCAAGCTCGTTGTCGCCGATAATCAGCACATGTTTCGCGTCCAGTTTATTTGCGAGGCGCATCCGGCTTTTCAAACTTCCTTCGCCAAAATTCATGTAACAATAATGTCCTGCGCGCCGCAATTGACGGGCGATTTGCAGGGACTTACTAAAAGCCGCCGCTCCCATCCACGCTAAAAATATTTCAGGACCGCGTCTGTCGGTCTGTCCGCGCGTTTCCGAAAGAATCATCGCCAGCCGGTCAAGTCCGACGGCGAATCCTATAGCTGGCGTGGCGGGGCCGCCCAGGATTTCGGAGAGTCCGTCGTAGCGGCCGCCTCCGACCAGCGCGTTCTGCGATCCCAGTTCGCCGCTGACGATTTCAAACGCGGTACGTGTGTAATAATCAAGTCCGCGCACCAGCCGTGGAACGATTTCATAGGTGATTCCGGCATCGTCAAGATGCCCGCGCAGATCGATAAAATGCTTCGTGCAGTCTTCGCACAGATGTTCGGTAATCACCGGCAGGCCGACGATTAGCGGCTGACAGTTTTCGACCTTGCAGTCGAGTACGCGCAGACTGTTGGTGACGGCGCGCCGTTGACAATCTCCGCAAAATCCGTCGGAGTTTTTTTGCAGTTCATTTCGCAGAAGCTCTACATATTTTGGACGACATTCGCGGCAGCCGACGGAGTTGATTAGTAAACGCGATTTAATTTCGAGAGCTTCCAGCATGGAAATCGCCATTTCGATGATCTCGGCGTCAACGGCCGGATGATCTGAGCCGATCGCTTCCACTCCGGCCTGGAAAAACTGGCGCCAGCGGCCTTTCTGTTTTTTTTCATGACGGAACATGGGGCCGAAATAATAGAGCTTGCGCAGATTTCCTTCCCTGAACATCGTGTTTTGTATGTAGGCACGCATCACCGAGGCGGTCGCCTCCGGCCGTAGCGTTACCGATCGGTCGCTCTGGTCGTGGAAAGTGTACATTTCCTTGCCGACTATGTCCGTGTCGCCGCCGATGCCTCGCGCGAAAAGTTCGGTCGGTTCGATAACCGGCGTTCTAATTTCGTAAAATCCATATCGCTCGAAAACCCCGCGCGTTTCCATTTCAATAAACTGCCACAGCGCGGTATCCTCCGGCAGGATGTCGCGCGTCCCCGGAAGATTTCCCATCGAAAAGTCACTCATATATCGCCTCTTTTTGGACCACGAATGAACACGAATTCACACGAAAAATATTTTTATCTGCGTTCCGCCGCTTTAATAACGGGAGCTTGCTCCCGAATTCAATATCAGTAAGACCTGATTTATGGATAAAAGGTGGAGTTAGGTACATTGGCGCTTTATTCCATTCGTGTAAATTCGTGGTTCAAAATTTAGTTGCCACTTAAAAAGTTTAGTTTGCAATCAGCTGTTGAATCGCCTTCTGAACGGCGGGGGATAGCCCGGATATTCCATGGAGATTCTACTGCGGCGGCGCAAGCGGGTATGTCTGTCTACCGAGATTCACATTCCTAATGGAATGCGTATGGGTAAGTTCATTTTTACACGTTGCGCATGTTTTGTCTCCTCGACGCATTACCTATATGCCTGCGTCGCCCTTAACGGCGCGCGCCTAGTATCCACACCCGCTTGCGCCGCAGGAGCGGCAGTATCCCCATGAAATATCCGGGCTAACGGAATCTCGAAATAGATCATGCGGGAGCCGTCGTCGAGGCGGAATATTTTGGGGACATATAGTATGGCGCCGGACAAGAATTCCACCGCGTTTTCATTCTCCGGCAGATGCAGGTAGAGAAACCCGCCCGCTTTGCCAAGCGCTGCGACAGTCTTTGTCATCAGGAATTTGTCGTCGAAATCTTCAAGCATGTCACGGTCGAGTTCATTTTGTGACAGGCGTGGAATACGCTGGGTTTGCCACTTTTTATCGCGCTTCGACAACCGCCAGGTTACTTCGTTTGGCGACATTGTTTTGATACGGATATTCGGACGATCTTTGTGAATCAGCTCAATATCCAGCCCTGATACATCGACGGGAAAGCCGTTTTCGTTGAAAATAACTACGGCGAACGGCATAATCCCGCGTGTTATCATGTCTTTTTTATCAAAGACGCGCGCGGCGAGTTCATCCGTATATAAAGGCTCTACGGCGATGGTAACGCCCTCGCTGGTTAGAAAGGCCGGGTAGTTTTCACGCTGGCCAGGTTCCCATTTGGGCGCTTTATAACGTGCCAGACCTGTTCCGGCGACGGTGATTATGACGGCGAAAATAAAAAGAAATCTTTTTTTCATCAGGCGTCCTCATATTTCAATTAAGGTGAAAGGATGCATTATAGTACCGGTTCGTTCAAGAAAATGCTGAGTATTTCGCTGTGCGGGCGAATCGCTGCGTTGCGCGGTGTTCGCAAGCAGATCCGTTATATGCCTTCGGTTCCTGCGATCCGTGAGCCTTGCGCTTCATCCCGCACAGCGAATTACTCAGCGCTTTCTTAACTTAATTAGGGTGTAATAAATTGGATTCATGGGTCTTATATATTTTCGCGCGGATAGTCATCGCATTCTTCCGCGTCATTCCACGCGCTGTGGGCGCGGCCGTCATCAGGCTGCTCGCGTCGGCTTTTTATTATATCGACGCGCGCCACAGGCATATCGCCGATGTCAATCTTCGGATAGCGTTTCCCGAAATGCCCCGGCGGCGGCGTAACGCCATAGCTCGCCGGAGTTTTCAAAACGCGGGTATGAATCTGCTTGAGATCAGCCGTCTTGGTATGCTGACGCCGGGAAATGTCAAAAATCTGGTCGATTATGACAAAACTGACGGACTTGACAACTACCGTGTGGCATTGAGCAGGGGCAAGGGAATACTTTACCTTACCGGACATTTCAGTGCGTGGGAACTTCTGCCGACGGCGCATGCCCTTCACGGTTATCCGCTCAGTTTTACTACGCGCCCGCTCGACAACGTCCGGCTGGAGAAATATTTGCGCCACGTTCGCGAATCCACGGGCAATACCGTTATTTATAAAAAAGATTCCGCGCGCCGAATTCTTAAAGAGTTGAAAACCGGACGGACGGCGGGCGTTCTGATGGATCATAACGTCAATCCGGAAGAAGGAATTTTTGCGGATTTTTTCGGAATTCCGGCCGCGACTTCGACAGGGGTCGCACTTCTGGCATTACGCACCGGTGCGCCGGTTCTTACAGGCTACCTGACGCCGCCGCGAGGCGGGCGTTACAATATCAAATTTTTACCGCCTATAGATATGGTGCGTACCGGCGATACGGCCGATGATCTGCGCGTCAACACTCAACGTCTCAATGACGTGCTTGAGGGTATCATCCGGGAACAACCGGAATCATGGCTCTGGGGACACAAGCGTTGGAAGAATCGCCCGCCGGAAGACCCGCGCGACATTTACAGCCTTTCGCCTCGGGTTTTGGATGAATTTTTGCGCGTTAAATCCGGCCGCTAAACTCAGGAATACAAACCATGATCAGCGAAACATGCTTGCGGAAGTTTACCCTGAACCATTTTTGCCGTGGTAGGCCACCAGGGGTTTTGTAACTGCCTCGAATGATCATCAGCTTTATTTATTGTTTAACTGTTCCTGAATATAGCGGGAAGTTCTCTCAGGATACCTTTTTCGTCGATTGCCACGATGTCGGTTTCGGCGCTTACCAGAATTTCGGTTTCACCTTTGCGGCGGATCTGTTGCCGGAAAATCATGCGATATTCCGAAGACCGCTCCATGGAGGTCATTACCTCTATTCTTTCGCCCAAAAAAGCGGGACGCCGGAAGCGGACGCGCGTTTCATAAACAACCAGACGGCAGTCGGGCCGGGCTGATTCCGCCACTGAAACGCCGAGTGATTCCAGAACCTCACTCCGTCCGCGTTCGAAAAAACGAAGATAGTTGCCATGATACACGATACCCTGGGCATCAGTATCCTCAAGATAGACGCGAAGTTCCAGTTTGTATTCGGTTGGTTTCATCTTGCAGGATTATATGAGTTTAACCACAAAAGGCATAAAGTTTTTACACAAAGCACACAAGAAAATACTGATTAATTGCCTGTGCGGGCGAATCGCTGCGTAGCGCGGTGCTCGCAATCTCGACATATTTCTGTATATACCTAGGTTCCTGCGCTCCGTGCGCCTTGCGCTTCATCCCGCACAGTCAATTAATCAGCGTTTTCACAAGGGAAACATTAAAGTGGTTCCCCGCTGGCAAGAGCCGGACTCATGACAATAATGTCAATGCGACGATTGCGAGCGCGCCCCTCCGCCGTGTCATTGGATGCTACGGGACGGTATTCGCCGTAACCTGCCGCCGAGAGAAGCTGCGGAGACATGCCGTAAACCGTTTCCATGCGGCGGAGTACCGTAGCCGCACGTGCTGTAGAGAGTTCCCAGTTGGAAGGAAAACGCGCGGTGCTAATGGGAATACTGTCCGCGTGCCCCTCAATGCGGATATGATTGCCTATGTTCGTCAATGCGGTGGCTATGCGATCGAGCGTAGCTATTCCATTGGGTTTGATTACATCCGATCCGGAATCAAAAAAGCCATCTTCACCGAGGTTGATAACGACGCCGCGCCGCTCAAGGTAAACACGCACTATATTGGCTTTAATTTCTTCGCTCAGTACCGCTTCAAGGGCGCGTTTGAAACGCCCCATGGCTGCGTTGCCGCTTAAAACCACTTTGTCCGCGTCGTTTTTCGATCCTCTTACGCCGTTGGGATCACTCTCCTCGGGTGGCGATTCAGGGGGCACGAGAACCGTGCTTGTAGATGATCCGCTGCCGTCAAGAAGGCGCAGCGTATCGCTTCCGGCGTCAAAAACCTGCCCGCCGAAAGACGCCCTCATTGAAACCACCATCTGACCCATTTTTGCGGCGTCAACAGTGGAGATGGCGTAAAGACATGTAAAGAACGCAAAAAGCAGGGTTACAAAATCAGCGTAGGAAACCATCCATCTTTCGTGGTTTTCATGTTCCTCGGGTTTCTTTTTCCTTGCCATAACGCGTTCCTTATTCCTCTACCAGTCGAATTGTAATCCATTCAGGGCCAGCCCTGGTAATCCATTACCCGCGCGAAGATCCTGAATCATCGTACTCAGATTGTTCTTTATGGCTCAGATAACTTTTCAGCTTGTCTTCGATGAGCCTCGGGTTTTCTCCCTCAAGAATCGATATAACGCCTTGCAGCATGATTTCTTTTGCAATCATCTGCTTCTTGATTTGCATCTTGAGTTTTCCCGCCATCGGTAGAGCGATGATGTTGGCCGTCACCAACCCATATATGGTCGCAACGAACGCGACGGCGATACCGGCGCCCAGTTTTGACGGGTCGGACAGGTTGTCCATAACGTGAATCAGACCGAGTACGGCGCCGATAATGCCTATGGTAGGCGCGTATCCGCCCGCAGCCGTCCAGAATTTAACCGGGTCCTCGAGTTCTTCCTCGATATTCGAAATTTCAAGTTCCATGGTATCGCGCAAAACTTTTGGTTCAACGCCGTCCATGGCCATCATAAGAGCTTTTTTCATAAACGGGTCGGACATTTTTTGAGCATCCGCTTCAAGTGAGATAACGCCTTCTTTTCTCGCTTTGTAGGCTATCTGGATGATTTCGCGTATTACTTTTTTGTTGTCCGCCTGTGGTTCAAAAAAGGCTCCTATTATAGCCTTTAAGCTGGCGATAGCCGTCGCGAGAGGGAATTGAACGAAACAGGCGCCAAATGTGCCACCAAGTACGATCATGGCGGCAGTTGGCTGAATCAGAGAGCCGACGTGCCCTCCTTCCAGTACTTGTCCGCCTAAAATACCGACTGCAGCCATTGCAAGGCCGACAAGGGTCGCCAAGTTTATCGCAGATTTATTCTGTTCCATATTGCCGTTTATATTCCGTTTCAACCAGCTGCCGTATCCGGCGCCGGTATTCGACTGTTTTGTCAATAATCTCAACCATCGGCTCTTTGACCACTATTTTGTCGCCGTTGCCGAGGGTAATCACCGTGTCAGGCGTTTCTTCAATGAGCTGTATCATATCACAATTAACTGTTATATGAACGTTGTTGATCTTCGTAAGTAGAATCATTGTCGTCACCCGTGACAGCTTATCGTCACAATATCGTCACCGCGTTAAGGGAAATGCTGAATTATTCCTCGGCTTCATCTCCGGGGCGGCGCAGCGTCGGCCGCGACCGCCTGGGAGCGCCGTCGTCGTTTCCGGAACTGTCCGGATCATCCGGATTCGGCGCGCCGTCATCGCCTCGTCGTCTTAGTGTCGGACGTTTTATTTCATCGGGGTTGCGCTCCTCATCGGCTTTCTGTGCGTCGTCAATCGCTTGCAAACGTGCCTTTATACGATCAAATTCCGATGTGTTGACGATATAAGCGTCCTTTTCGGGAAGATATCTCTGTTCATCCATCGATGCGACAATCCGGTCTTCAGTGGAAGGATGGGTGCGAAACCATCCAGCCAGTCGGCTCGGCTTGTTTTTTTCTTCCGCCTGTAGTTTTTCAAAAAAGGTAACAAAGCCGTTGGGGTCATAGCCGGTATTCCACGCATACTGAATACCCAGCTGATCGGCTTCACGTTCGCTATCTCGCGTCACTCCAAGCAATTCAAGATTTATCGCCAGCCCAAGGCCGTTTTGAAGCGCGACCTGCGTCCAGTAACCGCCGAATATCATTGCGGGGATCGCGGCGATCTCAAGGTACTGGCCTTTTGACATGCGCGTTGTGGCGTGCCGGGCGATGATGTGCGAAATTTCGTGAGCTATGACGCCGGCCAGCTCGGACTCGTTATCCGCTTCGAGAATCAGCCCTTTATTTACGTAGAAAAAGCCGCCGGGGAAAGCAAACGCGTTTACCTCATCCGTGTCGACGACTTTTACGTGAAAAGGAATTTTTGCGTCGGAATGCCTGACGATATTCTGGGTGATGCGGTCCACATACTCGGTTGTAACCGGATCGGTGACCAGAACCGCCGTCTGCTCAAATTCAGCGGCCACCTGCCGGCCCAGCTCAATCTCTTTTTCGGCTGTAATTAAATTTGGGAAAATTCCAAAGACGCGCCCGCCGGAAATGCTCCGATTGCCTATGTTTTCCACATCTTTGTTCTTCCGCGCAGCCGCCGGCAAAGCGAACGCGGTAAGCATAAATAAAATGAAGATCATTTTTACGTAAACTGTTTTCATATAATCCCTCCGCACGTAATATCCGGATCAGATGTTTCAAACCCCGGGAAAGATCATAAAATTTTAACATAATGCTGATATATTATGTAACGGTTTTAAGAGCGGGGGCAGAGGTCAGGGGCCAGAGGACGATAGGCGTCTTGAAACCATCAAATATGGCAGTTTCAAAAATGAGCTATCTATATAGGCGTGAGGCATGAAAATTCTAACAGCGGCGCAAATGGGAGAGGTTGACCGCCTGACTACGGAGATATATCGGATTCCTTCCATACTCTTAATGGAAAACGCTGGCAGGCGATGCGCCGAAGAACTTGCTGCGGCGGTTCCGGACATAACCGGAAAACGCATAGCCATTCTCTGCGGGCGCGGCAACAACGGGGGCGACGGATTTGTCGCCGCGCGTTACCTGGCGCTCGGCGGCGCTCGACCCGACATTTTTCTTTTCACTTCGCCTGAATCGCTTGCCGGGGACGCCCGGACAAACTTTCTTATCGCCGAAGCCATGAAATTGCCGATTCAGGCGTTGCCAGACGCCGCGTCGATCACCGAGCGTTTTTCCGCAAATTCAGCGCCTGAAGTGGATGTGGTCGTAGACGCCCTGTTTGGTACGGGGCTTGCGCGGCCGATCGGCGCTGATTTTTTTTCGGTTCTGAATTGGATGAAACGTGCAGCCGCGCGCGCTTTTATCATGGCGGTCGATATCACGTCCGGACTGATGGCGGATTCGTCGGAAATTCCCGGGCCGGTTGTTAAGGCGAACCTGACGGTTACTTTTTCAGCCTACAAACCCGCTCATGTTTTGACTCCCGCCGCCGATTGCATGGGTAAAATCGTGCTTGCGCCGATCGGTTCGCCGGACGCGATTTTCGATAACCCTGCGTATCTCTGGAATTTGACTGACAAAGAACAGGTTCGCCGCGTTTTGCCGCCGAGACCGCGCGAAGCGCATAAAGGTTCATTCGGGCATGTTTATGTCGCGGCGGGGTCTGCGGAAAAAAGCGGCGCGGGTTTCATGGCGGCCTGCGCCGCATTGAGAGCGGGCGCGGGCCTTGTAACGCTCTGGCTTCCCGAAGGTCTGCGCGGGAGTGTCGCGGGCAAATTTCCGGAATTGATGACTGAGTTTCTGCCTGAAACCGGCGCGGGAACATTTGCGCACTCCGGCGCGGAACGGTTGATCGCGCGTCTTGGCGAGGCCGACTCACTGGTGCTTGGACCGGGCATGACAACCGAGCCTTCGACGCGGGATTTTATCCGTGAACTGGTCGAGTCTTCTCCGGTTCCCGTGATTCTTGACGCCGACGGGTTGAACGCATTCGCTCCGCTTTGTGAGCCGTTTGAAAACAAAAACGGTCAACCGATCGCGCTGACGCCGCATCCGGGAGAGATGGCGCGCCTGACGGGAGAAAGCGTTCCGAATGTGCAGCGTAGGCGTGTTGAAACGGCGCTCGGCACAGCGTCGCGGTATCGCGCGTGGGTGACGCTCAAGGGAAGCCAAACACTTATCGCCGCGCCTGACGGGGAACTGTTTGTCAACACCACGGGAAATCCGGGCATGGCGACCGGAGGATCGGGCGACATCCTGTCTGGAATAATGGGAAGATTCGCCGCGGCGTGGAAGATGCGCGATCCCGAAACTCGCGTAAGTTTTTCCGAATATCTTGCCGCCGCAGTTTATCTTCACGGGCTGGCCGGCGACATCGCTGCGCGCAAGGGCAGCGAGGAATCGCTTGTTGCGACGGATATGCTTGAATATCTTCCCTATGCGTTCAGGGAAGTTTTGAATTTCTGAGGAAATGCTGAAAATACGTGATGGCTCGTAAAAACGAAAACCGGAAAACGCCCAAAACACCTGGGGAAACGCCGATTTATGTAGTGCGTGAGCTTGCTCCCGCTTTCATTGCGGCGGCTTGCCGCCGTACTCAACAATCTTCGATAACCACATCATGTTGCAAGCCTCTGTCGAACGATTCATGTTTGGCTGGCGTGGCGGCAGGCTCACGCGATGAAAACGGCGGCAAGCCGCCGCACTCCACAAAACGAATTAATCGGCGCTTCCCGAAGACGATACGTTCTTCTTCGAGCGAAGAAACTCACCGTATAGGAATTGAGATTGGCAAAAACCTTCCGATTCCCGGAGTGGTGTTGCTGCGCGGCACGCTTGGCATGGGTAAAACCACGCTGACGCGGGGAATCGCAGATGGATTGGGACTTTCTGATACGTACCGCGTGTGCAGTCCGTCGTTTACGCTAGTCAATATTTATCAGGGACGATGCCCGATTTATCATGTTGATCTATACAGGCTTTCCGGCGCGCGTGATCTGTATTCAATCGGCATTGACGATTTCATCGGAAAGGACGGCGTAACCATTGTTGAATGGAGCGAACGACTGACCGGGCTTTTCCCCGGCGCAGTCGAGATTGAAATAACGGATGCCGGCGGCGATTCGCGTATTCTTTGCGTCATTGACGGCAAAAAATAATTATTTTAGAAAGTGAACGATTATGGAAGCAGTATCATTGAAATGGAGTATTTATTCAGATCTTTGGGAAAGCGACGATTTCCATTATTTGATTCAAGCTCCGCGAATGTATTCGCTGATTCCGAAAAGAGCGTTTGAAAGCCATGCCGAGAAGCAAAGATTTGAGGAAATGACTTTATTAAACCTGAAATGTGAAAAACGCGCGTTATAAACAATGATAACGACTTTTCCCGAACAAATTTCACTTCCGTCTTCCACTCCTGATCCGCCGCCGGGTTCCGCCGCGGTGCTTGTGAATTTTTATGCCGCCCTGCTTGGCGGGCCGCTTTCCCAACTTCTGAAATGCCTGACCGCCGTTAAGGTCTGCGAAGAATTTGAAAAGATAAACTTGTCCGCCATTCCCGTTTGCCTTTTGCACAGGGACGCTCCACCTGGATTTTTGCCGAAAGAAATATGCCTCGTTGACCGCAGATCAAAGCTTCATTGCTTAAAATCCGCCGGAAATGAAGCGGGAACTCCCGAAGTCGTGATAACCGGCGCAGGCTTCGAAAAACTTTTTGAGAAAATTGAAGAGATATTTCCGGATGGCGACGGCGATGCGCTATTGGCGCTGAAAGAGGCTTTGGTTCCTGGCGCTTCTGATACGAATTTTGTTTCGTCGTGCGCGCGCTGGCTTGAGTATCTTTTGAAGGATTTTGGCGTACTGGTAATGGAACATGGATGTTCAACGCAAAGCCGGACACTGCCGGTCGCGGCTTTTATCGCTGACTCAAATGAACAAATTGACAGAATTAAACAAGTTGAAAATCCCGAATGGGCTAAAACCTTACCGCAGTTTGAACATGCCGATGATTTCCGTCCGTTTATCCGGCCATGTCCCGATGTGACAATTTCAAGCGCCAGGAACCTGAAAACGCTAAAACGTTACGGGATTGATTACACGCGGCTTTTTGACGACAAAGAAAGAGTTATGGATTTTGTGCGGGAGACTTTGAAAAGCGACGTTCCCGTCCGCCTGCGGAAACTGCGCGGAGAAACCTGCGCCGTTCTCGATGAACTTAAAACCACTGTTTTTACCGCGCGCGGTGAGCGTTCCGATCGGATTCGATTGTCTCGTGCCGCGAGAATTATCTATCAGCTTGAGAAAATACAAAGACTTTCCGGCGACGCCCTTGCCAATAAGGAAAAAGCGGCGGAAAACAGGATTAGTAAAGCCTGCGATTTTCTCGCGCCAAAAGGACGGCGGCAGCGGGATGCGCTGTGCGGCGCGCAGATTCCGCTTTATTACGGCCGGACGGGACTGCAAAGGCTTTATGAGCGCATTGACATTACAACGCCTAATCATCAACTGATTGAAATGGACTGATATGAATCTCGATATTCTGGCTTTTGGCGCGCATCCGGATGATGTAGAACTTTTTGCAGGAGGCACGCTTTCGAAAATGGCGGGGCTTGGCTACTCCACGGGCATAGTGGATTTAACGCGCGGGGAACTCGCCACGCGGGGAACGCCCGCCGTGCGCGCGAAAGAAGCGCGGGAAGCCGCCGCGGTTTTGGGGCTCAAGGTTCGTGAAAACCTTTGCTTTACAGACGGAGATATTAGTGTGACACCCGTCGCGCGACTCAAAATCATCCGTGTTTTGCGCAAATACAAACCGAAAATCGTTCTAACGCACTACCGGGACGACCAACATCCGGATCATGTTCACACCAGTGGTCTGATTACCGAAGCCGTACATCACTCCGGCCTTGCGAAAATCAAAACGGGACAGGAGCGGCACCGCCCGCCCGTCATTCTCTTTTTCAAACTCCCTTTAGACAGGACGCCGAGTTTTGTCGTGGATGTTTCCGATTATGCCGACCGGCGAAGTGCAGCGATTGCGGCTCATCGCTCACAGTTTTATGATCCGAAGGGCGGCGGCCTTGAGACGACTCTCAGTCGGCCGGATTTTTTAACACATGTCGAAAATCTGCATTCTTATTACGGAACGCTGATAGGAAAAGCAAAGGGCGAAGCGTTTTATTTCAAAGGCATGCTTGCGATCAAAGATCTATTTGCCCATTTTTTCATGTAATGGTGAACGAAAAATTAAGCTTGAAGCTGGATTATTTGCCTGTTTCGCCGGGCGTTTATATTTACCGCAACGCGCGCGGAACGATCATTTACGTCGGTAAGGCCGTTTCACTGCGTTCGCGCGTCCGTTCCTATTTTCAGGAAAGCCGTGACCTCGACCTGAAAACGCAGCGCCTTGTTTCAGAAATCGACGATTTGGAGTACATCGTTACCGACAACGAAGTTGAAGCCCTGATTCTCGAATCAAATCTCGTAAAGAAAAACCAGCCCCGTTACAACATCAAGCTGAAGGACGACAAAAGTTTTCCGTATCTCAAATTGACGGTAAACGAGCCGTATCCGCGCATTTTTATCACGCGGCGCATACGAAAAGACGGCGCGCTATATTACGGGCCGTTTCTGCCGGCAAGCTACGCCCGCAGGACGATCAAGCTGGTAAACCGCTACTTTAAACTGCGCACATGCAATCTTGAAATCGACGGTTCGCTGCCGCGTCCCTGCCTCGATTATCAGATGAGTCGCTGTCTCGGTCCTTGCGCTGACGGCCTGTGTTCGTCGGGAGATTATGAACGCGCGGTTGAGGACGCTAAACTACTGCTTTCCGGAAAAACCGATGTACTTGTGCGCCTCCTTGAAAAGCGCATGGCTGACGCCGCCGAAGCGCTGAATTACGAAGCGGCGGCAGTATACCGCGACTGGATAGCCATGATGCGTGAAATTTCCGAGCGGCAGAAAATGACGCTGGAAGGGCAGGATGATTGCGACATTTTCGGATACCACCAGCAGGGTGCGCAACTGGCGCTTGAGGTTTTCGCCATGCGCGGCGGGCGCGTAATAGGGAGGCGCGAATTTTACTGGGAGGATGTTATTTCCTTCAACCCGGAAGAGTTTTTATCCGAAGCGCTGCTGCAATACTACCTGTCCGACAACTTCATTCCCCAAGAAATTTACATTCCGGCCGACATCGGGGACGCTGAAACTCTTGAAACGTGGTTTACGGAACGCAAGGGACGCAAGGTCTCAATTCGCTCGCCCCGCCGGGGACTGAAATCGGAAATGATGGATCTTGTCATGCGAAACGCCGCAATGGCTTTCGATACGCGTTTCCGCGTCGTAAAGCCCAAAGGCGAGGCGTTGCTCCAACCCTTGAAAGAAGCGCTGGGACTGGAGACTCTCCCCCGGCGCATCGAAACTTTCGATATTTCGCACGTCCAGGGAACGGATACCGTGGCAAGCATGGTCGTCTGTCTGAACGGCGAAATGAAGCGAAAGGAATACCGTAAATTTAAAATAGAAAATGAGAAAATGCCCGACGATTTCGCCGCAATGCGTGAAGTCGTGCATCGCCATTACGAAAACGTGCTTGAGGATGACGGCGGAGAACTGCCCGATCTTGTTCTGATCGACGGAGGCAAGGGACAATTGTCGGCCGCCGTAACGGCGCTGAACGATCTGGGGCTTGAGAATCAGGTCGTTGCCGCAATCGCCAAAAAGGAGGAGACGCTTTTCGTTAAGGACAGGATGGGCGATACGGGCGGGAAGGACGCGACCGTCGAATTGCCGAAGGATTCTCCAGTTTTGCATCTAATTCAGCGGATGCGCGACGAAGCACACCGTTTTGCGGTGCGCTACCACAGAAAACGGCGCGAACTGCGCGACTTTGATTCCGACTTGATGGATGTTCCAGGCGTCGGCGAAGTCAGAAAAAAGGTGCTGTTGCGGGCGTTCGGAAGCCTGGAAAGGGTCAAACGGGCCGCTTTCGACGAACTTGCCCCATATGTGGGGCCCAAGGCGGCCGCCCTGATTGTAGAATACTTTCGGAACATTAATGATAATGGTTAAGTTAAAAAGGCGCTATGCCGATAATAATGCGCGGAGGAATAACATGATTCGAGCTTATCTTTTTTCGTTTTTTCTTTTGTCTGCCCTGGTTTCATTTCCCGCTTCGGTATTCGGCGATGAACATGGAACCATCGATTGCCGTATGGATGAAACCAGTGTGCCGCTAATGAGAACACCGAATAGCACGACAATCGTCGCGCAGTTGAAATGCGACGAACCCGTATCGGTAATAGAAATAAAAGCGGGATGGGTTGAAGTCCAAACCAGTGGGAAAATGGAAGGTTTTGTCGAGCTCAAAAATATCCGCGGGCTTGGATACAAACTGCTTAACCTCGACGAGCCGTATTCCATGGGAAACGGCTGGCCGGCGGAAAAACGTGGATATGAATATCCCCGCGTTGAAATTTTCGGTGGATACTCGGTCTTCAACATGAGCGGGGCATTCGGTAAGAATTACAAGAATTGGGATAATGACGCTCTTACTCTTTCAAAAGGTGAAAATTTAGAGATCTTCAAGTGGTTAAAAACAGGAGGCAACGCTTCCGTCGCTTTCAACTTGACCGACGAATTTGGCGTGGTTGTCGATTCCCGATACCACTCCGGAAATATTATTGAATACGAATGGTCTGAGCCGATCCAGTCTATACCTGATCTTGATGGACTCAGCGAGAGCTTAAAATACGTAAGAGACTTTAACAATTTCTCATTTATGGTCGGCCCACGCTTTTCATACAGAAAGTCCCAGCGAATTACTCCGTTCGGACATTTTCTGGTGGGCGTAAACCGCTGGGAGATGACCCTCAAACCTCTTGAATGCAAGGAGGTTGGCGTGGATGGCGTGGGCTTGAATCAGCAATACATACTACGCGATTGCCTTTCCGAACTAAAAACAGTGATGGCCCTGGGTGAAAGCTCTCATTTCCTCAAAACAGGCATCTCGATTGCAGGCGGCGGCGGTATTGATCTGAATGTGAACAAGTCTTTTTCCATTCGCCTGGTACAGGCTGATTACGTCGCTTCAAGGTTCAAAGAAGTCAAAACGGAAAATGACCCCGACAGGGTGTGGGCAATTAACCATAACAAATTTACGCTTTCTTCCGGCGTGGTGTTCCGCTTCGGCTGGAAATAAATTAAGGAAACGCTGATTTAACGGCTGTACGGGCGAATTCATGTGTTACTCGGCGTCCGAAACCTCGGCATAGCGTTGATATATACCGAGGTTTTTGGTGTCAGTTCGCCGGCAGACAAACCCGTTCTCGGAACATGGCAGCCGCCTGTCGGCGGCACGCCGAGAACCATCGTTGATGTAACTGGAATATGAAATGGGCAGACTTGGGGGCGCAGACGTCCCCGTCTGCGTTTAATAAACGATGCGGGCGAAGACCGCTTCCATCATCTTCACCCGCTTCATATTCCAGTTGCAGGCGAGCGCATATATACCCGCGAACGAAATGATTTTCCATGCCTGCGCGGTCTTTTTGACACGATGCGGCGTCAGGTTTCGCTTACGTACGATT
>Ga0082212_10001549_pt1 | contig 33965 bp, 31 predicted proteins | sample TergutNt197P3_FD_71548 | JGI IMG/M metagenome (GOLD analysis project Ga0082212, IMG submission 71548) | Neocapritermes taracua P3 segment gut microbial communities from Petit-Saut dam, French Guiana - Nt197 P3 | ecosystem: Host-associated > Arthropoda: Insects > Digestive system > Gut ... | reverse complement strand
CCTCAATTCATCGCTCATGTATGGTACAGAATCCCAGGGGCACAAGAGATTTCCTTCCCGCTGAAATGGAGAGGAGAAGGTCTTATGAAGGCATCCTGAGGCAGACCGCCCAAAGATATGGGTTCAGGGAGATACAGACCCCGATCTTTGAAGAGGCGGAACTTTTCATTTTGAGATCCGGGCCGAACATAATCAACGAGCTTTATGCTTTCAAAGACAAAGGCGGCAGGGACCTTGCGCTCAGGCCGGAAATGACGGCGCCTGCGATAAGGGCGTTCGTGAACAATATGAGCAACGAACCCAAGCCGATCAAGATATTCTATTTCGGGCAGTGTTTCAGATACGAAAGGCCGCAAAGCGGAAGGTACAGGGAGTTCTTCCAATTCGGTGCGGAGATAATAGGCACCGCCACACCGCAGACGGATGCTGAAGTGATAGCCGCCGCACTTGACATGGTCAAGGCGTTGGGACTGAAGGAATACAAGGCGCGCATCGGCCACATAGGGGTGCTTAGGAAAGAACTGGTCCAAGCAGGTGTCTCGGCAGAAAAGATGCCGGAGATCCTTCAGAAACTGGACAAGAAGCTTTACGAGGAAGCGTGGCCGCTGATGGAGGCCGCAGGCATGGAAAGAACAGACGCCGAAGCGGTCTTCGACCTCACAGGCACGGTCGGCGGCATAGGGGTGCTGAACAAGATAAGCGGCACAGAGTCCGAGTACCTGAAACAGGTGCTGGCATATCTGTCTGCGATGGGAGTCGATGCGCCTGAGGTAGACCTCGGAGTGGTGCGCGGGCTTGACTATTACACCGGAATGGTATTCGAGATAGAGGCGCCCGTTCTTGGTGCCGAGAAGCAGATATGCGGAGGCGGCTCCTACACTCTTTCGGAGATATTCGGCGGCGAAAAGGTGTTCTCCACGGGGTTTGCTATAGGGTTTGACAGAGTACTGCTGGCACTTGAGAAAGAAGGGGCGGTCGGTCCTGTGAACAGAGTAGACGCGTACGTGGTGGCGGCATCAAGCGACACCACTCTGAAAGCATTCGAGATAGCGGGGCTTCTAAGAAGGAACGGCATCTCGGCAGACATCGACCTTGCGGACAGGAAGATGGCGAAAGCGATGAAGCATGCCGCATCGATCGGTTCAAGGTTCGCCATCATTGTGGGGAGCGAGGATCTTAAGAACGATTCCGTCACGCTCAGAGATATGACGTCAGGCGAGCAGAAGGCCGTGAAGATAAGCGATCTTCCCGCGGAGATGCGGGCTCATTGATGCATATCCAATTCATTATTGAGCAGCTCATCGGCCAAAGGTATGAGCATCTCCGAACGCCGTACGTTCCTGAAGGTGATGTCAGGTATCTTTGAGGAAAGATCTTTTGCTTCAAGGTACAGGGGTTTGATATTCTCACTTCTTACGCGGTATTCTCCCCTCATCTGCTTGATGATAAACTCGGAATCCATTATGAACTCCGCCCTTTCTGCTTTTAGCTCAATGGCTTTTGTCAGACCCGCTATCAGTCCGCGGTATTCGGCGTAACTGTTCGTGTTCACTCCCAAGAACTCGGAGTGTCGATGGATGATCTTGCCGTCTTTGGTAACGACGATCGCATAAGCGGAAGGACCCGGGTTGCCTCTTGACCCTCCGTCCGAGAATATCCGGTACATCAGTACACGAATTCCTTGACGACCCTGTTCTTGTCGTCGACGAGGACCACTTTAGCGTTGATGGGCTCCGAGGTCAGTTCATAACCCATGATTATTATCTTGTCGCCTTTCTCCCCCAGTCTGGCTGCGGCACCGTTAAGCGCAATTATGCCCGTGCCCCTGTCGCCTCTGAAAACATATGTGTCGAAACGCGCGCCGTTGTTGACGTTCGCGATGGAGACCTTCTCTCCGACCCAGATACCCGCTTTTTCTAAGAGATCCTCGTCTATTGTAATGCTCCCTTCGTAATCGAGCCTGGTGTCGGTGACCGTCGCCCTGTGGATCTTGCTTCTGAGCACCCAACGCATAAGGCATAGTTAGCGTACCTGATAAAAAGAACTTTCGGTGCTAAGACAAACCGACGAAGAGAACATGTAGAACAATGAGCGCCCTGGCCGGAATTCGAATCCGAGTCGAAGCCTCGACAGGGCTTCATGATAGGCCACTACACTACCAGGGCAGTTATGCCCTGATATTAGGAGATAATATTTAATGGTTCTTTAAGACGGTTTTTGCGGCCGTGTTGTTTTATGGAAAGGGCATGTGGTGAACATGACCCAAGATGAAGGCGCTTGCCCAAGTTCAATGTGACAATGGATGGCATTGAGATAATATTCAGATGCGCGCCGACGATCGAGGAACCCAACAGAGGGAATTTAGATTGAAAGGCCGAAATGTCCGAAAACGAATTGAAGGTATATCGGGCGATATGCGAGGGCACCGCAACAACCATAATTGAAGTTTCTGCAGAATCAGGGGTATCGCAGGCATCCGTAAGAAGAGCAATTGCATCATTAACGGAGAAGGGGCTGATTCAGAGGTCGGGCGGCAGGAAATATGGCAAATGGATTCAAAAATGACTTGACCCCCCATCATCTCTCAAATGAGCAGGAAAGATGAGCATAAAAACCAATGTTTGAGCAGATAAATGAAATGTAAAAACGTAGATCAAAGATGAGCCAGCAAATGATTTTGCTAATAAGATGGAACTACCTTATATGTGCAATCATATGAGCGAATAAGCCAAGGAATGAGCAGAAAAAGAAATGGGGCGCAGCGAGCACAAATAAGAATATTCCTCTAAGAATCATCCCTATTATCCAAATATGACCTCATGCCTTATATGAACCAAAAAGGCGCACGGTGCTGTTCCCGGTACGCGGGTCCTTCTCCAGTTCGGCGTCGACGTTGAACACGATCCTCATATTCTCTCGGGTAAGGACCTCTTCCGGGGTTCCCATAGCGAACACCTTGTGGTCATGGATGAGCACGACGCGGTCGCAGTATCTTGTTACCATGGGAAGGTCGTGGGATACTATCACTACGGTAAGGTCATTCTCCTTGGAGAGCCTCCTGATGAGGTCCAGGACCTCGAACTGCATATTGATGTCCAGGTGCAGCGTGGGCTCGTCCATGAGTATTATCTTCGGGGTTTGCGTTATGGCCCTGGCTATTATCGCGCGCTGCCTCTCTCCTCCGCTCAGAGTGTTGATGTACCTGTCGGCGAACTCTGTCAGACCGGTCTGTTCCATCGCCCGATCTATTATTTCCATGTCCTCTCCCGTCTCCCCTCTGAAGGACTCCTGGAACGGCATTCTTCCCATACCCACTATCTCCTTTACCGTGAAGGCGAACCTGATCTCGTTGGACTGAGGCACCACGGCCATATTCTTCGCTATCTCTTTCTTCGAGATGCCGCCTATATCCGTTCCGCTTATCATGACGCATCCGCCGTGTGGCCGCAGATTCCTGTTGAGGTTCTTGAGGAGCGTGGTCTTCCCGCAGCCGTTCGGTCCAAGTATCCCTATCATCTCGCCGCCTCTGATGTTAAGTGATATCTCATCAAGGACGGTCTTATTATCATAGCGATAGGAAAGCGAATCGATGTCTAGAATGCTCACCATCCCACCTCATTTCTCTTTTTGGAAAGCAGATAGATGAAGAACGGGGCACCGATGAACGCCGTGACGACGCCTATCGGCAGCACCCCGTAGAAGGGTGCGGCCATATGGGCGACATAGTCGCATAAAAGGATGAAAGCGGCGCCTCCGAATGCGCTAAGCGGAAGGACGATGCGGTTATCCGGTCCCAGAAGCAATCTGAAGATATGGGGTATGACCAATCCGATGAAACCTATTGCCCCGACGAATGCCACCGCGGCCGCGACGACGAGCGAGGAGACGATCAGCAGATACAGCCGGACCTTTCTCACATCGACCCCGAGATCCATTGCATGGGAGTCCCCCAGCATCATGGCGTTAAGGTTCTTCGACTGTGCCAGCATCAGTACCATTCCTACAATGATCACGGGTATGGCGAAAGCCATCTCTTCCCATGTGACCTTGGAAAGGCTTCCCATGGACCAGAATACGATGTCCCCCATCTTCTCGCTTGGCGCTATGTACGTGAGGAATGATACGGCGGCGGATATCAGGGAAGATATCGCCACGCCCGCGAGGATCAGGGTCTCCGTCCTGACGTTGCCCCCCGCCCTTGACAGCATATACACAAGGAGCATGGTCCCCAGACAGAAGATGAACGCAAGCGCGGGCTGTGCTATCGCCAAAGGTATCATCGGTATCGAGAACAGTATCGCAATAGCCGCTCCGAGCGAAGCGCCGGATGATAACCCGAGGAGATAAGGGGACGCGAGAGGGTTCCTGAAAACGGCCTGCATCACGCCGCCCGTGACGCCCAGGGCCGCGCCCACGAATATTCCGAAAGTGACCCTCGGCGCATTGATGGCATTGACAATGATGTTGTTCGCCCAGGTGCCGCTGCCGATAAGTGCATCCCATACCTCTCCGAGGGAAAGAGGGGAGGCCGCCCAGGAAAGGTCCAGCAGGATAGATATGATCATTATGACAGTCAGAGAGATGACCGTAAGGAACAGCCTTCTTTTTTTCCGGCCCTCTCCGATAGCGGACGGTCTGTTCCTGCGGTGCAGATATGGGAATCTGACCTTGATGTTCAGCCTGCGTTCAAAAGAACTATTCATGAAAAAATGGGCTATGGCGAGTATGACTATAACCATGGCAATTCCCGAAACAGCATACAATATTATGTCGGATCCGGAGGGTTCGTCCGTATGGGGAGCGGGACCTTCGAACAGATCTGGGTATAACGCGCAAGCGAACGCCCACAGCCCCTCTGCGGCATCGGGACAATAGTTGTTCCAATTGGCTTCCGTTATGCGAATGGTCACGTCCTCTCTGCCGTACAAAACGAAATCGCTGAGAGAATGTTCGCGGACATAGTTATCCGGAAGGAATATCACCAGGCCGGGATTCGCCTCGGCCATCTGTACTATTGTGCTGAGGTCGCCGTACCTCAGCGAACTGTTCGACGGGTCGTATGCGACATTGGTGCCCCCCGCTGCTTCGATCAGCGAAGCGGTGATGGAGCCGGTGTTGTTGACAGAGAATCCTAAGGATGAGCTGTACCAAACGCCGAGCCCCTTTGCCGGCTCGGCCGCTTCTTTCAGCCCTTCGTCGATGGTCGCTTTGACCAGCCTCATATCATCCACGACCCGGGACACTTCTCCCGTGACTATAATGGACAAGGTCTCGACGAACTTTACGACCTCGTCGTATTCCGTTACTGAAAGGTATACGAGCACTTTGCTGAACCCGTGTCCGTTGAGCTGAGCCCGTAGCTGTACGGCATTGGGGTACGCCGTGAGTATGATGGTGTCGTCGAGGTTCATGCTCCCTTCATCGACCCATTGGATGAACTGCGTCACGATCTTATCGTTGTTCGATGCGGAATATATGCTACCCATGTTCTCCACTTTGAGATCCCTAAGACGTTCGTCCTTTGTGTATTCGTATGTGGAATAAGTGTCCACGGCGATTATCTTGTCGATCTCACCGAGTACCGCAACGGTAAGCGTCGATGCGTATCCCATTGTCACTATGTGTTCGGTGGGTTCGGTGTAATGGAATACCTCTCCGGTGCCGTCGGTAACGGTCATCGTTCCGATCCCCTGAGAAGTGCCGCTTAATGCGGCGGCTGACAGCCCTAAAAACACGACCAGAACCGAGACGATCGTAATGACCTTGATGTTCACTCTTCTCCCCCTTGTTACGAATTTAATATTTCGTGATACGTAGTAACATCTATTTCATATTTAATGATATTAGGTCTTACAAAGGGTTTTTCATTCTCTTATTGGATAAGGTGTTAGATAAGATGCCAAGCCCGACAGTCGCAGACTATATGATAAGGAATGTCCAAACAGTATCTCCGGACATGACCGTCAGCCAGGTAAGGGAAAAGATAATCAGTTCCAACTTCCACGGTTTTCCGATAGCGGAAAACGATTACCTGTTGGGATACGTCACGGCCAAAGAAATGCTGAGGTTCATTGACAGGCCGGATGCGAGGATCAGAGAGGTCATGGGCCGCGGGACGCTTTGCGTAGTGCCGACGATGTCCATTGATGATGCCACAAGGGTGCTTTTCAGGTACGGGCTCAGGAATCTGCCGGTGGTGGACGAGGAGAAGAAGATCGTCGGCATTATCTCCAACATAGATATCGTGAGGTCCCAGATAGAAAAATCAAGGCCTTCGAAGGTCATGTCGGTGAAGAACCTGCTGGAGAAGCAGAACGGCATAAGGCTGAAAATATCCAATCAGGAGGTTCCGATAAATGAGCTCATACCCACTCAGAAAGAGGTCTATATGGATGAGCTGATCGGCCGCCAATATGAGATAAAGAGAGGGCTCAACGAACCGCTCATTGTCATAAAAAGAAGGAACGGATATCTCGTGGTCGACGGCCACCACAGGATAATGGCTGCTCAGAAGATGGGGCTAGGAACTTTCAAAGCAATAGTTCTGGAACCCAACGATCTGAACATCAGGCTGGGTCTGGAGAAGACTGCGGAGAAGTGGGGCCTCATGACCCTTGATGATGTAAAGATAATAGAGGGCGCTAAGCACCCATTTATGGAAGTGACCACCATGCTTCTCCCTCAGGAGCAGGCGAACGGTCTGAACGAAAGGCTCATCGAGAGCGCAAAGGCCCAGAACCCGAACCGCTGATCACTTCTCGCCTTTCAGTTCTCTCAGGTTCTTCAGCAGTATCCTTTGTTCAGCGGATGCGATGTTCCCCTTGGTCTTCACGAACGTGTCCGGGTTGAGGGAAATGGAATCTATCCCCTCCTCAACGAGGAACTCCGCAAACTCCGGATAGACGGACGGTCCCTGGCCGCATATGCCCACAGTTTTCCCGTTCTTGTGCGCCACCCGGATAAGCTGGGATATGGCGGCCTTCACGCCGGGGTTCCTCTCGTCAAAGTAGCCCATGCGGCCTAAGATATCGGAGTCCCTGTCGCATCCGAGGGTGAGTTGGGTAAGATCGTTGGAACCGATGGAGAACGCGTCGCAATACTTGCAGAACTCCTCCGCCATGAATATGTTGACGGGAACCTCCGCCATGAAATAGAGCTTGAAGTCGAGGCTTCTTCTGAGGCCTACGCCGGCCATCATGCCGATGATGTCCTCCACTTCGAATATCGTTCTGACGAACGGCAGCATCACGTGGAGGTTCCTGAGCCCGAGCTCGTCGCGCACTCTCTTTATGGCCTTGAGCTCGCACATGAACGCTTCCCTGTAACTCTCCGAAATATATCTGGAACATCCTCTCCACCCTATCATCGGGTTCTCTTCGTTAGGCTCATAGTCGACGCCGCCTTTCATGTCGCGGTACTCGTTGGTCTTGAAGTCGGAGGTCCTCAGGATCACCGGTCTGGGGTAGAATGCCCTTGCGACCTTGGATATCCCCTCCGCGAGTTTGTCGATCAGTTCATCCGATCTGCCGTCATCAATGACGGCGCAGGGGTGCTCTCCGATGTAATTTGTGAAGAGGAACTCGATCCTCATGAGGCCGACGCCGTCGCACGGAAGTTTCGCGATATCATCCGCCTTCGAAGGCATGCTCATGTTGACCATGACCTTGGTCCCGGTAATGGGGACGTACTCCGCAGCGACAGCGTCCGCGGCAGGGCCGCCGGATTCCTGTTTCTTTTTTATCTCTCCTTTGTAGACGGTGCCGGTGGTCCCGTCGACCGTTATGATATCGCCGTCCTTCAGCGTGTCGGTGGCAGTCCCTGTGCCAACAACGCAGGGGGTTCCGAGTTCCCTTGAGATTATCGCAGCGTGACAGGTCATGCCGCCTTCATCAGTGACAATGGCGGCGGATCTGCTCATTGCGGGCACCATGTCCGGCATGGTCATCTTTGTGACAAGGACATCCCCGTCCTTGACCACGTCGAGGCTCATCGTCTCGTCGTATATTCTGACCGTGCCTGTCGCGAAACCGGGGCTGGCGCCGAGTCCGGTAAGAAGTATGTTCTCACTCGAGACCTCGTTCTCTCCGTTCCCTCCGGAACTGCCGACAGCCGTGATTGGTCTTGCCTGCACGAGGAAGACCTTGTCATCCTCAATGCACCACTCCATGTCCATCGGCCTCTGATAGTGTATCTCCACCTGGCGGCCCATCTCCGCTATCTCAAGGATGCAGGCATCCTCGATCTTCTGTTTCTTCTCGTCGCCGCCGGCGACATCTTCCTTCAGACATCCGCCGTCCTTCCCTCTGACGTATTTCCATTTCTGAGTGGATATCCTCTTCTTTGTTATGTTCATCTTCGATTTGTCGATCACATACGTGTCGGGAGTGACCTCTCCTCCGACTATGGCCTCGCCGAGACCGTATCCCGCCTCTATGATGATGTTCTTGGCCCCGCTGTGGGGATCCACGGTGAACATTATCCCGGACACCTCCGAATTGACCATCTTCTGCACCACGACGGCAAGCTTGACATCCCCGTGGGCGAATCCCTGCTTCTCTCTGTATGCAATGGCCCTCGCTGTGAAAAGGGAGGACCAGCATTTTCTTATTTTATCAAAGAGGTCCTCTTCGTCCTTCACATTGAGGTAGGTCTCCTGCTGGCCGGCAAAACTCGCGTCGGGAAGGTCCTCGGCAGTGGCGCTGGACCTCACCGCAACGAAACCGACGGTCCCCTTGGGAACTATCAGTCTGTAGTGGGAGACGACCTCCTTTTTCAGATCATCCGGTATGCCGCATGTCTCAAACAGTGCCCTTATGCGCTTGGAAGCATCCGTAAGGTTCTGGTCAGACGTCCTGTCGATGCTTTTCAGCTCATTTTCTATGCCGCCGAGGATGCCGCTTTTTTCTAAGAAGCAGTCATAAGCAGCGGTCGTTAGGACGAACGCTCCCGGTACCGGGAAACCCGCCGATGTGAGTTCGCCGAGATTCGCTCCTTTGCCGCCCACAAAAGGTATGTCATCCACGCGCAGTTCGTTGACGTCTACTATTTTTTTGTCCATGGGAATTACACTCTTGGATTTTTAGCGCATTGCCTTATCGCCGTCAAAGAATATCCTTTTTTATGAGCGGGGGGCCTTGCAACTATCACTAGGTATCGGTATAGGTTTCATTATAAAAAAATTAGTAGCTTCGATTCGAAATTCGAAAGAAAATAATCGGTTTTCGTACAGAAACAGAACAAAAAATATGATAAATGATAAAATGAAACGGAAATAGGTTGTTTTCTATTATAATAAAGGCAAGGATTTAAATCAGATACGGATATTCCGTACTTTAAGTTGATTCAACATGGATATGGAAATTTGTTGGCATGGAAGAGGGGGTCAGGGAGTCGTTACGGCGAACGAGATCCTCGCAGAGGTGGCCATCCAGGCGGGGAAGTACGTCAAAGCCTTCCCCGAGTTCGGACCGGAGAGGATGGGAGCACCCATCAGGGCATTTGCAAGAGTATCGGACATCCCCATAAGGGTTCACACGCAGGTCTACGAACCGGACATAGTCCTCGTCATAGACCAGACGCTGATCGGCAAAGTGGATGTGGGCAAAGGCCTCAAAGCGGGGGGAACGATCATAGCAAACTATACCGGCAGTTCAGCGGAACTTCAGAAGGCGATCGGCACAAGTGCGGAATGCCATGCGGTGGACGCGACAAGGATATCGATCGAGGAGATAGGCCGCCCCATGGTCAACACCTCAATGCTTGGGGCGTTGGTCAAAGTAAGGCCGTTCATAAGCTATGAGGCGTTAGAAAACCACATTGGAAAGAAGTTCGAGGGCAAGCTTCAGGAGAAGGCTATAAAACAGAATCTTGCGGCCCTCAAGAGAGCATATGAGGAGGTGCAGTGATGGCCAACATGGCAAACTACAAGGAACTGACGATCGGAGACCGCGTGCTGGAAGCCGGGAGCTCCGAGAAATTCCTCACCGGCGACTGGAGAAGCTTCGTCCCCATTGTGGACATGGGAAGCTGCATAAACTGTCTTACGTGCTGGATATACTGTCCGGATGACAGCGTCATGGTGGAGAATGAGAAACTGAAGGGAATAAAGCTGTCGCACTGCAAAGGGTGCGGCATCTGCGCAAGCGTGTGCCCTAAGAAGGCGATAACCATGAAGGAGGAGTAAGAATGGCCAAGGATATCGCAATAAACGGTGACGCCGCGGTCGCCCTCGCATGGAAACAGATAGATCCAGACGTGTGCGCGGCATATCCCATCACGCCTCAAACGATAATAGTCGAGAAGTTTGCAGAGTACGTTGCGAACGGAGAGGTGTCGACCGAGTTCGTCTGCGTGGAGTCGGAGCACAGCGCGCTTACGCTCTGCATAACATCCACTTCCGCCGGCGCAAGGACATTCACGGCAACCGCATCCCAAGGCCTGGCCTATATGTGGGAGATGATGCCTATAGCGGCCTCCATGAGGGTGCCGCTGATAATGGCGGTGGCCAACAGGGCGGTCAGCGGACCGATCAACATCAACAACGACCACGGCGACGTGATGGCGGCAAGGGACTGCGGATGGGTGACCCTGTTCGCAGAGAATGTTCAGGAGGCGTATGACATGTCGATAGTCGCCCCGAGGATATGCGAACACCACGACGTTCAGCTGCCGGGGCTCGTGAACCTGGACGGATTCATATTGACCCACGCGATAGAAAGGATCACTCCTCTGGAAGAGGATGCCGTCAGGAAGTTCGTCGGCGAATACAAGCCTCTGTACCCGCTTCTCGATGTGAAGAACCCAATATCCCATAACCTCATGGACGGGCCGCTCTTCTATTTCCCTCACAAGTACCAGACGGTGCTGGCGATGGAGAGCGCGTACAAAGTGGCAAAGGATGTTCTCAGCGACTTCGAGAAGATGTCCGGCAGGAAGTACAAGATCCTGGAGGAGTATAAGTGCGAGGACGCGGAGTGCGTCGCCATCGTTCTCGGATCGTCATTCGGAACGATGAAAGAAGCTATCGACCAACTCCGCAAGGAAGGAAAGAAGGTCGGGGTCGCTATGCCCCGCCTTTACAGGCCGTGGCCGGTGGCGGAGATAGCGAAACTCATGAAAGGAAAGAAATCCGTAATTGTGATGGACAGGCACCTGAGCATCGGAGCATACGGCCCGATGTTCCCGGAGGTCGTCGCAGCGGCGCTTGAGAACGAGGCGATGCCGAAGATGTACAATTATATCTACGGCCTCGGAGGAGTGGACACGATGGTCTCCGACTTCGTCGCTCTTTTCAAAGAGGTTGAGAGCGGAAAGGCCAAGAGGGTCAATTTCGTGGGGGTGAAAGAATGAGCGCGCTTACACTGAAAGAGCTGAACAAGATACCGGTCAGACTGGCCAGCGGGCACAGGCTGTGCGCCGGATGCTCCGAATCGATAATCGCAAAGCAGATCCTTCTCGGAACCGAGAAGGAGGTCGTCGTGGCATGCGCCACAGGGTGCTTTGAGGTCTCTACGACCATCTTCCCCTACACCTCATGGAAGACCCCGTACATCCACACCGCTTTCGGGAACGGAGCGGCGACGTGCGCAGGGGTCGAGGCGGCATACCAGTCCCTCAAGAGGAAAGGCAAAGTGAATGAGGACATAAGGTTCGTGACATTCGCCGGGGACGGCGGAACGTACGACATAGGCATCCAAGCCCTCTCGGGCGCAATGGAAAGGGGCCACCACATGCTGTTCGTCTGTCTCAACAACGAAGCGTACATGAACACAGGCATCCAGAGGTCGAGCGCCACCGGGAAAGGAGCGTCCACCACCACTTCATGGGCGGGCAGCGTCGTACCGGGAAAGAAGGAATTCCCCAAGGACCTGACCATGATAATGGCGGCCCACAGGATACCGTACGTTGCACAGGGAGCCCCTCATGCATGGAAGGACATGGTCCAGAAAGCTCAGAAGGCCTTCGAGGTCGGAGGCCCCGCATTCATCAACACGATAGCCCCATGCCCCAGAGGCTGGAGATTCGCGTCGGATGAGACCATTGCGATATCGAAGCTTGCGGTAGAGACCTGCGTCTGGCCTCTGTATGAGGTGGAGAACGGCACAGATTATACGCTCTCGGCGGAAAGCCAGAGGATCGCCGACGGCAAGGCGGAGAAGAAACCCATCACCGAGTGGATAAATGCTCAGGGCAGATTCAGCCACCTTAGGGATGAGAAGTGGGCGCCGGTCGTGGAGAGCATGCAGGCGGAAGTGGACAAGAAGTGGAACTCTCTGCTCAAACTCTGCAAACTTTAAGATAAAACAGAGGGGGCGACCCCTCTTTCATATTTTTAACGCTTCATAAAAACAAGACGATCACAAATCCCAACACACTGCCGGCGAACGCGCTTACGCAGTTATTGGCGTATTTCGATATCTTCCCATTCCTTTCAAGCGTAGCTCCAAGAACACTGTCGACGAGATTCCCCACGATGCCCATTGCGATCGGTATCAGAATGTAGTAGGAATCTATCCCCTTGAAAATGATCAGCCACCCTATTATTCCCGTGAACACCGCCGCAACGATGGAAGATGCGGTTCCAAGCACGGACACGCCGCCGTTGGTCCCGCGTTTTACTCTCTCAAAAGTGGTTATCAGCCATACCTTACGGTCCCTGATGCCTATCTCGCTTGCCACGGTATCGGCCGCCGCCACGGTCAGGGTGGTAATGAAGGCGACGGTGGTCGCAAGGTCATACTGGCTGCCGCAGAAGTGGTGCAGCACGCCGTAAAGGATCGCAAATGTGCACGCGGGTATACCTACGCCAAGGACGTTCTTATGCGACCTTTCTCCGAAGCTGCCTTCCTGAAGCCCGATCTCGCTCTTTTCGTGGAGATCCATCTTCGTTGCGACGAGGCCCGCGAATGTAAAGGCCACGAGAAGCACCAGCCACTCAACGGAACCGAACACTCCCACTGTATAGCCGACGAAAAGGGATGCCAACGCTCCGGTGAACGTAAGCATCTGCAACCTGTACGCTATTATCGACAGGGCGGCGGACAGTATGCCAGATATGATAATCTGGGTAAATAGTTCCATCGAGGGGGAGGATTATACAAGCAGGATATAAAGGTAAGGGCATTTCAGATCAGTTTTTCGAGGATCTCGGTGGCGTATCTTATGCAAAGCGAACGATCTTTCAGCGGAAAGAACATTATCTTGCCGGGAGAATAAATAGTGGTCTCCATCCCATTCCAGTCCAGAACGATCATCATCTCATCCATCTGCTTGATGGGGAATCCCATTGTCCCCAGCCGCCCGGAGACCTCTTCCATGTTCAGTTCGAGGTCATCTGCCGATATCGCCATCAGGGCCTCTCCGCCGCAGAGGCGCATGGTCGTGAATCTCATCCCAATCCCTTCAGGGTCTTCTCGGAAACAGAACGGAATTCGTCAAGGCCGGAGCTATTGATGAGCATTATATCGGCCAACGCGATGACCTCGGCCAGCCCCCAGGATATCTCTCTGGCGTCCCTCTTGTTGAATTCGTCCATGCCTTGGGGGGCATCCTCTCTTCCTCTCTTTACAAGCCTGTCGTATCTTTGCCCCGGGGAAGAGTGGATCCCGATTATCCGTACGTCGCCGCTGAGCTCCCTGAACGATCTGACCTCTTCCATGCTCCTGCAGCCGTCTACCAAGAACAGGTCGCCGCTCATTCTGTCAATGGTCCGCTTCGCCCAGATGTTCTTTCCGAACCTTTCCCTCTCGGCGCTGGCGAACTCCCCGATCCCAACTCCCTTATCGCGTTCTGGGGAGGCGGAATATGCTTCTCTTACGGCATCTCCCATACGTGCGGAGGGTATGCCCATTGAACTTGCCACCGAAAGGAACTCCTCTTTGCCGGCACCCGGCATTCCCGTGACGATTATTATCTTCATTTACAAAAGGTTCTCTGAAATGTTGATCAGCGTCCTGTCGCAATACACGCATATGAGCTTCGGAGGGTTGCGCTCTTCGACAATGAATTCGGGAACAACGGGCTCTCCTCTGTTCGTGATGCAGTTGGGGTTGCTGCACTTGGCAAGCCCGACGATGTGGTCATCCAGCCTGACCTTGAACTTTTCCGCTATGTAATAATCTCTGATGATGGATATCGTCGCATCCGGTGCGATGAGGGCGATCTTGCCGACCGTCGCATGGTCCAGTTCCCTGTCCTCGACCTTGATCACATCCTTCCATCCGTTCGTCTTGGATGACGGTACATGCATGCCTATGCTGATCACCGAGTCGATGTTGTTCTCGTTCACCTTCAGTATCTTCAGGACATTGAGTGACTGGCCGTTGGCTATGTGATCGATGACGGTGCCGTTCCTGATAGGCGGTATCTTCGTTTCTGCGATCTTATTATCCATTTATGTCACCTCCGAGTATGGCGCAGAGGAGCGCCATTCTGACAGGCACGCCGTTGAACGCCTGCTCAAAGTACTTCGCATGCGGAGTGGAGTCTACTTCGGGCAGTATCTCGTCGACCCTCGGCAGCGGGTGCATCACGATCATATCGCTCTTTGCCTCGCGGAGTATGGCATTGCCTATCCTGTACATCCCCGCCACCTTCTGATACTCGGCGGGGTCGGGGAATCTTTCCTTTTGGATCCTGGTAACATAGAGGACATCCGCCTGCCCTATCACGTCCTCCAGGATAGGGGTCTTTTCCGGTCTGCATCCTTTCTCGACCAGGTGGCTGAATGTATCGGACGGCATCTGGAGGGATTCGGGCGCTACGAATGTCAGCTTCGCGCCGAACATCGTCAGCGCTTCGGCGAGGGAATGGACGGTGCGTCCGTACTTCAGATCTCCCACCAGTACGATGTTCAGCCCGTCGAGGGACCCCTTTGCAGACCTCATTGTGAAAAGGTCGAGAAGCGTCTGCGTAGGGTGGGATCCCGCTCCGTCGCCGGCATTGATCACGGGGTTCTCAGAGAATTTCGCCGCAAGCCTGGCAGCCCCCTCGTGGGGATGCCTCAGTACTATCAGGTCGCAATATCCGTCTACCATCTTGATCGTATCGGCAAGGGTCTCCCCCTTCGACATGGACGTCATTGACATCTCGGAAACATCTATGACAGTACACCCCAACCTCCCGGCTGCGCTCTCGAATGATAATTTTGTTCTGGTCGAAGGCTCGAAGAAGAGGTTGCCGAGAACCCTGCCATCCAGCACTTTCTTCACTTTCTCGCCTTTGGCGTAAGGTATCATTTCCTCGGAAAGGTCAAGCAGGTAATTTATCTGTTCTCTGTTAAGGTCTCGCATGGAAACGAGGTCTTTGTCATAGAAGTCCATGCTTCCTTATCCGAACCTCATGATATAACTTTTTTTCTTGCAGGACTACTTATACACTAAATCAAAGAATCAGATATGTATAAAACGAGTCATAACAGCGCATTCGGAAGTGTCCTTTGAGTTATTCCGGAGTACCTTTGCGAACGTCACTCTTTTGTCTGTAATTGTGTGCATCAGGGGGAATCTCTGCCGGGCGTCGGCAAGTTCTCTTGTATCATTGTAGCAATCTCCATAGCTGTATCATATGCTTCAACAGCCTCCTCCTCACTTAATGCACACGTGGGGACAATAGAAGGATACCTTATTTCCACCCCATATGTCTGAAACAAGGTGGCCTTTCTCGCTATCTTTTCGGTAATTTCTGAATGCGGAAGCATTTCGGCCAATTTAACCAGATCATGCGTCCATGGCGGATCAACACCATATTCCAAAAGTTTTGCTTTCAGCAATTTTTAGAGGTATTGCTGACAATGAAAACACATGCCCCCATATGGTATATATTCATTCGATCTCATCAAAACGATGAGTTCCCAGTCTACAGAAGCCTTTTCAAGATAATCTTCTGGCTCAGGACTCATATGCGATCTTCCCTGTCTTCACAATGTCCTTAATAAAGAACCGGTCATCATCTTTGTACATGTGAAACTCTTCCGGTGTGGCAACCAATATATCCATGGCCAGAGGTATTCCTAGCAATTTCTGTCTCACTTCTGGCGCACGCCTGTAATAGGAGAGTTCGGTGTTCATCACTACAAGGATATCAAGATCGCTCTGGGGTTTGGCATCGCCCTTCGCGACCGATCCGAAGATGATTATTTTTTCTGGATCAAATTCTGCCGCAATCCTCTCTACCACTTTGTCGACCAGACCGTAATCGAACATACGCGCTTACATTGGTAACACAACATTTAAGGATGCCGTCTCAGAAGAAACACAGGCAAGAAAGGAAACGCAAAAAGAAAAGTAGTTCACACAGGCCTTTTTTTCTTTTGTAGATTTTACAAATTAAAACAGTGATCTGATAGATATACAAGCGTAGATCTGGCACAGTAAGAACCAGATCATTTGGAGTTCCGGTTGTACCGATGTGATGCTCAGATCTAATTCTGCAGGGGTTGTTATTTGACGTGCCGCAATAGCGTCCCGATAAGGTTTTAGAGGGAATGTTAATTAATGCGCGATGAATCGAGGGGTCATGTTGAACGTCATCGGAAGGTCCCAAAGAGGAAGGACATGCGAGTATTCCCGAGGCGACAGTTCGATAAAGACGCCATTCATTGTAAGCGGTGATGACGCCGACGATATCCGTATCTCCGCAGGGCCGGAAGGCAGGATCCTTCACTTTTTCGGATCGGAGGTCCCAATAGACCAAAAACTGCTTACATCCGTTTCATCAAGGAAAGATGCCGAACCATTCTGTAAAGACGGGGCATGCGTCATAAGGCTACCATTCAGCGGTGAACATAAGATACCGGGCGAGGCAGAGGCGGTAGTGGTCCCGAACGCGTTCGAACTGAGGAACGATGCGAGAAAGCTTGTTGAGTCCGTGATAAAAATAAGAGAGAACATAGGGTACAACAGGCTCCTTTGTATGTTCGGCATAGCCGAGCCCTCTTCGGCCGCACTGCTTGCATACATGGGAGTTGATGTTTTCGATGACTCTTTGGCAAAAGCCGCAGGCTCCATGGGGATCCGATCGATCCCCGAGGGAGAGATATGGTCGGAGGGTAATGTCTCCTCCGAGAACGCGGCCGACCTCAGAGAAGAGTGCGGGAAGATCGCCGCTTTCACCGAAGCCGGAAGACTGAGGGAGCTTGTCGACCAAAGGGCGGCATCGTCTCCCGCTTTGACAGCCGCTCTGAGGATCTTCGATGATGCTGGATACAGGTATCAGGAGGAATGCTGCTCTACAGTCGGAACAAGGTTCGCATGCAACACGACGCAATCCCTCCGAAGGCCGGATCTGAAGATATATCGCGAGAAGGTATCTGAAAGATACAGGAAGCCTGAACACAAGCGCATATTGCTGCTGCTTCCGTGCTCCGCGAAGAAACCCTATCACATCTCAAAATCCCACAAAGCTTTCGCATCTGCGATCCATACAGCACAGCACGACACCCTTGTGCATGAGGTCATCGTGACATCCCCCCTCGGGATAGTGCCAAGAGAGCTGGATGTGCTCTATCCCGCGAACTCATATGACATACCGGTAACGGGGGAATGGAAGTGCCAGGAGAAAGAAATGATAAGGTCGATGGTGTCCGGCATACTTTCACAGGGATATGAGAAAGTGATATGCCATCTGGGCGACAGCGCGGAATTGGTCAGGGATCTTACGGATATGGAAGAGACCGTTGTCGGAGACCCCACCACCCCGGCTTCGCTGAAGAATCTGGACGAGGCACTCAGAAAGGCCGCCAAAGGGATGGAGCCCGCAGACTATGCCGTTGAGAGGATAGAATCGGTAAGGTCCATACTCATGTTCCAGTTTGGGAAGGAGGCGGCGGATGCGCTGATGGACGGCAGCACCTATGCGATAGGCAAATTCCCCTATTGGAAGATAATAAGGGACGATCCCGGCAGCAAGGAAAAGATCCAAATGGGGATGCTCACGCCGGAAAGGGGTATGATCTCGCTTACCATGGAAGGCGCGGAGGTCGTCGCCCGCATAGGGAAGAATATCGTGGAGATGACGGATTTCGAGATGAAGGGGAATCTGTTCGCAGTAGGTGTGCTGAATGCCGATAAAGACCTAAGGCCGGGCGACGAAGCCATAGTGATGCTTAATGGAGAGGTTGCGGCAGTAGGTGTCGCGATGATGTCAGGCAGAGAGATGGTCGATCTCAAAAGAGGGATAGCAGTCAAGGTGAGGCACAAGAAGAAGTGACTGTTTTTCTGATTCCATATTTCGGAGGGTCATAGAATATTATTCCATCTGGTCTATATGCTTCACAAAAAGAATGATGGAATATAACCTGAATAGTGCGTCCTCATCCTGGCTACCGAGACCATGCCTTTGTATTCTGGGTCTTCGGATGGTTCCACGATGTACAACACTCTGTGCGTGCTGTTAAGCCGGCGTGAGTACCAACTCTTCATCTCGCCGCTGAGCTTCTCGAAGGGAGGGGGGTTCCGGAACGGATCTTCCGAAAGCAGTTTTAGAATGTTCTCCGCTTTATCTCCCAAATGGGACCTTTTCAGCTCTTCCAGATCTTTCTGGGCTCGTTTGGATAATGTTACGACATATCCTTCGGGCAATGCCACACCTCACGTTCCGAAGGGGGCGTTTCAAGTACTTCTTTCATCGCGGGAAGGGTCTCCGGATCTGAAAGAAGATAGAGGGTCTCCAGAATGCTGTTCAATTCCTCTTCTGATATCAGCACAGCATTGCCGGTTTTCGAAGTTATTGTCACCCTTTCGTTCTCCAAAGCGAGATTGATCATACTGAATAGATTTCTGCGCGCTTCCGTCGCATTCACTACCGCCATGTTCGCAGTATCTGCTGATCGATATTTATATGTACGTTTTAATGTACACATATATCGGGAGTACTTTCGGGTACTTTCGGCCACCTCCCCCGCTTTACTTAATATACTCTCCCGTCAATGATGATATGAAGACCACAGTGCATCCCCAAGAAGCATATGTGATACTTCAGGAAACGGGGATCAAATCCTATTCCATCCGCCCCGTATCCTTTTTTCTCCTTTTTATTTAATGATAAACTCTTCTGATGTTCTCTTTCCCAGTCTCGAGAACCATAGGCTCACGACAACCCCCGCGGCGAGCGCCGCCATACCCAGCAGAATGTCCGCGGTCCCCGGATCGGAAACGACCGCTTCTTTCAGTATCACTAAAAGCGATCCGACCGTCAGCCCGAATATCATGAAATATGTGGACCTCCGGTATTTTACCAAGGCATAGTGGACGATCTTTGCGAAACCGATGAGACCTATCAGAATGCCAATGAGAAGGAACACCAGAAGCACATAGTCTGTAGAACCAAGCGAGAGAACACTCGTGAGGGGGGCCAGCAATCCTATGGACAGAAGTACGGTGGAACCGCTTATCCCGGGAGCCAAATGCGACATGGAAAAGATCACGCCGATCAGTATCATGTAAAGGAAGGATACGGTGTCGTGAGAAAGGACACGCTCCTCCGATGCGCCCAGAAATAGGAAGAAGCACATTATGACCACACCCATCACGAACGCCGCGATATTTGCCGCGGAAGGCTTGACCGCGGGTTCGGTGAGATCCCGCAACACAGGGAGCTGACCCAATATCAGGCCCATGAAAAGCATCATCGATGCCACATAGTATGGTCCGGTATCATCGATCATAAAGTTGAGGACCTTGGCGATCAGAATGATCCCGAAAAGGATCCCGAACCCTATCGTCATCAGGAAAACGAAATCTTCCCGTATCTTGTGGGTGATGTCCGCTATATCCGCTATCAATCTCTCATAAATGCCGAAACAAACGGCAAGTACCGCCGCGCTCACTCCCGGTATCATGGAAACGATGCCTATCATCGTGCCGATGGAGAATTTTTTCAGAACAGAACGCGGAGACTCCATGCCTATAGATATATGGAGGCGGTATTAATCCTTAATCAGTGCGCTTGGCGAAATCTCCCGTATCGTTGCTGAACACGTTCATGGTGTTTTCGAATTCTTTGCAATTATCAGGAAATATTAATCCATCTGATTCACGGTAGAGGACACAACTGTGAAAGAACAACACGGGAGCATACAACGAAAATGCACTATGCCGATTACAAGACAATACTGTCCCCCAAGAACGGGATGAACCTTTACCGCGGCTGCACGCACGGCTGCATCTACTGCGACAGCCGCAGCACGTGCTACCAAATGGACCATGACTTTGAGGACATAGAAGTAAAGCGCGATGCACCACGGATCCTGGAGGCCCAGCTGAAAAAGAAAAGGAATCTCTGCATGATAGGCACGGGATCGATGTGCGACCCCTATATTCATCTGGAGGAGGAGCTGCAGATGACCAGACAGTGCCTTTCTTTGATAGAGAGATACGGGTTCGGTCTCTCGATCCTGACGAAATCCTCCAGAATATTGAGGGATATGGACATCTTAAAGGCGATCAACAACAAGACGAAATGCGTGGTGCAGGTGACCCTGACAACGTTCGATGAAGACCTGTGCAGGCAGATAGAGCCGAACGTTTCAACAACCTTCGAGCGCTTCCAAGTCCTGAAAGCGATGAATGAAGCGGGGATCCCGACGGTGGTATGGCTGTGCCCGATCCTCCCATTCATAAACGATTCGGAGGAGAATCTGCGGGGGCTGCTTGATTATTGCATAGAAGCAAAGGTGCACGGGATACTGTGCTTCGGTTTCGGCATGACCCTCAGAGAAGGTGACAGGGAATACTTTTACAAAGCCCTTGACAACCTTTTCCCCGGAATGAAAGAGAGGTACATCGAGACCTTCGGGGATTCGTATTCCTGCCACAGTCCGAACGGCGTCCGCCTTAACGAGATCTTCCGGAAGGTATGCAAAGAGCACAACATTCTTTACAAAACGGACGAAGTGTTCAGATATCTGAATGAGTTTGAGACAAAGAGCAGGCAGTCGTCTTTGCTTGAACATTTTTGATCAATTAAGCGCAACACGTGTTAACAACTCGGTCGCGAACGCTTCCTCTTCACCCTTGTCCAGTTATTGGTCGGCCCTATGGGCTGATACACATATCCCAGGAAATAGAACAACCACCAACCGTTCCCAATAAGGTTTCCAGAGCACCGAGAAAAAGAAACGATTGTAAACTTTTTTTTTGCATCCGGCACTGTTGGAACATGACTATAATGCCCCCATTTTGAAACAAAATTGGACTGATTATACCTCCATTTTGAAACAAAATTATTTATCGTAGCAAAAATGCCCGCGTCTGTGTTGAGAGTTTTTCGATGTATAATTGTCGGTATTCCTGTCTTAATTTAGATAAATAGATGCATAGGTACGGGTATTAAAAACTCAGGACGCGAACACCTCCTCTTCGCTCTCATTCGGTTCAGACTTGATGATCAGCTTCCGTGTTTAAGGCATTAATCATTTTTGCTTCTCTGCGGATCCGCACCATCTGATAGAGGTAATTGAGTGCAACCGCCGGGATTTGAACCCGGGTAGCAAGCTTGGAAGGCTTGAATCCTAACCAACTAGATTACAGTTGCAACGGATTCCCCCTATTTTGTAATTTATATTTAACTGTAATGCTGGGTTAGGAAACTATCTTCATTTATTAAATAAAAGGACTTAGATATATCTATCCTCGGGGAGATACTGGTACATGATGCACGAACCTGTGTTCCAAGACAGTTTCGAGGTCAATGTCTGGAAAAGACTCACATCCGACAAGGACAGCGCATCGAAGAAAAGCGATTTTTACACCAACATCGCCAGCGTCGTGCTGAAGCGCGAAAGGATGGTGAACTCCACCATGCTCTCGTTCCTCATAAAAAAGCTTTATGAGACCCAAAGCACCGGAATGGAGACGCTCATTGACCAGCTGGTATCAAAGAGCAGGCCGAATGACTGCATGCCCGCCATGACCGCAGCGCTGGTGTACGCAGGCATGGACAGATGGGACAAAGCGATCGCGATGGCAGAATCCGCGAAGAACGCTCACAGCATACCCATGCTGGGCTGCGTCAGAGCAAAGATCGCCATGGGGATCGGGGATACCGCGACGGCGAAGAAGGAGCTGATGAGAGCAAGATGCAGCGACCCTACTTTCCCTATGTTCTATGAGCTCATCCAAAGGGTGGAGCCCACGGAAGGGTGGATGTACAGGCAGAACATCGAACTGCTGGTGGCCGGAAAGGAACAGATCCCGTTCGGCGACAATGCCGGAACAAACCCCATTCAGAGGCTGTATGAGATATACAGGGACTGGTACAGCGGGAGGAGGGACAATGCCACAGAGGCAATGATAAGGTCCGAAGAATATGCGAAAAAGAATTCGGAATACGTGCTGGCCTCTGCAAGGATATCCATGGATGAGAGGGACTGGCACTCTGCTCAGATGATGTACTCCACGCTTCTCACGAAAAGCACGAACTGCGCTTACATCATATGCGAATCCGCCAAGGCGTTCTACTCCGGAGGGAATTACGAGAAAGCGCTTTCCCTTTACAGGGATGCGGAAGCTCTGGACCCCGCATCCCCGACCGTCATGAGGGGGCTGATCCAAACATACTCCGCACTCGGAAGAAAGGAAGAGGCGTCGCAGTGTGTAAAGGAATACCTGGATACAGAGAATGCGGACCTCAAGGCATACGTAGCGGGAGCAAAGGTTCTGCTTTCGAACTCCTTCTACACCGACGCCGAGTCGGTCGTGGACAGGGTCCTTCTCTCTTACCCAGGCGACCCCGGAGCGTTCATCCTTAAATCCGAGATCGAGTACGAGATAGGGAATATCAACAACGCGCTCAGGATAATAACGAACGGGGTCGACAAGAACCCGGACGATGCCGAGGTAAGGCTTCAGAAAGCGAAGATACTCTTCAGGACGGGGAGGACGGACAAAGCCGTCATCGATCTGGAGAAAGCGGAGAAGGCAGACCCGAACAATGTCGGCGTCCTGCTTCTGATGAAAGACATCGCTGTCGCCGATAATAGGGTAGAGGATGCGGTGAAACTGAGCAACAGAGTTCTGGAGTTAGATCCTGGCAACACAGAGGCAATGGACATTCTGTCTAAGGCGAGTATCTCATCCAGACGGCCGGAGGGGTCGTATGGGGAATACAAGGACATGATGGTAGCCGACAACAGGGCGGAGAACTTCATTAACATTCTTTCATCAATGATCCTCGACGGCAGATACGGCGATGTCGTTAAGATGTTCAAAGAAAAAGAAAGGGAGTTCGGAAGGAATCCAGCCGCAATGCGCTTGAAAGGCAATGCGGAGTATGCAATGGGAGACTACAAAGCTGCATCCGCAACCTTTGCATCCGCATCCGATGTGGTTCCGAAGGACCCTATGATATGGCATTCGAAAGGAATGTCCGATGAGGCGATGGGAGACCTGGGGAGTGCGGAGGAAGCATACAATAAAGCGGTCCTTCTTAACATGAATGAACCGGAATACTGGATATCGCGTTCCTCGATACAAGAAAAGAAGAAGGACCCCGCCGGTGCGGTGGAGTCCCTGAACAGGGTAATCGAGCTCAGGCCGGATGACATATACGCGCTTGTCAGGAAAGGAATGATATTCGCGGAGATGGGGAGATACGATGAGGCGCTGCATTTCTTGGACATGGCGGCAGTCACGCGGCCGGGTGACATCGAAGTGATGAGGATCCGCCGCGACATAGGAATGGCCGCCGGAAACGCAAGAGTGGCGGAGGAATCTGCGCTGATGATAGTCGGACGGAAACCTTCCGACGAGGAAGGCGTGGCCGCGGCGGTCAGGATACTGATGCAGGAAAGGAAATACGCCGCCGCCTCAAGCATGTTGGATGCCGCATTGGCGGAGGACCCCGATTCGATACCTCTTCTCATGACGAAAAAGGACTTCTGTATATCGACGGAGGATCACAGGGCGGCCATCGATGTCTGCAGAAGCATCCTTGCGATACAGCCGGACAACAGCATCGTCCGGCATGACCTTGCCGAGGAGTACTCCGCGATAGGCGACGTGAACTCCGCAAGCAGGCTGTATCAGGAGCTCGGGGCCGGCAGAGCAGCATCGGAACAAAAGCAGAGCGACAGCCACAGACCGCAGAAACAGAAAGTGCCAGATGTGATAAAGAGGTACGCAGAGAGGATCCTTCGGCGCGCATACATATCGAAACTCGCGCTCAGCGACCCGGACCTCGTTTCCCCACTGGGCATCGATGAGGCCACCGTCAAAGCGGTCATGAGATATCTTTCCGACATCTCCGAGTACGGAGATATATCCATGGGGACCCTGGAATTCGAAAGGATGGAGAAACTCTCCCTGAGTGCGGTGACCAAAGGGAACTGCACTGGGTTGGAAAGCGATCCCGTGATAACGATACCCTGTGCGTACGTCGCCGGCGGAGCGAAGGATGCGGATGAAGCGAAGCTCCTGGTGGCATACATCAATAAGGTGCTGATGGCAAGAAAGTCCACGAGAGCCCTCTCGCCGGAACTGAGGACGATAGCCGAGGCGACACCCAAAGACACAAGCATCGAGGACATAATGAAAGGGTCCAAGATAGGGGTTTATCAGGCTAAATTGGTCAAGGACAATCTCTGATCAGTACCTGTCCATTTCCGACTTCATGTATTCTCTGAGCAGACATGTGGCATAGTTGCCTTTCGGAAGGGAGAAGCTCATTTCATAACCGCCCTCTATGATCTCGTGGGATAGGCCGGATACAGGGCACAGGACCTCTCTTCTGCTCCCCTTGGAACTGCAGTACGGAAGGTCCGGGACGATGAAGTCGTTCGAGGTGATGCCTTCCTTTTCAATGACGGACCTTTCTATCTCCCCCATCTCTCCTTCCGGTATCTTGCTCTCCGAACCGAATAATGATATCGTTACGAAGGCCCTTCCGGACCTTACCTGCCTGGCGGCAAGGTCTATGTTGTTCTTCGTTGTGATCACGGGGTTCTCATGCAGAGGTATCTTGTTGGCATCCAGGGGTATCACCACATCCCCTATGACGGGGCCATTCAGGGGAAGGCCCATACCCATGCGGCCGCTGAGCATCTTGTTGAAAAGATAGGATTGGTATGCATGCACGAACATCATCTGAAGGTTCTTCGGAAGTTTTCCGATCGCTCCCTTCCAGTCGCCGGGATTGGAAACAACATGCTCCACCATTATTTTTTCAAAGGAGAGAGAGTCCGGCATCTCTTTCAGAAGAGATGACCAATCGTCCTCTTCCGAGAGGGACCTTCTTACGGCCGCGACATCCTCGTCCCCGAATGTGGCCGGGTCTGAGACATAGCACCTCACGGCGCCTTCGAGATCACCTCTGATTATGGACTCGCCTACCTTGTGGGTGATCGGCCTCGCAACTCCGAATCTCTGCACTCCGAAGTAGTTCGGAAAACCGCCCGCATCTTTCACTCTGGAAGAAACGGCCTCCAAGATGTCGGGGATATCGCTTTCGGGAACATCGCATTCTTTGACCTTGATAGCGAAGGAGTTGCCTTTCAGGTCACCGATCTGTATCCCCTTTTTTGCAGTGTACGGGTCTTTGATCTCAATGTCCTTCAGGGCGATCCTTTCCATCATATCCAGAGGGCATTCGAAGGACATGAGCTGAGTAGTGACCGCTCTCTTATCCTTGGTCCCGGCGAAGCCGACCTTCTCGCGGGAGATGCCGAGGCTCCTTGACAGCAATCTTACGAGGCGGTTCGTCTCCCAGTTCCTGCTGGTAACTTCGGCAATGACGAACCTTCCGTTCGCCGCAGGCTCGGGTCCATCGGATATCTCCTTTACAATGAAATCCTCCGGCTCCTTTTTGAGGCGTCCGCCGGTCCCGTTCACATCGCTGATGTAGAAGGACATGCCGACATCCGCTTCGGCGGTGCGGCACTCTTTGTAAAACGAGGTCATTGTTTTACCGCAGAGAAGTAATCCGACACGGCCTTGGAGGCTCTCTTCACAGCATCCTCCGGGGTTCCGTCCGTGACCTCTATGTGCAGAACGACGTCGCACAACTCCGGGTGCTGGTTTATGTATCTTACAAGGGAAACGCATTTGTCGGCGTTGAGCGCTCTTATCATCGGTTCAATGAGCGTCGGGTTCTCTTCTTTGAATCCGAGTGTAATCGTCTTGTCTGTCTTTTCGACGGTATAGACATCCATGCGCTGCGATTACAGTAGCATTAATAAAACTTTTGTAAAAGAACGAAGAACGATCGAAATCAAAAGACCGTCACTCTTTGCCTTGTGCCTGCATCTCGTACATGCTGAGGACCTCGTTCGCGGTCATGCATTCTTCCGGCCCCTTATCATCTCTGACGCGGCCGGTGAACCTCGGGAACCTCAGACCCAGACCGGCATCCTCTTTGACAATGTTCTTGGCGGCAGTATGTATCGGGCTAAGGCTGATCTCCGCGGCCACCACTTCAAGGACCACCGTCGGCAGGAACCAAACATCCGGCATCATCTCTGCATCCACCGTATGCGGGCGGCCCTCACTGATGTATCTGTCAAGCATCTCCGGCAGATCGGCAAGGAATGCGTCGTCAAAACCGGTCCCAAGCTTGCATACGGTGCTGTAATGTCCGGTCTCCTCATCGAACACAGCCATCAAAAGAGCACCGTACTTTCCCGCCCTTTTTCCCCTGCCGTAGAACGCGCCGACCACGACCAGATCGAAAGAGTCGGTCAGCGCCTCTTCGTAATCCTTCTTGTATTTTATCCAAAGGAATCCTCTTGAGCCAGCTTTGTATTCTGAGGACAGCGACTTGGCCATTATGCCCTCGCATTTCTTCCCAAGCGCTCCGCTGAAGAACTTCTCACCATCCCCCGGAGTGCTGATGATCTCCATTGTCGTAAGCTGAACCTTCTCAGAGAGATCGAAGGTCTCGATGAGCTTTGACCTCCTTTGTTCAAGCGGGCAAAGGGTCAGGTCTTCATCGTTCACAAGCAGCATGTCGAACATGAACATTTTTACGGGGTGATCCTCAACGGCCTTATCCATGCCGTGTTTCTTCCTGCGGTGGGTGACATTCTGGAAAGGAAGCATGTTCCCCTCCCGGTCGACCGCCACGCACTCTCCCTCGATTATCGCCTTTTCCGCTTTGCACCGTTTCCTCAACTCTGCGGCGATGTCCGGGAAGTTGGAGGTAAGGTCTTCCAAGCGTCTCGAATATAATTTGACGTTGTTGTTATCGATATGGGCCTGCACCCTTATCCCGTCATACTTGAACTCCATGGCGCACCTCCCGCCCATCCTGTCCAGTATCAAGGGCATCGAGGGCAGGCGCTCCGCAAGCATGACCTTTATCGGGTTCCCTACGGTCACCTTCATTTTCCTGACAGCATCCACGCCTCCAACCGCAAGGGTCTCCGCGACAAGGCCGAGGTCACATGTTATGTTGAACGCCCTTTCTATGTCGGGGCGGTCTTCTTTCGTGCCGAAAGCGCCGGCCAGCGCATCAAGTATCGTCATCGACCCGGCGCCTATCCTCATTCTCCCCGTGACGATGCGGCATATATACCTGGCCTCAGCAGGGCCGGAGTCCATCAGGAGATTCGAAAGGTATTTCATTTTCTTGTCCTGCGAGTCCCTGCCCTCGGCATTCTCGATGAGGGTCAGGTTCTTAAGCACCTTTTCAAGCGTAAGAGGTTCGGAGAACAATGCCGCCTGTTTGCGGGTCTTGATCAGGGCTTCGGCGATCGTTCCCGGGTCTCCCTCTTTCTTCCAAAGTTCGTCTATCTTGCTCTCCGTTACGCCCGATACGAATGCGATCGACCTCAGGACAAGCTTGTCCGCCATGCCCAATTCCGCGGCGTAGTGGTCGGGGTGCAGTTTCCCCTGGCACAGATACACTGTGCTCTTTAAGGGCCCCGGTTCCATCCTTTTGAAGAAATCCGAGAGGATGGATGTCATCTCGAGGCGGCTGCTTGTGCTTTCCAGCCTGTCGAACACATCTGCTATCTCTGAATATAACATGGCACCAGCCCGTATGTTATCAGTCTATTTAGAAATCTCTCAGTTTCTTCTGGCCTTCTCCCCCTAAAAGAGAGAGTTCCCGGTTCAGTTTCTCAAGGTTCGAGCGCATCTGGTCCTCCTTCTTTTTGCTGGAGGATTCGGATATCTCATCCATGGTCCCTTTTGCGACAAGGACGAAGACCTCCCCGTCATTCTTCCTTCCCGTACGCCCGCGCCTTTGTATCGTCCTGATCTCGGAAGGGACAGGTTCATAGAATATCACGGCGTTGGTGCTGGCAACGTCCAATCCCTCCTCTCCGACGGAGGTCGCCACGATCACGTTCCTGGTTCCGTTCCTGAACTCTTCGAGTATCTCTATCTGCTCTTTCTGCCGCAGGCCGCCGTTGGATTGCCCTATGAGCTTCCCCACTCTCGCCCCCTCTACCGATGAAAGCTTTTCTATAAGGACATCGCAGGTGTCGCGGTACTGCGTGAACACCATGACCTTGGACGAACCGTCAGTGTTCAGTATCTGACTTACCAGGCTCATAAGTTTCGAGACCTTGGGGTGCTCTATCCTGCTGCCCGAGACCATGTTCCAGGCATCTAGATATTCTTTCCTTGCGACGAGTTCTTTGCCGCCCTTGTTCCCTTTCTGCGCTTCGGCCTCCTCGGTCAGTTTTGCCATGTACAGTCTCAGTGAACTCATTCCCTGGGTCTCGGCGAGTTTGATCGCATGCAGTATCTTCATGCAGATCGATTGGACAGTGAGGCCGCGGTAGATGGTGGGCGATCTCTCCCCCCTCCTCAGCCTCTTTTGAAGGGATTCACCGATCATCAGCATATGGGTGGAGGATGGCGGCCAGTTCTCTTTTGTGAGCCGCAGGTCGGTAAGTTCGATGAAGTAGTGGTCAAGCAGCTTTTTCAGAGCATCCACTATATCAAGAAGCTCCTTGGGCATGTTGACCTCTATCTTTTTGATGTACGTGTCATGCACGTAAGGGGCCACATCCGGATCGTTCTCGGTCCTGATGTCGATACGCATTAGCCTGAGGTTCCTGCAGACCTCCTCCACTTTCTTTATGTCGCTGCCCGGAGATGCCGTGAGCCCCACGGACCGGCTGTCTTTCGCGCAGCTGCCGGCGACCGTGACGTAAGCGTAGTTACCCGTGCCCCTGTGTGCCTCATCATAGATCACAAGCCCGAAACCGTCCATATCGTACATTTGGTTCTCCAGGTCGTTGGCTATGCATTGGGGGGTGGAGATTATGAGGTCGTTCTCCTCTGCGATCCTCTTACGCGTTTCCGGCCGCATCAGGCCGTTCATGACGCCGATCCGCGTATCGGCCAAAAAGCCAGAGAACACGGAAAAGTGCTGCTCTACAAGGGGCTTCGTCGGCGCCATGAGAAGGACCTTCCTCCCGGCCTGAAGCGTGACGGCCGTTATGTAAAGGGCTATGATGGTCTTCCCGAGGCCGGTAGGCAGGACCACCAGCGTATTGACGTTCAGGCAGTCCCTTGCCATGTTCATCTGATACTTTCTTTCTTCCACCGCATCGGGGGTTATCTTCGGATGAGAGATGTAGCCCATTCTGAACCTAATTCAGAATAGTATAATAAAAAGTTGTTTGGGGGGTAGCCGAAAGTGGAACCTTACCGGCAGCCGCCGCCGCAGGACGAGCAGCCGCTGAAATTGGGGTCGCGTATCGTGAGGCCCGTTCCGAAATTGGGGTCGTCCACGAATTCTATGACGCATCCCTCAAGCGCTTCCTCGGTATCTTTATCGTAATACATCTCGAAACCCGAGGCGCTGTTGTCCACTATGTCTCCGTCCGGGACCCCTTCCTGGAATGACATTCCGAACTGCGGTCCGGAGCATGCGATCCCGGAAAGATAGATCTTTATGCCGTGTCCGGTCTTCTGATTCTTTTCCAGAAGTTCGTTGATGAACTTCTCTGCATCAGGCGTAATCTGCACCATTATGATCGCCCCTAAATAGGTCAGGGGATATAAAAAACCAATCAAGGGAGGTATCTCTAAATTCTCAGGCCGTTCTCTCTTTTGTTCTTATGTCATTTGATGCCTTCTTTTCGTGCCGAGCATTATCGATAGAAAATGTTGGTGTCCGGTAGAAAAGCCCCATTTAAGAAATGAATGCGATCCTCCCGGCATATTTTTTAGATGATTGTTGCAACCCTCAAAATGATAATCCGATCCATCCTCCCTTTTTGTCTCGTCGACCCTGCTCAAAGATACAGGCAAAGCCTCTTCAGCCACTCCTCCGCTTCGTCTCTTTTCGGATATTTCGTCTCAAGTTTCAGGAACTCTTTCCCATGCACCTTCGCCGACGGATCGAAACCTATCATGAGGTGGCATAATTCATGGTACAGGCAGTAGTCGAGGACGAAGTCCGGGACCATGTCAGTGTCCAGAACGCTGGAGATGGTTATCACTTTCATAAGCACGGAACAGTGGCCTATCTTCCTCACGCTTGACTCCTTTGTCCACGAAATGTGGACCATGGGATCTCTCTCCACCAGCCCCATCTCTATCAGCCTGTCGTATGCAGACCCGAGGTCCTTCGTCTCTCCTCTGGAGGACCTGGTGAGATTTCTGCTCCTCTTCAAATATACCGGCTGTTTGTACTCCGAGAACTCCGGCGCGGTTATCCATCTGCACATCTCGTCGGAATATCCCTCGTCGTCCCCCGTGATCTTGGAAAAAAGAGAATTGCACAGTCCCTCGATCACTTCCGGAGGAGCGTCAGCAAGATAGTCTGACACTTTAAAATCCGCCCACTTGTAGCTCCTCTGCCACCTTACTTTGAATTCCTTGAAAGCAACGAATTCCGCTTCTACTTTATCAAACCCATATTCTCTCCCGATCTCCTTGAACTTGGTCCTAAGGACCTCTTCAGTTTCCATTTTTCTTTTCCCCCCAACGATGTTCATCGTATGGATATTTGGAGGGGAGAAATACCCATTAAAAAACAAGAAACTACAATTAGCAGTTAGTTTTCGGAAAGTATGATAATGTCGAACACGATAGAGCATCATGCAGGAAGATCCTAAGGAACGGGAGATCACCGAGAAGATACTGAAAGCCATCGAGGACCAGTTCGGCTTCATACCTGTAGTGAACCAGGTCCTATCCGAGCGTCCCGACATGTTCATACCTTCCGCAAATCTGGGAAAGGCCGTACTGGAAGGAAAAGGAGAGCTTGACCCGAAGATGAGGTATCTCGCGGCCGTGTCCGCGGCCGCCGCTCTCGGAGGGCAGCATTGCGTGAGGGTACAAATGCACCATGCCGCACAGGCGGGGGCCACGAAAGACGAGATACTTGAGAGCATAATCATAGGATCATACATGGCTATGACCAAGTCCCAGTCGTATGCCCTCAGGGAATATGCCGATATGTTTCGGGACGAAAAGCGCGACCCATGACCAAGTTAAAACACCAGGTGTCTCCCGGCGCTAACACACATTTTCATCGCCCGGTGATGACACCGGTCTCGAAGCACTGACTTACGCCGGGAGTATGTGTCGGACCCCGCGTTGGCTTCCGGTCATGGCTGCGATGACACATCGCTGCTACCGCAAGAGCCCCTTTTCAGGGACAGGGTCGCTGTGAGCCGCCCCGTGCACATGGCCTTCATATATCGGGCCCTTACGCCGGTTCGGCCTTTTACCATAGTATTGCCTTGTTATTAATGCATTGCATCTGAGAGTTGAAAAGATATACGACAATAAACGTATTTTATTGTATAAAATTGACTGATAGTTAAAAAACATCTGTTTATCGTCGAAAACTCCGAATTCCGTGGAAAAAGAATTACAAAATACGAATTTCGTAATTTTATATACGAAAAATCCCTAACTTCTACGATTTCCACGGTTAGGTTTATTTAAGAAGATTTGTTACAGGATTTTCATGAAAGCTTACTTCAGACCTGACTCTGTTGCAGTGGTAGGCGCATCAGAGGACACAACGAAACTGGGCGGCATGCTTCTCAAGAACATGATAGACGCAGGGTTCAAGGGGAAATTATATCCCATCAACCCCAAAGGCGGAACGATAATGGGCATCAAGGCGTACCAATCCGTCAAGGATGTCGGAGAACCCATCGAACTTGCGGTCATTGCGATAAAGAACCTGCAGGCGATAGAGGTCATGAAAGATCTCGGCGCGGCGGGCGTCAAATACACTTCAATACTCACAGCCGGGTTCAAAGAGGAAAGCGCCGAAGGCGCGGAACTTGAGAAGAAACTTCTCTCAGAGGCAAAGAAATACGGGATCAGGATAGTGGGTCCCAACTGTTTCGGCAACATGAACGTCGCCCACGGGCTGAACTTTACATTCACTCACATCCTGCCTCCCGCAGGCAACATATCAATACTTTCCCAATCCGGGGCGCTCGGCTCATCCATATTGGAGTGGTCCAAGCTCAACAACTTTGGGATAGCCAACTTCATCACCTTCGGCAACAAGTCCGATGTGGATGAGGCGGACATCATCGGTTATATGGAGGACGACCCCTCAACAAAGGTAATCGGAATGTATGCGGAAGGCATATCCAACGGCCTGAAGCTTGTGAAAGCGGTGGAGGACGCCGGCGGCAAGAAGCCCATCGTGGTGTTCAAATCCGGAAAGACGGAAGCAGGCTCCGCTGCGGCATCCTCACACACGGGATCGCTTGCGGGGTCGGATGCCGTCAATGATGTGATATTCAACAAGCTCAACCTGCACAGGGCCCAAGACCTCGATGAGATGTTCGATGCGCTGTCGGTGTTCAGCACATGCAGCCCCATGAAGAAGAACGGCATAGCGATCATAACCAACGCCGGAGGGCTCGGCGTAATGTCCGCCGATGCGGCATTCGACGCTCCTTACATAGAGGCGGCCAAACTCTCGCCCGAGACGATAGAGAACATAAAGAAGGCGGTCCCCACAATTGCGGGGCTGACCAACCCGATCGATGTCAGGGGCGATGCGAAAGCGGAATACTTCAGAGGCGCGATAGAGGCGGTCATCAAAGACCCGGCCGTCGGAGGCCTTGTCGTGATGGGGTCCCCGCTGGACACCGCCGATCTTGAGAGCATAGCAAAGATACTTGTAGAGATGAGGGACGACATCCCCGTCCCGACCACATGCTGCTTCCCCGGAGGGGAGAAGTGCGAGAAGGCGAACAAGATACTCAGGGACGGGAAGATACCATGCTACCCCACGCCGGACAGGGCGGTACGCGCACTGTCGATACTCAGGAAATACACCATAAGGAGCCAGGAGAAGCACGACCCGATGAACCAGCCCGCCGTTTCCGGAAAGGCAGCGGCCCAGAAGATAATCGCGGACGCAAAGGCCGAAGGGAGAAAAGCCCTTACCGAGGCCGAGGGAAAGAAGATATTCGCGGCATACGGCATGCCGACCCCCGGAGAGGCAACCGTCAAGAGCGCCGATGAGGCTGTCAAAGAATGCAACAGGATAGGATATCCCGTGGTCATGAAGATCCTCTCTCCCGACATCGCCCACAAGACAGACGTGGGAGGTGTGGTGGTCGGGGTCAAGAATGCCGACGAAGCAAAGGCATCCTTCGAGAAGATCATGAACAACTGCAAGAACGCGAAACCCAACGCAAGGCTTGACGGAGTGTCCATACAGCAGATGGTGTTCGGACAGGAAGTGATCCTTTCGATGATAAGGGACGTACAGTTCGGCCCGGTGGTGTCATTCGGCCTCGGAGGGATATACGTCGAGATCCTGGGAGAGATCTCTCAGGCGCACGTTCCCATGAGCGAGCAGCAGCTTGATAAGATGATAACCTCCACCAAGGCATACAAGCTCATGTCCGGTGCGAGAGGGCTTCCCGTAGCCGACATTGATGCTGTGAAGGATATGATCAGAAAGATCTCGATGATCGCAACGGAGAACCCCGAGATATTCGAGCTGGAGATCAACCCGGTCATCGTAGGAAAGAAGGGCGAAGGCTGCTGGGCGGTCGACGCTCTCTGTACCCTCAATTAAACTTA
>Ga0082212_10001548_pt1 | contig 33969 bp, 29 predicted proteins | sample TergutNt197P3_FD_71548 | JGI IMG/M metagenome (GOLD analysis project Ga0082212, IMG submission 71548) | Neocapritermes taracua P3 segment gut microbial communities from Petit-Saut dam, French Guiana - Nt197 P3 | ecosystem: Host-associated > Arthropoda: Insects > Digestive system > Gut ... | reverse complement strand
TTCTTGTGGAGAAGGGACGGGGGTGAGGTAATCGCCTTTATCCTTTCGCCTTCAATCAACACATCGGCTTTGAAACGTTTTCCTTCGTTGATTAACAAAGCGTTTTTTATCAATAGCCGGTTCATTTTTTATGCGGATATTTTTTTAAGATACTGGATAATTTCAATTGGATAACTCCGAACAAGGCTTCGCTGAATATTCCGCCGCTCATTTTGGAAACGCCTTCTACGCGATTGACAAAGATGATAGGTATTTCTTTCAAGCAAAATCCCATTTTATAAGCCGTAAATTTCATTTCAATCTGGAAAGCATAACCTTTGAAGCGGATTCTATCCAAATCAAAAGTTTCTAATACTTCTCTGCGGTAGCATTTGAATCCTGCCGTAGTATCTTTGATATTCATTCCGGAAATCACACGGACGTATTTTGAAGCAAAATAGGAAAGCAACACCCTTGAAATTGGCCAGTTTACTACATTTACACCGGAAATATAGCGAGAACCGATAGCGACATCGACCGTTTCTTCCGCGCAAGCGGCATATAAGCGAAGCAAGTCGTTAGGATTATGTGAAAAATCGGCATCCATTTCGAAGATATAGGCATAATCCCTTTCCAAAGCCCATTTGAAACCGGCGATATAAGCCGTTCCGAGACCCAATTTACCTGGACGTTCAACCAGGTAAAGTTGGTTGGGGAACTCATCCTGTAATCGCTTAACTATTGATGCCGTACCATCCGGCGAATTATCATCGATAATCAATAAATCAAATGCATCGGTAAGCGAGAAAACAGCAAGGATTATTTTTTCAATATTCTCCTTTTCGTTATATGTTGGAATAATCACTATTTTGTCGCTCATATCTTTTTAATTTTCAGGATGAAGGTATGTTAGTTTTTTTATAATGCGTTTAATACGGTAACCTTTATGAACCAGACAGTACCTCCGCCGGGAATCGAACCCGAATCTAAAGTTTAGGAAACTTCCATTCTATCCATTGAACTACAGAGGCAGGCAATTTTTAAAATACAAAGGTAATACAATTATTCCGAATACGCAAGGGATGCCGGTTCTACACAGGATCGACATCGTATTGGATGATGAGGGATGAAGTCGAGGAATCTTTTCGTAGCCGGTTATGCGATTCTTCAATGATTTCATGAAGCAGACGGATGGAAATGCCGGTTTCTATTTTTAGTAATATCCGGCGGATGTGCAGGTTCTGTATCCGGCTCGCCGGCGGCTTTTCGGGACCTAACACCCGGTCGCTTAGTTTTTCGCGAAGGGATTGGGCAAATGAATGAACGGCGGCATTTACTATATCTTCTCTTTTGTGTTTCAGATGGATATGAATTAGACGATAGAGTGGGGGATAGCGAAACAACTGTCGTTCTTCCATTTGCATTTCATACATGGCTTCATAGTGGTGCGTAAGCGCTGTCCGGATCAGCGGATGATCGGGATGTGCGGTTTGCAGAACGACTTCACCGGCTGTATTTCGCCTGCCGGCACGTCCCGCCACTTGCGATATCAATTGCCATGCCCTTTCGTATGCCCTGAAGTCGGGAAAGTTCATCAACGAATCGGTGTTGAGAATGCCGACTAAACGCAGGTTTTCAAAATCTAAACCTTTTGATATCATTTGCGTTCCAATTAATATTTGTGTTTTCCCGGATGTAAAATCGGAAAGAATCGTTTCAAAAGATTTTTTGGTTTTGGTGGTGTCCGTATCGACACGAGCTACCGAAATGCCGGGAAATATTGTTTTGACTTCTTCTTCTACTTTTTCCGTACCGAATCCGATTGATTTTATGTCCGAATTTCCACATTCGGGACATTCGGAAAAAACGGAATAGCTGCGTCCGCAATAATGGCAATTCAAGCGGTTGTTTTGTTTGTGATAGGTCAGGCTGACATCGCAAGAGTGGCACTTGGGCGTCCAGTCGCATATCCGGCAGGATAGGGCAGGGGAGAAGCCTCTCCGGTTTTGAAACAACAACACCTGCTCGCCTTGTTGCAGGGTTTCTTGCATTTTTTCAATCAACAGAGGAGAAAAGATGGATTTCATTTTCTTTTTTCTTCTCAGTTCTTTTACATCGACGGGAATAATGGTCGGCAGTTCTTTTTCCTCAAAACGCCTGTCTAATCGAACATAAGCGTATTTGCCGGTTTGGGCATTGAAATACGATTCAATACTTGGCGTAGCGCTCCCGAGAAGCGTTTTTGCGCCGTGTTTCTTTGCCAGCATAATAGCGGCGTTCCGGGCATGATAGCGGGGCGCCGGATCTTGCTGCTTGTAACTCGGTTCATGCTCTTCGTCCACAATGACCAATCCCAAGTCTTTGAAAGGCAGAAACAGTGATGAGCGGGCGCCCAGAATTATTTGGTAACCCGTATTATCAAGTAAGCGATTCCATATTTCCATCCGTTCGGCATCGTTGATACGGGAATGATAAACGCCCACTTTGCTGCCGAAAAACTTCCGGATACGTTCGGTTATTTGGGTAGTTAAAGCGATTTCTGGAAGCAGGTACAAGACCTGCCGGCGCTGTTCCAATACTTTTTCAATCAGGTGCATATAGATTTCCGTCTTCCCGGAAGAAGTAACGCCATGCAGGAGGCAAACATCTTTTTCCTTGAAACTTTCGGTAATATCGCAGTAGGCTTTTTGCTGGTCGGGATGAAGTCTGTTTAATTCCAGCACATCCTGAGTATAAACAGGCAACCGGCTGATGGCTTTCTCGTAAGTTTCAAGAATGCCTTTTTCAATCAATCCGTTGAAAGTAGCCGTACTTATCCGGCTTTTAGCCAATAAATCTTTTTTGGAAATAACACCCTGGCTTGCTTGCGTATATTGAAAAAATGCTTTAAGTAATTCCTCCTGTTTCGCCGCCCGTTTCAAAGAATCGAAAACAGGAAAAAAATCAATGAGTTCCGGATAAGGCGGGGCTAAACGAACATAAGTTTCTTTTTTCTCCGTATAAGCGAGCGGCGATTCGGAGCGCAAACCTGCCGGAAGCGCTGCATGACAGACCTCTCCGAGTTTACATAAATAATATTCGGCAATCCATTCCCAAAACTGAATTTGCAGACGATGAACGACAGGACGTTCATTTTCGACCGCAACAATAGGTTTGATTGTCTTTACCGATTCGGGAGGAGTTGACTGAACGGAACGCACAATTCCCCAGTAGCGTTTGTTTTTTCCGAAATTCACTCGCACCCGAACGCCCGGCAAAATCTGTTTTTCCATTTCCGGAGGTACGGAATAAGTATAGGAATCGGATAGAGGAACCGGCAGTATGACCTCAATAAACATCAGAAGAAATAGGCGGCTGTTATCGACCAGATTCGGGTTTTAGCGTTACCGACTTCACTAATAATACCACCAACGTTACCGATAGAAGAAATGACTTTATAATCTTCATTCAAACCAAGTTGGTAATTAACTCCCACTTGCAGGTGTTTCAGCAATTCAAATCCTGCTCCAAAATTTAATCCTGCACCAAACTCTTTACTGCTCCAATCGGTTTTAACCTGAGCGATATTGGTTTGATCGTCCAATCTGAAACTGACATAAGGGCCTGCAGACAAGTAACAACCTGCTATATCCGCCAATGAAAATTTCATTTTTAGATTAACGGGGATGTCTAAAGTGCTTGCTCTTTCTTCGAGTGATAAATCTTTGATTTTCAATCCTTGTTGAGAGTAAAGAATGGCAGCGTCTACTCCAAATCCCGTTAATCCGGAGAATTCGATAACAGGTCCGACTTGGAAACCTGTGAAGTTATCCGTTTTAATCGCGTCAGTACTAAAAGCGGGCTTTGCTAAATTAACGCCGGCCTTAATGCCTATCCGGATGCCTGCCTGAAGGGAAAAGACCGACATACAAAGGATAGCAAGTGTAATCATTGTTGTTCTCTTTTTCATGACTATAAAATTATATTGTTTAACATTTAATTTGTCTGAATTATCTGATTGTTTTTCTTTACTCTAAACGAAGAAGTGTAAGCTCCGATCAGGCACAGGATGGCGCATATTTTAAAGCTCACGGATAGACTTTGCATGAATTGCAGGTGCAACTCCTGTGTAATCACCCTGTTTCCTACATGTAAAGAAATAGCCATCATTGCAATACCCATACTGAATGCCTGCCCCGTCAGGCGCATGGTGCCGATGGTAGCCGAAGCCTGCCCGTAATGTTTTTTATCGACCGAACTCATAATGATATTCGAATTGGGCGAGGAAAACATACCGAATCCGAGACCCAACAGAGCGATTAAAACAATGATATAAGTAATGGATATGTCGGGAGTGAGAAATACCAAACCGAATAATCCGGCGGCAGTGATACACATTCCTGAGGTTGCTAAAAATGAAGGGTTTATCTTGTCGGATAATTTTCCGGCAAAGTAAGTGACAACGCACTGAACACAGGCTTGTATGATAAGAATCCTTCCGGCATGTAAAGAATTAAATCCACGGATATATTGCAAATACAAACTGAGCATAAAAGCCGTAGAAGAAATACAGGCATAATTAATCAGCGCGGAAATGCAGGATAAACTGAAGACTTTATTTCCCGAAAAGATACGGACATTGAAAACCGGTTGCTTGTCTTTCAATTCATATAAAACAAAAATGAAGAAAGCGATGATTCCTGCAATAATCCAAAAGAAAGCCTGAATCTTCGGTAATTCGGAGAAGCCGAATATCAGGCCGAATATGCCGAAAGCGTAAATCACAGAACCTGTATAATCGAAACGTTCCCCTTTCGATTCTATCCATTCGCCTTTCAGAAACAGAAAAGCGCCGGCTGCCACAATGAATCCGAATATTCCGGTGAGGTAGAAGAGGCTTTGCCAGCCCCAATGATGTGTCAGTAAACCGCCGAGATAGGGGCCGGAAGCCAACGCGAAGTAAACCACGGCGGTATTGATTCCGATGGCTTTGCCCCGTTCTTTGGGAGGAAATATGGCAGTCAGGATTGCCATGCTTGTTCCGAACATCATGGCGCAACTCAGACCGGATATAACTCGAAGAGCGATGAGAATCGCTTCGGAGGGAGCGAATCCGCACATCAATGTAGATGAACCGAAAAGCAACAAGCCGGCGATAAAGACTTTTTTTCGACCGACCAAATCAGCGAGACGGGCAAAGGGTACCTGAAAAACCGCAGTTGAAATCAGATAAGCTGTTGAAATCCACGAGAGCGATACGGCTTTCATGGCAAATGTCTCACCCATTTGCGGCAATGATAAATTGATTGCCGACCCCATGAATGGTACCAAAAAAGACGCCAAACATAGAACCAATAAAGCCGTGTTCTTGTTCATATTTGGATTAACTCTTATCTTTTAACTCTTAACTCAATATGGGTATTGTGTTATACTCACCAATTCGACTTCAAAAACCAAAGTTGTATAACCTCTGATAATGACTTGGTAGGTGTAAGAATCACGGTATCCGTCAAATCCATAACCCAAATAATAGGGTATCCATATTTCCCATTTGTCGCCGACCACCATGTTCTGCAAAGCGAAAGAAAAACCCCTTACAACAGACGATAAAGAAAATTCTACCGGAATATTATTTCCGCTGGAGCCGGCGTCAAAGACAACACCATCATAATAAGTTCCTTTATAGAGAACTTTTACATTGCTTGTTTGAAACGGATATTCGGTTCCGGTTCCGGAATTAATGATTTTATAATAGACGCCCGACGGACCGGTTTCCGTTTTAAGTTCCCGATATGCCGTATTTTTCGCAATTGCTTCATATGCATTCGTATTTTCCTCCTTCCATTCATCAATATTTTCATCGTTTTTACATCCGCTCAAAGATGCAATTAAAACGGTAAACAGTAGTGTATAAAATAAATTTTTCATTAGTTTATAATTTGTTTTAATACTTTTTTCATACTTATTTTATCAGTTATGATATTTTCCAAATCTGCAACAGGAACACGCTCCTGCTGCATCGTATCACGGAAACGGATGGTAACGCGATTGTCGACCAATGCGTCGTGATCAATGGTAATACAATAAGGCGTACCGATGGCATCCTGACGACGATAGCGTTTCCCGATAGAATCTTTTTCATCGTATTGGCAGGGATAATCGAATTTCAGGCTATCCATGATTTCCCTCGCTTTTTCTGGAAGCCCATCCTTTTTCACTAACGGCAGGACGGCTATCTTCACCGGAGCCAACACGGGCGGAATCCTTAAAACAACGCGGGTTTCCCCACCTTCCAACTGCTCTTCAAAATAGGAACCTGCCAAAATACTCAGGAACATACGATCGACACCTATGGAAGTTTCAATCACATAAGGAACATAGGATTGATTCAATTCGGGGTCGAAATATTGGATTCTCTTACCCGAATATTTCTCATGACTGCTTAAATCAAAATCCGTACGCGAGTGGATGCCTTCTACTTCTTTGAATCCGAAAGGCATTTCAAATTCAATATCGGTGGCGGCATTTGCATAATGCGCCAATTTGTCGTGGTCGTGGAAACGATATTTTTTATCTCCGAGACCGAGCGCTTTGTGCCAGCGCATCCGCGTCTGTTTCCAATGATCGAACCACATCAGTTCTTCACCCGGGCGGACAAAGAATTGCATTTCCATCTGTTCAAATTCACGCATACGGAAAATAAATTGACGGGCAACAATTTCATTGCGAAAAGCTTTCCCGATTTGAGCGATACCAAACGGAATTTTCATCCGTCCGCTTTTTTGTACATTCAGAAAATTGACAAAAATACCTTGTGCTGTCTCCGGACGAAGGTATATTTTCATTGCTCCATCAGCCGTAGAACCCATATCGGTAGCAAACATCAAATTGAATTGACGCACTTCCGTCCAGTTCCGTGTACCCGAAACAGGACAAACAATCTCGTAATCGAGGATGATTTGCCGCAACTCTTCCAGATTGCTATCATTTAAAGCTTGAACAAAACGGCTGTGTAACTCATCTTTCTTTGCCTGATTTTCCAAAACCCTCGGATTCGTTTCGCGAAACTTCTGTTCATCGAATGTATCACCGAAACGTTTGACCGCTTTTTCTATTTCTTTGTCGATTTTATCGTCGTATTTAGCCAACTGTTCTTCAATCAGCACATCGGCGCGATAACGTTTTTTAGAATCTTTGTTATCTATCAAAGGGTCGTTAAAAGCATCGACATGACCGGAGGCTTTCCAAATAGTAGGGTGCATGAAAATGGCGGAATCGATTCCGACAATATTCTCGTTTAACAAAGTCAAACTATCCCACCAGTATTTTTTGATGTTATTTTTCAGTTCAACACCGTATTGCCCGTAATCGTAAACAGCCCCTAATCCGTCGTAAATTTCAGATGAAGGAAAAACAAACCCGTATTCTTTGCAGTGTGATATTAACTTTTTGAAAATTTCTTCCTGTTGCGCCATTGAAATAAAATATTATTACTTTTTTATTTTATCGTATTTACCGGTAATATTGAGGGTGCAAAGTAAGCTATTTTTTTTGGAAAGAGAAAACAATCCAACAAACAAATTTGTTTTACAAAAAGAAAGTAAGAACATAAAAAGTACCCGATAATGAAAGAAGAATTGAAAAAAAGGATTGTAGTACATATACTGAAGTTTATTCCAAAAAATCAGAAACCGGTAAGCTATTTAGCCAATGCCTTGAATGTAAGTCGTGAATCTGCATATCGCAGGCTGCGGGGCGATATTCCATTCACAATGGAAGAATTAATAGTATTGGCTACTAATCTGGATTTCTCTATCGATGCTATCTACGATATAGAGAAACAAAATCAGGCGTTTTATGATTTTTCGAGGGCGGGAAAAAAAGACACTAACGATTTTTTCTTATTAATGCTTAAAAAATACAACGAATTACTTGGAAAGATGAAGGCTGCCCAAAAAATAGAAACAATAATGGCATTCAATACTTTCCCTCCCCCTTTCTTTACAAGCCATCCCTGTCTGTTTAAGTTTTTGTATTATAAATGGCTGCTTCAAAACAACGGCGACCAGCGAAACAAACCTTATTCGGAAACGCTCATACCGGAAGAGGCGGCTGTATTCCAAAGAAAAATAAGAGAAAACATCATTACAGGGGAGGATGTAACACTTATTTTGGATACGAATATTTTTCTGAATTTGATAAAAGAGATACAATATTTCTACCAGCGTAAACTATTATCCAAAGAAGAAATACATTTACTCAAAGACGATATGTTGCGTTTTATTGAAACGTATGAAGAAATAGTACAGACCGGAAACTACGGATCCGCCAAGGCTCAAATATATCTATCGCCGCTTTGCGTAAATTCCAATATGGTATATTATGCTTATGACAACAGTGTTGAACCGCTTTTTTGGATATTTACGATTAATCCGGTTGTTATTCAGAACGCAGGGATTATCTCCATGCAACTGAAATGGTTTAATAATTTAAGACAGCAATCGGCGCTCATTACCCAGTCCAACGAAATCAAACAAGCCGAGTTTTTTTACCAGCAGCGGGAATATCTTGATAAGTATTTGTCTGTTGACGATACAGTATGAATATGCAGGAAATAAAAACTATGCAACTTTGGTAGCAGTCGCTACATTATCCGTGTAGCAGTCGCTACATTATCCGTGTAGCAGTCGCTACAATGTATATGTAGCGGTCGCTACCCTTGCCTCATGTAAGGCGGCTTTTTTAATTAGGGAATAGGAGTCTGGAATTAGGACAAGGCTGTCTTTAATTCTTAATTCCCCCCGCCCATCGAAGTGTGCAGAAAACAAAACGTCTCCCGCTCTTCGTAGCGTCCCGCTACGAAGAAATAAAAGCAAACGTCTACGCTTGCAATGAAATTATTTAAAGTATATTTTTGATTAACAAGTCAGGAGACTTGATATCAACCTTGCGTAGGCAGGAGCCTACGCAGATCAAATTTTATCCGTCTTCGAATATGTGAGAACTTTTCTTTAACTTTGTGCATAAAAAAGGGGGGCGATAAAATAAAAAAATAGTATGCACATTGAAGAACTGCGCGAATATTGCCTGTCGCTAAAAGGAGCCAGCGAGGGATTTCCTTTTGATGATGTAACTTTGGTTTTTAAAGTATTGAATAAAATGTTTGCAGTAATTCCACTTGATAATCCGGAATTATGTATTTCTTTGAAATGCGACCCCGAAAAAGCGATAGAACTGCGGGAAAAGTACGCTTGTGTTGAACCGGCCTGGCATTTTAATAAAAAATACTGGAATACGATTTATTTAAACCGCAGGATGAGCGACGAAGATGTAAAATTCTGGATTCGACATTCCATCGATGAAGTTCTTAAGAAACTACCCAAACAAACACAACATGAATATTATTCTTGTTGAAACGGTATCCTCTACCAACTCGTACTTAAAAGAATTGGCTCACAAACAGGCGCTTGAAGAAGGAACGCTTATCGTTTGCGACAATCAAACGGCGGGAAGGGGTCAACAGGGGAATACATGGGAGTCGGAAGCCGGAAAAAACATTACTTGCAGTATGCTCCTGTATCCTTCCTTTCTGCCTGTCCGGCGGCATTTCCTGCTTTCGGAAACAATCAGCTTGGGAGTGAAAGAAACTTTAGATATTTATACAGACGGGATTACTGTTAAATGGCCGAATGATATTTATTATAAAGACAAAAAAATAGCCGGAATACTAATCGAAAACGAACTTACGGGAAACAAGTATGACTTGTCGATTGCCGGAATCGGAATAAATATCAATCAGGAACGTTTCGCGAGCGGCGCTCCCAAGCCTGTTTCATTAAAACAAATCACAGGCAATAAGATGGATACGGAAAAACTTTTAAAAGAATTAGTTCGCAACATTTTACATCGTTACGGGCAATTGAAAAACGGGGATACCGAAACCATCATCAGGATGTATCACGAAGCGCTGTATCGAAAAACCGGATTCCATTACTATGAAGACAAAGACGGACTATTCACCGCCCGTATAGACAGGGTTTCCGATGAGGGCTTTCTGCATCTTGTTACCGACTGGAATGAGGAAAGTTGTTATGCTTTCAAATGCGTTCGTTTTATTTGAATTTAGGATGCAATTTTTGGGATATTGCCGGAAAACTTTTATTTTTGCCGAAAATATACTTTATAATCAAAAGATATGAAACAACACATCTTGATCGTTGGCAGCAGTAACACAGACATGGTTATCAAAGCCGAACATTTGCCATCACCGGGTGAAACTATACTTGGAGGAACGTTTTTTATGAACCCCGGAGGAAAAGGCGCTAACCAGGCAGTATCCTGCGCCCGGCTGGGTGGAGAAGTAATGTTTATATGCAAAACCGGAAATGATATTTTCGGACAACAAGCCAAACAATTATTTGAAAAAGAAGGGATTGACACTTCATTCATGTTTTCTGATTCGAAAAATCCATCAGGGGTTGCTTTGATTACTGTTGATTCCAAAGCAGAAAATTGTATTGTGGTGGCGTCCGGTGCAAATGCAAACCTTACTGTAGCCGATCTTTCGACAGCTTATGAAGCCATTGAGAAAGCAGATATTATCCTGATGCAATTGGAAATACCGATTGATACAGTGAAGTATGTATCAGATATTGCCCGGGAACTCGGCAAAAAAGTAATTTTGAATCCGGCTCCAGCCCAAGCTTTGAATCAAGAGTTATTACAGTCGGTAGATTTGATTACCCCCAATGAAACAGAAGCCGAAATGATTTCGGGAATAAAAATTACCGATGACGATTCACTGCAAACATGCGCTAAAGCTATTTATGATATGGGTGTCCGGTCGGTAATTATCACATTGGGTGCAAAAGGCGCTTACCTTTACAACGGTATTTTGCGGGAATATATTTCCTCATATACGGTAAATGCTGTTGATACTACGGCTGCAGGCGATGTTTTTAATGCCGCCCTTGCTGTTGCCATCTCGGAAGGTTTCGATTTGCCGGAAGCGGTACGTTTTGCCAATAAAGCTGCCGCTATCTCAGTTACACGCTTGGGAGCACAGTCATCGGCACCTTTCCGCCATGAAACAGATATATTTAATTAATTTTAATTTATAGTCACAATGAAGAAAAATCATATAATGATTGTATGTGCAATTATCATGTTGTGCACATCTGTTTTTTCATGCAATCAACAAACCAAAGAAAGCATAGGAAGTATTCCTTCCGAATTGACAATCACCAAACAACAATTGATGGATAAAATAAAAGGCGGATGGGCAGGACAAACCATAGGGTGTACGTTCGGAGGTCCTACAGAATTTCGCTTTTGCGGGACAATGATACAGGATTATGTTTCAATACCCTGGCCCGAAGGATATATCAAGTGGTATTACGAAAATATTCCGGGTCTTTACGACGATGTTTACATGGATTTAACTTTTGTTGATGTCTTTGAACGCTTAGGATTGGATGCGCCTGTCGATTCTTTTGCCATGGCATTCGCACACGCCGGATATATGTTGTGGCATGCCAATCAATCTGCACGGTACAACATCCTGAATGGTATTATGCCACCGGAATCAGGGCATTGGTTGAATAATCCCCATGCAGATGACCTTGATTATCAAATTGAGGCAGACTATGCCGGTTTGATGTCTCCCGGAATGCCAAATGCCGCATCGGAGATATCGGACAAAATAGGCCACATCATGAACTATGGCGATGGTTGGTACGGGGGCGTATATGTAGGAGCAATGTACACTTTGGCATTTATTTCTGACGATATTAATTTCATTGTCGAAGAAGCGCTCAAAGTCATACCCGAACAATCACTATACTATCAATGTATGAAAGATGTTATTCAATGGCACAAGTCTTATCCCGATGATTGGAAACGCAGCTGGTTTGAATGTGAAAAGAAATGGAGTGAGGATATCGGTTGCCCCGATGGTGTGTTTGTTCCTTTCAATATTGATGCAGTGATAAATAGCGCCTATGTATTAATCGGTTTGTTATACGGTGAAGGAGATTTTGCTAAAACATTGGATATATCAACGCGTTGCGGACAGGATTCCGATTGTAATCCGGCGACGGCAGGTGGTATTTTGGGAACCATGTTAGGATACAATCAAATTCCGGCCTATTGGATGACAAATTTGAGAGAAGTAGAAGATATGAATTTTGCCTATACCGATATTTCACTGAACAAGACTTATCAAATGAGTTTTAATCAAGCACTTCAAATGATAGAAAAAAACGGCGGGCATATCGAAGGAGAAACCGTTACGATAAAATGTCAAAATCCAAAGCCGGTGCGGTACGAAAAAGGGTTTGACGGACTTTATCCTATCGGGAAAGAAAATATCAATCAAAGAATAACCGCCCTTAAACCTTTTGAGTTTGAGGGAACGGGAATTGTTATCAAAGGCAATGTGTCGTCACCTGATAACAATTATGTGGCAAAGATGGAGGCTTATCTGAACGGTGAACTCGTCGAAACAATCAACTTACCGGCAAATTATACTACCCGGCGAAACGAATTGTTTTGGAAATACCAATTACCCAAGGCAAAGCATACACTCACATTCAAATGGTTAAATCCTCAATTGGATGCAACTATCAATTTTCGTGATGCAGTCATCTATTCAGACGCTCCGCTACGAATCGAGCATAAATAATTTGTTAAGTTTAACCTGAGTTCGACCTAAGCGATTTTTTTAATCCAACAATTATTCCGGATTTCCCTGATTTTTTTTTAATTTTGCAGGCATAAATTAATGATATGATAAAAAAGAAATCTCTGGAAAAAAAGAATGGAAGTTCTTCCCGGTTTTCCGGATTGAGGCAATTGTTAAGAAGCAATGCAACTCATTTTGTATTAGGCTTGGTTATTTTCGTAATTTCTATTTATGTTTCCATCGCACTGTTTTCTTTCTTCTTTACGGGGGCGGCCGACCAGAGTAAAATTGAAGGTAAGTCAATTTTCTATTTGGGTAGTGTGGAGGGTATAGGCAATTGGACGGGCTTGCGCGGCGCTATCCTCAGCGAATGGTTGATGAACAAAGGATTCGGCGTTTCCACATTCTTTATCCTGTTGTTTTTTATATTCGTCGGATTGCGTTTAATGAAAGCCAAGTACGTGAACCTGATCAGATATTTCATAATATGTTCCATGCTTACAATCTGGACTTCGGTTACTTCGTCTTTTTTCAGCGGCTTATTCAAAGGTACAATAATCAATATCGGAGGAAAACATGGAACTGTTTTGTCGGAATATATAGTTAAAAATTTCGGCGTTCCGGGTACGATACTGATAATTATCGTTTCGCTGGTAATTATTCTTATGATTATCTCTTCCCATACGATTCCTTTCATACAAAAACTTTTCGGCAGGAAAACAAAAGAGAAAAAAGAAGAGCCAAAAGAGAAACCAAAAGAAAAGAAATCTTTCTTAAAAAATATTTTCAAACGGAAACCGAAAGTGAAAGTTTCGGTGGATGGGCCTTCAAAACCGTGGAAATCGTCACAGGTAGATAAAGACATTTCCGTAACTCAGCAAAAGCCGGATTCGGAAGATAAATCGAAAAAAATTATTTCGTCCGACGGTTTTACCGTAATTGTGCCGGATCCGGACAAAGAAGCAGAGATACCGCTCACTATTGTAAATCCGTCACCCGACACTAAAAGAAAGACCGTTCGTGAGGAGGGTGAAAACGATGTTTGGGAGGATTTAGACCTTTACGACCCGACACTTGATTTGTCTTCTTATCAAAAACCGTCGCTTGATTTATTGAAAAGATACGATCAGGGTGCGACCCAAGTAGATATGGAAGAGCAAAATGAAAACAAAAACAAGATAATACAAACCCTTGAGAATTTCGGAATCAGCATCAAGTCCATCAGGGCTACCGTTGGTCCAACCGTCACGCTTTATGAAATTGTTCCCGAAGACGGGGTGCGAATCACCAAAATACGGAACTTGGAAGATGATATCGCCATGAATCTGGCTGCCCTTGGAATCCGCATCATAGCGCCGATGCCGGGGAAAGGTACAGTCGGAATAGAAGTCCCAAACAAAGACCCGCAAATCGTTTCCATGCACTCTATTATTGCTTCCAGAAAGTTTCAGGAATCCAACTTCGATTTGCCGATTGCATTGGGTAAAACCATTACCAACGAAGTTTTTATGATTGATTTGACAAAGACCCCCCACTTGCTGGTTGCCGGGGCTACCGGTCAAGGTAAATCGGTCGGTCTGAATGCCGCAATTACTTCATTGTTGTACAAAAAACATCCTGCCGAATTGAAATTTGTATTAATCGATCCGAAAATGGTGGAATTTAGTATTTATTCTATTATCGAAAAACATTTTTTAGCCAAGCTTCCCGATGCCGAGAAACCGATTATTACGGACTTTACTAAAGTGATTTATACATTAAATTCCCTAACCAAGGAGATGGATGATCGCTACGAGTTATTGGAAAAAGCCGGTTCGAGAAATGTAAAAGAATACAACGAAAAATACATCAACCGGCGACTGAATCCTCAGAAAGGCCACCGGTTTATGCCATATATCGTAGTGATTATTGATGAGTTCGGCGATTTAATCATGACTGCCGGTAAGGAAATAGAACAACCCATCGCCCGTATTGCCCAAAAAGCGCGTGCGGTAGGTATCCACATGATTATCGCTACACAACGACCGACAACCAATATCATTACCGGAACAATCAAGGCGAACTTCCCGGCACGAATCGCTTTCAAGGTTATCTCTATCATCGACTCCCGAACGATTTTAGATACGCAGGGCGCCAATCAGTTGGTTGGACGGGGCGATATGCTCTATACGCAAGGCAACGACATGACCCGTATCCAATGCGCTTTTGTAGATACTCCCGAAGTTGAGCAAATTTCCAAATTCATCAGTACCCAACAAGCCTATCCTACTGCACATCTGCTGCCGGAATATGCCGAAGATGGAAACGGGAAACAGTCGAATGCCGACCTTTCCGAACTCGACCCTTTATTTGAAGAATCCGCCCGTTTGATTGTCACTCATCAACAAGGCTCTACTTCGCTTATCCAACGGAAATTCTCGATTGGGTATAACCGCGCCGGACGAATCATGGATCAATTGGAAATAGCCGGAATCGTGGGACCGACTCAAGGCAGCAAACCGCGGGAAGTGTATATTCAGGATGAATACCGTTTGGAACAAAAATTAAATCAATTGAAAGAATAAAATACTTTCATAATTCGTAATTATTTATATATGATGCGTGCGATACATATTATTCTAATTGGACTATTCATTACAGCGTCCGTATTCGCTCAAAAGGATGCAAAAGCCAAAGAACTGTTGGATAAATCATCGGCTGCACTTAACCAGTCCGACGGATTATCCTTCGCTTTTACAATCCATATCGACGATGTAGTATATGATATTAAGCAAAGTTTCGATGGACAACTATTCGTAAGGGGAACCAAATTCTTTTTGGACACACCGGAACAAGCGGTCTATTTCGATGGAAAAACCCAGTGGGTATATAACAGTACGATTGAGGAAGTCAGCATCTTGGAGCCTCGACCGCAAGACATCCAAAGTTTGAATCCTATTTCGGTTTTTGAAATGTACAAGAGTGATTGTGATTACAAATACAACGGGGAAAAGACCGATGCCCAAAAACGAAAAGTGTTTGAAGTATCCCTTACACCAAAGGATAATAAGGAAGATATCAAGCAGGTAGATATACAAATCAATCCGGACGATAATATGCCTGTTTTTTTTCATATTACTTATAAAAACAAGTCGGAATATAAAATCCATGTCAATAAATATCAAACCAAACTCAATCTTCCCGACAGTCAATTCGTTTTTGATAAAAGCAAATATCCGGAGGCGGAAGTAAATGATTTAAGATGAGAATTACGAACGAATTGTCATTGCGGGGAGGAACGACGAAGCAATCCAGTTCCCCTCCCTTGAGGGGTGGGGTTAGGGGTGGGGTGGATTGCTTCGGGCAATAGCCCTCGCAATGACGTGGTAAAGAATTATTAATTATGAATTCAGAAAAAATAAAATGTTTGATTATCGGTTCGGGACCTGCAGGTTACACTGCCGCTATTTACGCTTCCCGGGCAAACTTGTCGCCGGTATTATACGAAGGTATGCTACCCGGAGGACAATTGACCACCACTTCGGAAATTGAAAATTTCCCCGGCTACCCCGATGGTATTTCCGGTATCGCCATGATGGATGAACTGAAAAAGCAAGCCGCCCGTTTCGGGACGGACATCCGGATGGGAGTTGTCACCGGATGCGACCTGTCGCAACAGCCTTTCCAAGTCACGATTGACGGGGAAAAACCAATCGAATCGGAAGCCCTTATTATCTGCACCGGAGCCAGCGCTAAATACTTGGGACTTCCCGACGAAACCAAATACATGGGAATAGGGGTGTCGGCTTGCGCCGTATGCGACGGTTTTTTCTATCGCAAAAAAAACGTAGCCGTCGTTGGCGGAGGCGATTCCGCTTGTGAAGAAGCGCTTTACTTGGCAGGATTAGCCGGCAAAGTTTATTTGATTGTGCGAAAAAATTATTTGCGGGCTTCACAGCTTATGCAAGAGCGCGTCTTGAATCATCCGAAAATAGAAATCCTGTTCAATACGAATACCTTGGGACTGTTTGGGGAAAACGGCGTAGAAGGCGCTCATTTAGTACGGTTTATCGGTGAACCGAACGAAGAACGTTTCGATGTCGCTATCGACGGGTTTTTCCTTGCTATCGGACACAAACCCAACTCCGATGTTTTCAAAAACTATTTGGATTTGGATGAAAACGGATACATCCGGACAGTCTGGGGAACAACGAAGACAAACATTTCCGGCGTTTTTGCTGCGGGCGACGTAGCAGACCCCCACTACCGGCAAGCCATCACTGCCGCCGCTACCGGCTGTATAGCCGCCATTGAAGCGGAACGGTTTTTAACGAGGATTTGATTGATAATCTTTAATAAATCCGGCACACAACCAATTGGCTAAAGCCTGCCGGTTGTTTTCCAATAAGTAACGCTTTTGGTCGCCTGCGTTTTGCATATTGGCTAATTCTACAAGAACGGAAACCGGTTTCGTATTCCTCAAAACATACAACGGACGGGTGGAAACCGTACCTGAAAATCCCCGGTCAGGCTGGTGTTCTTTGTATAAATCACGAAACGTTTTCCGCATGGTTTCCGCCAATTGAAAGCTCCGGTCCTTATTTTGTTTCACATTCTGGTAATAAAAGAAAACATCCAATTGCGTTTTCTTGCTCCGGCTATCCAAATGGACAAAAATCGCCCGTTGGTATTTTTCTTTTGATTTGGAACTCAAATTATTTATCGCATCTGTCCGTTGCTTCAAACGTGCGACCTGACTCAAAGGGATTGGTTTTCCCATACAGGTTTCATTTTTGCTGTTATTCAAATATTGACCATCCCTGATTCCGTCTTTCGGGTCTTGAATAATGATGTGAACGGTTGCACTGTGTTCAAGTAAACTCCGCGCCAAACGCAAGACAATATCATAAGCGTATTCGTCTTCATGCAAGTTCCGTCCGTCGACTTTGGCGATAGCTCCGGGATCGGGTCCGCCATGCCCGCTGACCAAATAAAAACAAGCGCCTGCCAAAGCATTATCTTTAATCTCGTAGTTTTTGTATTTTTCTCCGAATAAAGCTTGGGTACCTGTCCTGATTTGTTTATTTGCCGTTTCCGGTTTGGGTTGGCTTGCTGTTTCCGGTTTAGGTTGGTTAGCTGTCGCAGCAGGAGGTAGAAGATAAATAGTCCCCATAACCAAGCTGTTCGACTTTCCCAACTTCGGTTTATTTAAACGAACAAATTCTTCATATTGTCCGGCTTCCGTCCGGTTATGCCGTCTCAAAAAGGCATAAATTCCTTCCCCTTTCTGTGGCGTATCTTTCTCTTGACCGAATGCAAAAGAGATAAATAGACTGAAAAAAAAGAATAAAAGAATATGTTTCATTAGAGCGTTTGTCATAAACAATAATTAAGTGATGCAAATTTACATGAAAAACTTGATATTATACACAGACGGATAAAAATTATTATTGGATTACTTCGTCTGCTTCGTTCCTCGCAGCCTCGCAAAGACGAATACTGTGTCATTGCGGGCTTGGTTAGTGAGCATAGTCGAACTATGACCCGCAATCCCCCAAAATATCAGGGGATCCCGCGTCAAGCGCGGGATGACATACTTTCTTGACTGAACGCGCCCATTCTCACCTTAAACAAACCCTGCCGGCAATTGCATCGTTACGCAATGCAGGCTTCCATGCTGCTTAATCAACGAGCGGCAATCAATACCGATGATTTCCCGTTCCGGAAAAACTTCCTGTAATTGTTGTTTGGCTATTTCATCCAAAGGTGAATTGTAAAACGGAAGTAATACCGCGCCATTGATAATCAGAAAGTTTGCATAAGTAGCCGGCAACCGCTCTCCCTCGCAATAAACCGGCTCCGCCATAGGCAGAGGTATCAGGCAGTAAGGTTTTCCGGACAGGGTTTTGAATTTGTGCAGTTCTTCTTCCATTAGGGACAATTCCTCGAAATGCTCATCTCTATGGTTTTTACATTGCACGTATGCTATCGTTTCCGGATTACAAAATCTTGCCAATGTATCGACATGACTGTCGGTATCATCGCCTGCCAAATAACCGTGATTCAACCATAAAACTTGTTTTGCATTGAAAATCGCAGAAAAATACTCGGCAACTTCCTCCTTACTTTTGTAATCGTTCCGGTTCGCCGATAACAAGCAGCGACTGGTGGTCAGAATTGTTCCCTCACCGTCGGTTTCTATGCTTCCACCTTCTAAAACGATGTGCAGCATATCCCGATAAACTGTTTCAGTAGAAAAAACTTTCTTTTCATACAATTTTCGGGTAATCTGATTGTCGTAGTTCGCAGGAAATTTTAATCCCCATCCGTTGAATTTGAAATCAAGCAAATGCGGGACATCATTCACAAAAACCGAAACCGGTCCGTGATCTCGCGCCCAAGTATCATTGGAACAAATTTCTCGAAAAATCACGCGTGTGTGGTCAACATCTCCTAATAACTGTTTTACCTCTTCTCGGGATTGACAAATTGCGATTAACTTTTCCCGTTTGATAATTTCTTTGGCAATGGACACAAAACAGGGAATCACTTCATCCAAGTTGTGCTTCCAGTCCGTTCCGGAATGAGGCCAAGTCAGCATAACCGCACTTTGCGGAGCCCATTCGGCAGGAAAATGAATCGAAAAAAAAGATTGTTCCATAGAACTTTGCTAAAATAGAATTGAGTTTGCCTGCACTAAATTTCATTCAAAAGTAATAAAAATTTTGAAAATTCGGAGACTTTATAGTTAAGTAATTCCTAACAAATTTTCAATTTTTCAAAAATTCTCATACATTTGTAACTTGATAATTGAGAATTTAAGATAAACTATGGATTCGAAAGTTTTCACTCGTATTTTGTCTGTAGCGGCGATGGGTTTGCTTTTTTCGCTTATCTTGTCCTGCAGTACGATTAGACATATTCCGGAAGGGCAATACCTTTTGGAAAGAGTTTCGTTGAAGACCGATTCCAATGAAGTGTCCGGTGCTCAGTTAATGGATTTTATCAGACAAAAACCGAATGATTCCAAGCTCGGTTTAATGATTTACAATATCGTCAGTAATGATTCAAACCGGTTCAATAGATTCATTCGTAGAATTGGCGAACCGCCGGTCATTTATAATCAAAATTCCGTTAATCAATCGGTAAACGAATTGTCTATTGAAATGAAAAACTTGGGGTTTCTGAACGCGCAAGTTGATGCTGTTGTTGATACGATGGGGAAAAAAGTTTCGGTAGATTACCGAATTCATGAAGGAATCCCTTACAGGATACGTGATTATGCTATCCAGTTTCCGGATTCACAGATGAATGATTTGGCGCGGGGAATTCGCCCTGCGAGAAATTTATCTGAGAGGTTGATGCGTTTGGTACGACAGGATAGAGAATCCGGAGATAGTGTGAGAACTTTGCAAACAAATCCGAACCAAAACCGTCAACGTCGTCCCAACAACTATGTGCTGGCAACAAGCGTGATTCAATCGGGTAATATTTTTAATATGAACCATTTGAATGAGGAAAGAATGAGAGTGAGTAATATTTTTCGAAATCAGGGGTATTACGATTTAACTGTTGATAATTTACATTATTTAGCTGATACCACTTTGAATACCAACCAGGTCGATTTGAATTTGTATTTGAAAGACACAAGCTTGATAGACGTTTATAGAATTGCTGATATAAAAGTGTTCAGCGGATACGACCCTGTGAGAAACGAAAGATATACTGTAGTCGATTCTGTGGAAAAGGATGGTATTAAAATCTATTACAACAGGTTGCGATTTTTACGTCCCAAAGTAATCACCGATAAAATAACTGTCCGTCCGGGAGGATTGTACAGGGAAAATGCGAGAACATCGACTTACGGACTTTTTCAAGCGCTTAATTGCGTAAGCAGGGTTGATATTGCATATAAAGAAAGAAGTCATTCAGATTCTACCCTTCTCGACTGCGAGATTTATTTAACCCCCGGAAATATTCATTCTTTTCAAACCCGTTTGGGAGGAACGAATAATGCAGGGGATTTGGGCATTGCCTTAGACATAAATTATGGACACCAAAATTTGTTTATCGGGTCGGAAATATTTAATATCCAACTGAAAGGAGCGTATGAATTTGTTTCCGGAAGGTCGGAAAGTTACTCAATCAATCCGAATTTTTATGAAATAGGAATCCTGCCGTCGTTGACTTTTCCCAAACTGCATTTTCCTTTTTTAAACATTTACCTTCAAAATAATTATAATATGCAGACCCAATACAGTTTGGGATATAACATTCAGAAACGGCCGGAATACACCCGTAATTTTTTTAATTTCAAATGGCAAATCAGTTGGTCGGAGCGGAACAACAGGGTAATGCATGCGGTTAATCTTTTGGATGTGAATTATGTTGCAATGCCTTGGAAATCGGAACGTTTTCAGCAATATTTACTCACGGAAATCGATCCCTTGGCGAGATTAAGTTATAATGATGTGTTTACGGCAGGCATCGGTTATAGTCTGATTTATACCAATTCCGACGGAAGAAAGGCGCGTCAGAATTTATATACCTTACGATTCAGTACAGAATCATCAGGTAACGCCTTACGTGGAATTTCTTCCTTGGTTAATGCTAAAGTGAACGAGCTTGGTCAATATAAAATAGGCGAAAACCCTTTTGCCCAATACCTGAAAGGATATATCGACTTTTCCGAAACGGTTCCGGTCAGCGAAACAGGTAATTTTGCTTTTCACACGGCTTTCGGATTGGCTTATCCGTACAAGAATTCGATGATTCTCCCTTTTGAAAAACGTTTTTTTGCCGGAGGTCCAAACAGTGTGCGCGGTTGGCGCACCCGCTATTTAGGACCCGGTTCGTTCAATCAGGGTGTCGCCGGCGATCCGACGACACATGTCGGGGATGTGTATTTCATAACGAGCGTTGAATACCGCCGCAAGGTATTGAAATGGTTGGAACCTGCGTTATTTGTCGATTGTGGAAATACCTGGACTATCAAAGATTACGAAGGTCAGCCCGGCGGACTTTTCCGATGGAATTCGTTTTACAAAGAACTTGCCGTCGGAACCGGTATCGGCTTGCGTTTCGATTTCAGTTTTTTTATTTTTCGCATCGACGCCGGCACACGCGTATATGACCCTGCCCGTCCCGAAGGCGATCGATTCATATTCTCAAAAGAAAATTTATGGCGCAACTCGGCAGCTTATGTTGCTATCGGTTATCCGTTTTAGTGCAATAAGCTACGGACACTTGTTACGTTGCATTGATGTGATTTGTCCAAATAATATTTCAAAATTATCCTAATATCTAATCATTTGATGTTAATGAAAAAATAAATAAGAATATCTGTCAAGTAATTTGTATCATATAAACTATTTTTTATTACCTTTGGTAAAAATTTAACAATATGATTTTCCTTGAAACAAAAGATGTAGTTAAACAATATGATGCGCACTTGGCGTTGAACAGGGTAAGCATACAGGTTCCTGAACAGAAAGTTTTCGGGTTATTAGGTCCCAATGGCGCCGGAAAAACCACCTTAATACGGATTATCAACCGGATAACCGCTCCCGATTCGGGGGAAGTATTATTCAAGAACCGCCCTTTGGCGCCCAATGATATTTACAATATCGGTTATCTGCCGGAAGAAAGGGGATTGTATAAAAAAATGAAAGTAGGCGAACAATCGATTTATTTGGCGCGTTTGAAAGGCTTATCTGCCGCAGAAGCGAAGAAAAGATTGAAAGTTTGGTTTGAAAAATTCGAGATTCTTTCGTGGTGGAACAAGAAATTGGAAGAACTTTCAAAAGGAATGCAGCAAAAAATACAATTCATTATCACGGTTGTACACGATCCGGAATTGTTGATTTTCGACGAACCGTTTAGCGGATTCGACCCATTGAATACGGAGTTACTGAAAAATGAGATTTTGGAATTAAAAGAAAAAGGGAAAACCATCATTTTCTCAACTCACAATATGGCGTCCGTTGAAGAAATCTGCGATGAAATCGCCTTGATCGACCGTTCGGAAGTAGTTTTGAGCGGAAACGTTGCTGAAATCCGTTCGCGGCATAAAAAGCATATTTTCAAATTGCAAACCGAAAACGAAGCATTATTTATCGATCCTTCTTACTGTGAAATAATAGAAGATGGAAAACATTTCAATAACAATTGGTTTAGGATAAGAAATTTGCAGAATATCTCCAATTCGGCTTTCCTATCCCTCCTGCTACAAAAAAACGAAATTCTTTCATTTGAAGAAGAAATTCCTTCCATGAATGATGTCTTTATCCAAACAGTTACTAAAAACAAAAGTATATGAGCAAAATAGGAATTGTTATACAACGAGAATATCTGACCCGCGTCAAGAAAAAATCTTTCATTATTCTTACTCTTTTGATGCCGGTTCTTTTTGTGGGTATGATTGTCGGACTTGTTTTTCTATCAACAATTAGTGATAAAAAAGAAAAAGTGATTGTTGTTGCCGATGAAACCGGTGAATATTTTCAGGTTCTGAAGAATACCGACCAATATGTGTTTATTGAGGCAAAAGAAGGTTTTGCAGAATTTCGGAAAAATTCCGACGAATCGGTTTACGCTACTTTGGTTATTACCGATGATTTATTAAAAAATCCCGAAGCCATTGCGCTTTATTCGCTCAAACAAGTTGTGGTTAGCGCCGAAACGACTATTACATCACAACTAAATCCTTACTTAAGCGATAAAAAATTGGATTCATACCAAATTCCCAACCTAAAGAGTATCATTGAAGATAGTAAAGTGAATTTGAAAATTAGAACTATTAGAACAGATGATGCAGGAAAAGAAACTCAAACTTCGGCCGAATTTGCTTCGATCATAGGCATGGTTTTTACACTTTTGATTTATATGTTTATCTTTGTATATGGAGCGATGGTGATGCAAGGCGTAATGGAAGAAAAAACCAATCGAATTGTAGAAGTAATCGTTTCATCTGTTAAACCTTTCGATTTAATGATGGGGAAATTAGTAGGAATCGGATTGGTCGGGCTGACTCAATTCGGTATTTGGGCAATAATAGTCTTTCTTGGAGTAAGTTTCTCAGATTTTTTTCTATCCAGCGGATTCAGTCTGTTTCATACAATGAGCGGCACACTTGAATCCATTAACGTTATGGAAATCTGTTTCTATTTTGTACTGTTTTTTGTCGGGGGTTACCTGATGTATGCGTCCCTATTTGCAGCGATTGGGGCGATGGTTAACAGTCAGGAAGATACGCAACAATACATGATGCCGATAACCGTCCTATTTGTATTTGCATTATATGCGGGTATCTTCAGTTCTCAGAATCCGGATGGACCTTTGGCATTTTGGTTATCCTTTATTCCACTTACCTCGCCGATTGTGATGATGGTACGTGTACCTTTCGGTGTCCCATGGTGGCAAATGCTCTTGTCGGTTGCGTTATTGGTGCTAACCGTTATACTTATTGTTAAATTAGCCGCAAAGATTTACCGTGTCGGGATATTGATGTATGGGAAAAAGCCGACGTATGCCGAAATTGTTAAGTGGCTGAAGTATTGAAGAGGGGGAAAGAAGGGAAAGGGATTTTATGCTTACTAACTTATATTTAGGTTTACTAACTAACTAACCAATTGCACCATTCCTCCATTCCCATGTTTTTCAAGGCCGAAACTTCGAAAATCCGCAAGTCGGGATTGACCTTCAGACAGTTTTCGCGAAGCTCTTCGATAGACGTGTTGAGATAAGGCGCTAAATCCGTTTTGTTGATAACACATACGCTCGCTTCCTTGAAGATATGCGGATATTTCAACGGTTTATCATCTCCCTCAGTCGTGCTTACAATAACCACCTTCTCCGCTTCTCCCAAATCGAAGAGGGCAGGGCAAACCAAATTCCCAACATTTTCGATGAAAAGTAAACTACCTGCCTCCGGATTCAAATGCTTCAAGGCATGATTCACCATCGAAGCGTCTAAATGACAGCCTGTTCCCGTATTTACCTGAAAAACAGGAACTCCCAAGGCTGCAATCCGGTCGGCATCGTTTGAAGTTTGTTGGTCGCCCTCAATCACAGATATGGGTTTACGATTTTTCAACTGCCGGATTGTCTCCTCCAACAAAGTAGTTTTTCCCGAACCGGGTGAACTCATTAAATTCAGACAAAGGATATTTTTCGCTTCGAAATACCCCCGGTTTCTTTCCGCCAAAAGATTATTCCGTTGAAGAATATCCTGTTCTACGGCAATAATCCGGTTTTCATCATGTGAATGATGATGATCGTGATCGTGATCGTGATGATGCTCATGATCCGAAGCGTGATGATTACTTCCGCATCCGCAAATTCCGCACATAATATACAATTTTTTGATTCTTTGCTGGGCTTATTGTTTCTGATTTCAAGTCTTCAATATCAATCATTTTGAAATGTCCAACCCTAACCACGCCTGCTTAGTTGAATACAAAGATAAACACTTTAGGCGAATTTACGAATAGATATACCGAACAACATTATTCCCGTATAATAATAATAAATTATTTGAAAAAGGGAATAGCCTAATTATAGTTAAGATAAGAATAATCAATATAGAACCGATTTTTTCAGCAGTTCTTTTTCTGCCTTCCGTTCATCCAAAACGTCAATAAATGAACGAACGACTAATATTTCCTTGTCTGTTAAATCATCAATATGCTTTTTCCTGATAGCAGATTGAAACACTGGAGGAGTAACTTTAGCTCTTTCACACGCTTTTTTCACATCGCCATAGTGATGCTCCGTTTCTCTCCGGTTTCGAACAAATTCCAATTCATCCATAATTTTTAGGGTATTAATTCATTTATTTAAAATTTTTTAGTACATTTGGCAAAATCTTTGCGAGTTGACAGCAAAGTTGATGCGCTTTTTGTGTTATTTCACTATACATTTTGCGCAAATGTATAACATTTTTTTAATATAAACCAATTTTTTATGCGCTTTTTTCGCTAAAAAATATAATAAATAACTTATATGTCTGAATTACAAAAGAATATTATTGAGAATCTTTTAAAGGTAAAGAGAAAAACGAAACGAGATTTGGCTAAACTATTAAACATCAAAGAAAATAGTATAAACCGAACATTAAAAAACAAGAATATCTCGATTTCAAAGTTAGGAGTAATAGCTAATTTTCTTGAAGTTAATATTATCGATTTGCTTCCGAGGGAAGAACAGATTCATGATAATGAAGAAGATTATTCGAATGTAGATTCATTTGAAGCAACAAATCAATTGACAATCAGTAATCTTTCCGAAGCATTGAAACGAAGCAGTCAGAGTATAGAAAGTTTGGTACAGATTATCGCTAAAAAAATTCCAGAGAAAATTTTGAGTTGATAGCTACGCAACTGATTCCAATTCTTTGCTTATTTGGTGAATACCATCAATAATATGTTTACGTTTTTCCGAGCGTGGCTTGCATACCTCCAAAGCATAAAGACGAAGTTTTCGTTCGTTTATTCCTGATACACGGGCAATTGTCGACAAGGTTAGAAGACAATTTAAATGGTGTAGTAACGCAGATGTCGACAATTCGTATTCCAATTGATAATTATCTGTCAATAGCCATTCAGGAAGTAAATCTTCGTCGTTTAAACAGTCTTCTATATAAAGATCCAATGCAGTTTCAAATTCTTTACGCAATTTTGCTAATGTATTTACGATGGCAACAACAATTCTTGTCAAGCGTTCATAGTCTTCAGTAGTAGCTGAATAGTTTTTGTTGCTCGATTGCATTACATATTAGTATTAGATGCAATGAAAATGGTATATTTACTATCATCACACAAATATCAGCCTGAATTTTTTTATTATTTTAGTTAAATTTATGAAATTATTTAATAACTTTGTGTTTATTATTTTATACAGAAAGTGAAAAATCTTGTATTTTTAACCGGCGCCGGAATGAGCGCCGAAAGTGGCATCAGCACGTTTCGAAATGCCGGCGGTTTGTGGGAAAACTACGACCTTATGAAAGTTGCGAGCATTGACAGCTGGTATGAAAATCCGGAATTGGTTCAACATTTTTACAATGAACGCCGTGCACAATTAGCAGAAGTCGAGCCGAATAAAGGGCATATAATTATTGCCGAACTTGAAAAAGATTTCAAAGTTTCCGTCGTTACTCAAAACGTTGATGATTTGCATGAAAGGGCAGGAAGTTCCAACGTGATACATCTTCATGGCGAATTGACTAAAGCCTGCAATGAAAGCAAAACTCAAGTGTACGATATAGGCAACAATCCCATTCGACACGGCGATAAAGCAGACGATGGTTCTCGGCTTCGACCGTTTATTGTTTGGTTTGGCGAAGCCGTTCCGATGATTGAAAAAGCGGCTGAAATTGTATCGAAAGCCGATATTGTTGGTATCATCGGGACGTCCATGCAAGTATATCCCGCTGCCGGATTGATTCACTACGTACAAAAAGGGGTCCCTATCTTCCTGATAGACCCCAACGACGTACCTGCCCCCGGTAATGTGGAAATTATCAAGGAAAAAGCAAGTACAGGAATGGAAATTTTAAGAAAAAGCCTGTCATTGCTGGCTTGACCCGCAATCCCCTGATATGTGGTATTATCGTCAGGGGATCCCGCGTCAAGCGCGGGATGACATTTACCTTTCAGTTGCTTTCCGGCCGTAGTTTTCGGACAACTGCGCCAGCTTGCCACATTTCGCTTTCGCGCAGGGCTTTCAGTTCTATTTCTAAATTTTCGCGGTAATTGGGCTTGGAATTGGAGTCGATAGAACGCTGTGCTTCAATACCTTCTGCAACCGATTGATATAACTTTTGGAATACCGGTTTGTTGGCATCGTGGAAAGGACCCATCCAATCCAAAGCGCCGCGCTGTGCGGTAGTTGAACAATTGGCATACATCCAGTCCATTCCGTTTTCGGCAAACAAAGGCATCAACGATTGCGTCAATTCTTCCACCGTTTCATTGAATGCTTCCGAAGGGGTATGACCGTTTTCACGAAGCACTTCATATTGAGCCAATAATAAACCTTGGATAGCGCCCATAAGCGTACCGCGTTCGCCTGTCAGATCGGAAAAAACTTCGCGTTTAAAATCGGTTTCAAACAAATAGCCCGAACCGATGCCAATGCCCAAAGCAAAAGCACGTTCTTTGGCGCGTCCCGTTGCATCTTGAAAAACAGCGTAGGACGAATTCAAACCTCTTTTCTGCAAAAACATACGTCGTAATGTAGTTCCCGATCCTTTTGGGGCTACCATAATCACGTCAATATCAGATGGAGGAATAATCCCTGTACGTTCTTTATACGTGATGCCAAAGCCATGAGAAAAATACAATGCTTTTCCTTCCGTGAGATAAGGTTTGATGCGTGGCCACACGGCAATTTGAGCAGCATCGGAAACCAAAAACAATATGATGCTTCCTTTTTCGACTGCTTCTTCAATCGGAAAAAGGGTTTTTCCCTCTACCCAGCCGTCTGCAATTGCTTTGTTCCACTCGTTTTTAAATTCGGGAGCCTGACCGACAATCACTTTGAAACCATTATCCTGCAAATTGAGCGATTGCCCGGGACCCTGAACTCCATAGCCAATGACGGCGATGACTTCGTCTTTCAACACTTCTCTTGCTTGCTCCAATGGAAACTCATCGCGGGTGATTACATTTTCTTCTACTCCGCCAAAATTCATTACTGCCATAATTTTGTTTTATATATTTATTTTAATGTTATACTAAAGTTTTAGTAATTATGTCATTGCGGGCCTGACCCGCAATCCCCTGACTCAGTAGATCCCGCGTCAAGCGTGGGATGACAAGCAACAAACATCGTGCAAAAATACAATATATTTTCGAGTTATCAACTTTTACCCAACAGATAACGTTTCAAAACTTTCCAATTATCACATTATTTTTCCAAACTATCCTGCTTCTACAGATGGATTCATCGCCTTTTTTCGTATCAATGGTATATTCGTTTTCCGAGAAGCTCTGTTTGTAGAGTTTAAGTTTATCGCCAAACATTCCTTCGGCAAGAAATACGATTTCAAATTTGTGTATGAATTTATCTTTGAACATACTCAAATCAAAGGTATTAACCGCATGTTCGATGTATTTCGCACTATTCATGTGCTTGTTAATATCAATATCGCTGTACCGAACGGTATACCCCATACAGGAATCTACTCCGTCTACAGGAAGAATTTTGCTCATCTTTTCTATTGGGCATAGTTTTTCGGCATCCACATATTGCAGCATATCGGGACGCCACGCCTGAATATCAATCGGACGGCGGGTTTGCATATCGATAGCCGCCCAAATCGTGCGGGCATATCCGATGACTTTTCCCGATTGGTTGATAACGCAAAAGCAACGTTGCGTAAATAAGCGGGAAACGTCTTCTATCCATGTTTCAACCGTCAAGTCTTGATTGTGGTCGGGATATTCTTCCATTTGAATGGAAAGCCGCGATAGTACCCATACTAAATTGTCTTTTGAAATCTGCTCATAACCGAATCCACGTTGGTCGGCATGCATTGAAGCGGCATCTAACAAAAAACGGCTAATCACGGTCAATGTAGCCTTTTCCGTAAAGTCACATACATACGATTCTATATGAAACTTGAATGATTCTATTTTTGGTAACATTCTATTAATTAAGAATTAGGAATTAATTATTAATTATCAATTGTCAATTATCAATTTTCAGCCTTTCTTCCATTGCAGCCAACATATCGCCGAGTTTTTCCTCCACTTTCGATTTGGTGATAGCGACACGTCCCGAACGAATGAACTGTAGAACGCCGATTTTATCCCTCAACTCTTTGAACAAGGCTTGAGTTTCTTCGTAATGTCCTGTCTTTTCCAACACTACCCATACTTCCGTCATATCGAGAATTCGGGCATTGTAACGGCGGATAATATCTTCAATTGAACCTAACGAGAGTAGTTTTGGGGTAGAAATTTTGTACAAAGCAATTTCTTGAAACACCAAATCCTCGTCCGTATTGAAATAAGCCTTTATGATATCTACCCGTTTATCAATCTGTTTAACGATTTTCACCATTGTTTCCCTGTCGGAAAAAGCAGTGATTGTAAACTTGTGAATACCCTCTATTGCCGAAGGGGAAACGGAAAGCGTTTCGATATTCACCCCTCTTCGCGTAAGAATAATGGTTATTTGATTTAACAGCCCTACCGTATTCTCAGAGAAAATTGTAATTGTGTATAAAGTTTTGTTTTGCATATAATTAATTCTTAATATTTTTTTTAAAATAATTGTCAATCGCTTCTTTATATTGTCGATAAGTTATCCATATATAAAAACTCAATCTTTCAACAAAATTACATGAAATTTCCGGAATTCCAAGCGACTGAAATAATAATCAAAACCACAGCGATCTTAGCGTCTTATCATACAGAGCTCGAGTCGCTATTTCTACTCTTCCACCTTTTCCCCATTGTTTGACCGGCAATCGCCAGCACGATGAATAAGGGTATAAAATACCTGTTGGCTTGCAGGTAAATGCGTAGCGCAATAATGAAAGGTACCGACAGGTGAATGATTACAAACCAAGGGAGGGAGAAACGCTTGTAACGTTCCCGCCACATACCGAGGGGAATATTGATTAAAAAACTGAATACGGAAACAAATAAAGTAACGTGCATAAAAGAAAGGACTGCCTCAAAAGAACGCAGATTACGCGGATAACACTGGTTTTCGCGGATAGTGAATAATTGTCAGTAATATAAAATCCGCATAAATCAGCCCTATCCGTGTTATCTGCGTTCAAAAAGACTTTTATTCAACAACAAGCATTTTATCGCCGACAGTCATTTTATCGGTGTCTTTAATATATACTTCTTTCACCGTTCCATCAATCGGACTACGGATTTCATTCTCCATTTTCATCGCGACCAAAACACAGAGTGGATCGCCGGCTTTGACTTCATCGCCCGGCTTGACATATACTTTCAATATAACGCCCGGCATTTGAGCCATTATGACTTGACGACCGATTACCGCCGATTTGGAACGTGCCATTCGCATCTTTTTCAATTCATCGACAACGCTTACCTGAAAATAATCGCCTTTGTTTTTTACTTCATAATCGGAATTTCCAAGCGAAGTGATTTGTACACCGTGCGATTTGTTATTCATAATGATCGAATGAATGGTATCGCCGCCTACATTGTAGTCCACTTCATAGATATTCCCGTTAACGGATACTTTTTTGACAAGACCGTCTTCTAAAATTTCCACTTTATATTCGGTATCGGGCGTGTCGTTTATCGTCGCATAATAGGTTGCTAAAGCTTTCATTTCCTTAATAATTAAAAGTTATTTGCCGACATTTGTAATTTACCGTAATGCTTCCATAAAGATTCTCCGACAAGCGGAACGGTAGTAGCGCGGGCAGCCGCTTCCTTTTCTCCCTCAAAATGTTTCAAGGCAGCGGCAATGATTGCAACCGTAGGATCGCTGTTTTGGCGGCGTTTGAGTTCTTCCTTATCGAATTTCGTATCAATAAAGGTTGTATCGTAGTTGCCTTTCAAGAAAGTATCGTTCTGCAATACTCGCAAATGGAAAGGAATGGTTGTTTTAATTCCCAAAATCTTATATTCCCTCAACGCACGCTTCATATTGGAAATCGCCGATTCGCGGTTTCGTCCCCAAGTGCACAGTTTGGCAATCATCGGATCGTAGTGCAGGGAAACTTCAAAACCGGCGTAGGCACAACTGTCTAAGCGCACATTTCGCCCTTCGGGCGCTTCACGCACGCGGATAACTCCGGGCGAAGGCATAAAATTGTTTTCAGGATCTTCGGCGTAAATCCGACATTCGATGGCGGCGCCACGAAACTCGATCTCTTCCTGTTTGTATGGCAAGGGACTGCCGTCTGCGACTAAAATCATATCGCGTACCAAATCAACGCCCGTACATTCTTCTGTCACTGGATGTTCCACCTGCAAGCGGGTATTCATTTCAAGGAAATAGAAATTCTGATCTTTATCCATCATAAACTCCAAAGTTCCCGCACTGTAATAACCGATTTTTTTACAGGCGGCAACGGCAATCGCCAACATTTTTTTACGTGTTTCCTCTTTCACAAACGGCGAAGGCGCTTCTTCGATGACCTTTTGATTGCGCCTTTGAATGGAACATTCACGTTCGAAAAGGTGAATGACATTTCCGTACTTATCACCCAAAACCTGCACTTCGATATGGTGCGGATTTTCGATGTATTTTTCGATGTAAATAGCATCGTTGCCAAATGAATTGGCAGCTTCGGAACTTGACATGCGGAAAGCGGCGTCCAAATCCTCATCTTTGCGCACAAGACGCATTCCTTTTCCACCACCTCCGGCTAAAGCTTTTAACATGATTGGATAACCTATTTCTTTTGCCTTGGCGCGTGCTTCTTCCAAGCCGGATACCGGGTCTTTTGTTCCCGGAACTATTGGAACGCCTGCTTCCTGCATGATTTTTCGAGCTTCTGTTTTTACACCCATTTTAGCAATAATATCGGCGCTCGGACCAATGAAAATCACTTTTTCTTCTTCGCACCTGCGGGCGAAATCAGCATTTTCCGACAAAAATCCATAGCCCGGATGAATGGCTGCTCCCGTTTTCTTTGCAATTTCAAGAATGATTTCCGGTTTCAAATAAGAAGTGTCCGACTCCGATTCCGAGATACAGTAGGCTTCTTCGGCATACCGCACGTGCAAAGCGCCCCGGTCGGCGTGGGTATAAATCGCTACCGTAGGTATATTCATTACGCGGCAGGTGCGGAATATTCGCATCGCTATTTCGCCGCGATTGGCTACTAAAACTTTCTTTATCATAATTACAAGGGTAAGTTACAATGTTTTTTCGGTGGATTGGATTGCCTTTTGTTGGCAAGCAATTCAAAACTGCGAATCAGACGCGAACGGGTTACAGAGGGTTCAATGATTTCATCGACATAACCCAATTCGGCTGCACGATAGGGATTAGCAAATTTTTCACGATAGTCGTCTTGCAATTCTTTTCGTTTTTCTTCCGGTTTTTTGGCATCTGTGATTTCTTTACGGAAAAGAATATTCACAGCCCCGTCGGCTCCCATTACCGCAATTTCTGCTGTCGGATAAGCGTAATTGAGGTCGCCGCGGATATGCTTGGAACTCATCACATCGTAGGCGCCTCCGTATGCTTTACGGGTGATAACCGTTACCTTCGGCACCGTTGCTTCGCAATAGGCATACAACAGTTTGGCTCCGTGACGGATAATTCCATCGTATTCCTGATTCACGCCCGGAAGGAAGCCCGGAACATCTACGAATGTGAGTATGGGAATATTGAAAGCATCGCAAAAACGAACAAAGCGAGCCGCTTTCACCGATGCGTTGATGTCGAGGGTTCCTGCCAAAGCGGAAGGTTGATTTGCCACAACTCCAATACTTTTTCCGTTCAAGCGTATATAGCCGATAACAATATTTTTCGCGTAATCCTCCTGCACTTCCATAAAATTTTCATCGTCCGCTACTGAGGTAATCAGTTCTTTGATGTCGTAGGGCTGATTCGGATTTGTCGGAATCAATAAATCCAAGGACGGATCAATCCGGTTGGGACTGTCAGTGGTCGGCACGAATGGAGGCTCTTCCATATTGTTATTGGGAAGAAAAGACATCAATTCCCGTATTTTCAAAATACAGTCGATGTCGTTGTCGCCCGAAAAATGGGCAACGCCCGAACGTCCGGTATGAATTTCCGAGCCACCCAGTTCATTTTTGGTAACATCTTCCTGGGTAACGCTTTTTACCACGTCAGGTCCGGTGATAAACATATAACTGCTTTCCTTAACCATAAAGATAAAATCGGTAAGCGCCGGCGAATAAACCGCTCCGCCCGCACACGGTCCCATAATTGCACTGATTTGAGGAACGACTCCCGACGCCAAGGAATTTCTGAGGAAAATGTCAGCATATCCTGCCAAAGAACGAACACCTTCCTGAATGCGAGCGCCGCCCGAATCGTTCAACCCGATAACCGGAGCACCTACTTCCATCGCCATATCCATAATTTTACAAATCTTGCGGGCGTATGTTTCCGACAAAGCGCCTCCGAAAACCGTAAAATCCTGTGCGAATACAAAAACCGTTCGGTCGCCTATTAATCCGTATCCCGTAACAACACCGTCGCCCAAAGGTTTCTGTTTTTCCAGTCCGAAATCGTAACATTTATGTGTAACGAATTTGTCAATTTCTACGAAAGTGCCTTTTTCCAATAACAGGTCGATTCTTTCCCGAGCAGTCAGTTTTCCTGCCGCGTGCTGTTTGGCGATACGGTCTGCCCCTCCGCCCAGTTCA
>Ga0082212_10001547_pt1 | contig 33970 bp, 31 predicted proteins | sample TergutNt197P3_FD_71548 | JGI IMG/M metagenome (GOLD analysis project Ga0082212, IMG submission 71548) | Neocapritermes taracua P3 segment gut microbial communities from Petit-Saut dam, French Guiana - Nt197 P3 | ecosystem: Host-associated > Arthropoda: Insects > Digestive system > Gut ... | reverse complement strand
AACACGGGCTGGCGGAGCGCGCCCGCACAACCCCCTTTTTGGGTTTTTCCCCACAAGGGGCCCGCCGGTTTTTCCCGGGTGCGAAATGGGAAAAAGCCGGCCGGGTTTTTTTGCAGCCCTTGTATGGAATCAGATCATTTCAACGATGGTCGCCACACCCTGGCCGCCGCCGATGCACAGGGTGGCCAGACCGCGCTTGCCGCCCTGGCGCTTGAGCACGTGCAGGAGGGTTACGAGCACGCGCGCGCCGCTGGCGCCGATGGGGTGCCCGAGAGCGATGGCCCCGCCGTGGATGTTGACCTTGCGGTCTTCAAAGCCGAGTTCCTTGGCCACGGCCAGAGTCTGCGCGGCAAAGGCTTCGTTGGCTTCGATGTAGTCGATGTCGGCGAGAGTCAGGCCGGTTTTGGCCAGCACCTTGCGCACGGCGGCAACCGGAGCGATGCCCATGATCGAGGGGTCCACGCCGGCGCTGGCGGCGCCGAGGATCTTGGCCAGGGGCTTGATGTTCATGGCTTTTGCCTTGTCCGCGGCCATGATCACGAAGGCGGCCGCGCCATCGTTGATGCCCGAGGCATTGCCGGCGGTGACCGTGCCGTCTTTCTTGAAGGCGGGCTTCAGGCTGGACAGGCTGTCCAGGGTAGCGCCGCGGCGGGGATATTCGTCGGTATCGACAACGACGTCACCCTTCTTGCCCTTGATGACCACGGGCACGATTTCTTCCTTGAAGAGGCCGTTGTCGATGGCGGCCACGGCTTTTTCCTGCGAGCGCAAGGCCCAGGCGTCCTGAGCCTGACGCGTGATGCCGTACTTTTCGGCCACGTTTTCGGCGGTAATGCCCATGTGGTAATCGTTGAAGGCGCACCACAGGCCGTCTTTGATCATGATGTCGAGGATCTTGCCGTCGCCCATGCGATAGCCGGTGCGGGCCTTGTCCAGGGCATAGGGCGCGTTGCTCATGCTTTCCATGCCGCCGGCGACAATGATGTCGGCATCGTCGGCGGCGATGACCTGGGCGGCCATGGCCACGGTACGCAGGCCGGAACCGCAGACCTTGTTGACAGTCATGGAGGGCACTTCAATAGGCAGGCCGGCGTGGATCGCGGCCTGGCGGGTCGGGTTCTGCCCCTGGCAAGCCTGGAGCACATGCCCCATGATGACTTCGTCCACCTTATCGCCGGGCACATTGGCGCGCTTCAGGGCTTCGGCAATGACCACGGCGCCGAGTTGTTCCGCCGTGCAGGGGGCGAGAGCGCCGCTGAAGGTTCCGATGGGTGTACGCACGGCGGAGCAAATGACAACTTCTTTGGACATGGGTATCTCCCTGGGGGTTTGCCGCGCAAGGGGATCTTCCTTGCGTCAGGTTATGATCGGGTTACTGCGTGTTTCAATACTTGAAAAAGCCTTCGCCGGTCTTGCGGCCCAGGTGGCCGGCGCGGACCAGTTTGCGCAGGAGGGGCGCGGGACGGTATTTGCTGTCGCCGAATTCGGCATGCAGCACTTCCATAATCGCCAGACAAACATCAAGGCCGATCAGATCGCCAAGAGCCAGGGGACCCATGGGATGGTTGGCCCCGAGCTTCATGCCGGTGTCAATGTCTTCGGCGCTGGCCACGCCTTCGGTGAGCACGAAGGCGGCTTCGTTGATCATGGGCACCAGGATGCGGTTGACCACAAAGCCGGGAGCTTCATGCACGGTGACCGGGGTTTTGCCCAGCTTGCGCGACAGTTCGGTGATGACGGCGTGGGTCTCGTCGGAGGCGGACTGGCCGCGGATGATTTCCACCAGGGCCATGACCGGCACCGGATTGAAAAAGTGCATGCCGATAACCTGAGCCGGCCGCTTGGTGACTGAGGCCACAGCCGTGATGCTCAGGCTGGAGGTGTTGGTGGCCAGGATGGCCTTGGGCTGTATCACCGTGTCCAGTTCGGCAAAAATTTTCTTTTTGATTTCCAGGTTTTCCACGGCGGCCTCAATGACCACGTCCGCGTCCCTGGCGTCGGCCAAATCGACGCAGCCCTTGATGCGCTTTACAGCCGCATCCTTGTCGGCAGCCTGGAGTTTGCCTTTTTCAACCATCTTGGCGTACGCCTTATCGATAGAGGCCAGGCCTTTTTCGACAAATTTCATGTCAATGTCGCGCAGATACACGTCGTATCCCGCCTGAGCCGCAACCTGGGCAATGCCGCTTCCCATAACACCCGCGCCGATAACAAGAATTTTCACGGTCCGCTTCCTCGCTGTTTGCACTGTGACTTCATGCACGCGCGGTCCGCCGGGATGAGCATCCGCCAAGACCGCAAGCCTCTGTATGACACCATGCTATCCGCTCACAACGGCAAAGTCAATGCGCGCCGCAAGCGTTGCGCGACCACAGGCGCCCATCCCGCTTGAGGATGTATGCGCTGCAATGATCACGGCGATTTTTGTCAGGAATGATCTCGGGAATCGTGTATCACGCGCAGTATGGCGTTTTCCGCCACGGAGCGGATGTCCTGGGGGCGCACGGGATCGCCCAGAACAATGGTGCCGCTCTGGACATAGCGGGCGGGAAGCTGGTTCATGGCATACGCGTAAGCATCCTGGATGGTTTCCATATCCAGTTCGGGATTGCCGTACTCCTCCAGCACCTGGCGCATGGCGTCGGTCATGCGGATCTCGTTGCGATTGCGCACGGCGCCGAGATCAACCCCGGCTATCACATATTTGTCACGCTGCATGCTCGTACTCCTCCGGCAGATCGTTGCGCGCCGGCCGCCCGCTCCGGCGGGAACGGCCGCAACCCGCAGCCGCTAGTGCTTTTTCGGATGCGACGTTATATGGTGGAACGCGTTTTCCACAATGATATCAATGTCCCAGGCGCGAACGGGATCGTCCGGTCCGGAAAATCCTCGCTGCGGGTACAAGGTGGGAAGCTGGTTCATCGCAAAGGCGAAAATATCCCGGATGGCTTCCTGCTCCATCTCCGGCATGTCGTGTTCTTCCAGAACCGTGCGCAGGCATGCCATCACATGCTCTTCAACACGATTGCGCACGGTGGAAAGATCAACATCCGCCACCAAGTATTTGTTGTATCGCTGGCTCATGGCATGCTCCACACATCGGGATGAAGGCAATATAGCCTTCCTGGCGTTTGTGCGCAAGCCGGAACACGGCCCTGTTTCTTCGGGGCGGATCAGGCCTGGGACGCTCCGTCCGGCCCGGACTGCGCGCCGGATTCCCTGCACGAAAACAGGCGGCAGGATTTACGCAGCACATCAATGCAGAAGGAAAAACGATCCGGGTCCGCCTTGATTTTGAAAATGGGCACAGACACGCTGATCGCGCCGATCGCCTCGTCGCGCCCGTTGAGCAGGGGCATGGCCGCGCAACGGATGCCCGGCCAGTGCTCGGCGTTGTCAACGGCGTAACCGGCACGCCGGATTTCGTTCAATTCTTGCAGCAGCGCGGCCTGATCCCGCAAGGTGGTCGGCGTGAACGGCGTGTAGTCAAAGCGCGCGACGAGATCGTGCATCTGGGGTTCCGGCATATACGCCAGAATGGCCTTGCCCACCGCCGTGCAGTACATGGGCCGCCGCTGCCCGATGCTCAGGGAAATTTTGACGATGTCTTCCGTTTCGATTTTTTCCACGTACACGACCTCGGTTCCTTCGTGTACGGCCAGGTTGACGGTTTCTCCGGTCAGAGCGGAAATTTCCCGCATGCAGGGATAGGCCCTGGCGATCAGATCCTTCTGGTGCAGCACGTTCTGCCCCAGTTCAAACAGTTTGTAGCTGTTGGCGTACTTGCTGTTCGCCGTGTTCTGCACGATGAACTGGCTGTGTTTGAGCGTGGAAATCAGACGGAAGGCGGTGCTCTTGTCAAGCTGCAGGCTTTCGCTGATTTCCGTGACGCCGAGTTCCCTCTTCCTGTCAAGCAGTTCCAGAATGCTCAAGGCCCGCAGCACGCTTTGCACCAGATTCTTCGGGGTCATATCGCCTCACCTTCCTTGCCTCATAGCCAACTTGGCGTGGAAACGTCAATCGCGAACAAACAGAGACACGCTCTCGACATGCGGCGTCTGCGGAAAAAGATCCACAGGCTGCACGGCCTCCAGGCGGTAGGGCGTCAGCCGTGCCGCATCCCGCGCCAGGGTGGCGGGGTCGCACGACACATACAGAATGCGTCCGGGTCGCAGGCGGCACAGGGCGGCCGTCACCCCGGAACCGAGTCCGGCCCGGGGAGGATCGACCACCGCCAGATCCGGCGCTTTGCCCCGGATGCCGGCGAGTTTGCCGAGCAGGCGATCCACGTCTCCCCGCGCGTACACGGCTTGGGGCTGGATCGCGGCGGCGTTGATGCGAGCCAGCTTCACGGCCTGATCGGACTGTTCTATGCCATGCAGCACAGCCGGCGGGTCTGCCAGGTTCCGGGCCAGATACAGGCCGATGGCGCCCACGCCGCAGTATAGATCCCACAGCTCCCGCACAGGCGCCATGCCCGCCAGCCGGAGGATTGCGGCGTACAATCCGGCGGCGGCCGGGGTGTTGACCTGAAAAAAAACGCCGGCTCCCAGCTTCACACGCAGCCCGCCCAGATCTTCTTCCAATGCCGCCGCGTCATGGCTCAGGCTCAGGTCCGGGCACAGGCTCAGGCGCGTTCTCTCGCCGTAGGCGATGTTTGAAAGCGCGGCCCGTTCGCTCAAGACGAAAGCACTCACTCCGGGGCAGTCCGCAAATACGGCCTCGGCCACAGCCCGGCCATGCCGGAGCGCGTCAGGATGCGGGAAGGCGATCAACTCCACCAGGCAGCCGCCGGCGGCCGGTTCCCGGATCACGAGAAAGCGCCACCAGCCGCCATTTTTTCGGCTCCAGGCGGCCAGGCCGGAACGCCGCGCCTGCCGCCGCACGGCCTCCACCACCCGCATGGTGCGCCCGGTCTGGAGCAGGCAGCCGGTCACGTCAACAATGTCGTGTGTGGCGCGGTGATGCAGGCCGAGTGACAACTGTTCGCCCTGCCCGGCAAAAGCGAACTCCATTTTGTTGCGGTAGCCCCATTCCAGGGGCGAAGGCACGATGGGCAAAACAGGCGGATCGGCCACGCGGCCGATGCGTTGCAAGGCGTCGCCGACAAAGCGCTGTTTCCAGACGAGTTGCTGCGGGTAGCGCATGCCCTGCCAGGCGCAGCCGCCGCACTGGCGGCTGTGCGGGCAGGGCGCGGATCGGGCATCCGGCGTTTCGGCCAGGACACTATCCAGGCGGGCTTCGGCCAGATTGGTCTTGACCGCGACGATCGTGGCCTCCACCTGCTGGCCGGGCAGCGCGCCGGCCACGAACACCGCCAGGTCTTCATGCCGGGCCAGACCGCGTCCGTCCGAAATCAGGGCTTGAATATCCAGGCGGATCGTTTGACCAGGGCGCAAGGGCATGGGCGTCTCAGCGCGGACAAAGCGGGCGGCGGCTCAGTTTGTCGCCGGGCGGGGCCGGAAGTTGGCATACCATACATCGTCCAGAGCAATCCGGGTAAAATGTTCGCCGTCGGCGCTGAGGAACAGGGCCAGCGGTTTGACGTCCACCGGGCCTATGGGAGTTACCAGCATGTCCGGCCCGTGCGGGATGAGCGTGTGCGTATAGGCCATGAAGCGGGTCTGCGCGTTGCGCGGCGTTGCGGCCTGTGCCGGCAGGTTGTCCGGGCGATGGGCGGGGGGCAGTTGATCGGCCAATGATCCGGGCAGCCCGAGGAAGGCTCGCTGCAGCCATTGCGGCATCAGGCGGCCGGGGCCGGGATCGGGCACAATGAGCAGTTGGGCGGAAGCAAGGGCTGTTTTGGGGAAGAACATCAGCCAGCGTGTGGCGTAGGTGGCGTTCGTCTTCGGCGGGCTGAAAAAAGCCGCTTTGCCCAAACCGGGAATGTCGCATGCCGGGCTGGTCGGCCAGGTGGGCAAAAAAGCCGGGTCCGCCGGAAACAGCGCGGATTGTATCCGGTCGAGTCCGTATAGCTTGGCGATATGGGAATTCGGCCAAATTTCGGCGTCCGCATTGAGCGGATCGCCATATAGAGGGTAGGGTGTCGCGCAAAACGGGGCCACGGTCAGGTCGCCGGAGGCGGATCGGGCCACCGCCACGCGCAGTGCGGCTTGCCGCGACACGGCCGCCGCCTTGCCGCTGGTCAGGGAAGCAAGCGTATTCAGGGTGTTCGGCGCTCCCCACACAATGCCCGCGATCGCGGCCAGCACGACGATCCAGGCCGGGATCAGGCGCGCGCAGAGGCGGCGCAAAGACGCGCAGATGCCGGTGAGCAGCGCGCAGAGCAGGATGCCGTATAACAACGCCAGGTTGGCCGGCAATTTGCCGGTCCGCGTGATGGTGACATCGCTCATGGCATGGATCAGGGTCAGGCCGATGCCGAGCGCGATGAAGAGGCAGATGCTGCCGGCCACCAGGAAACGTGCCGACGGTTGCCGGATGTCGGCGCGTTGTTTGGGCGTGACAGCCAGGGCCAGCACAAGGGCGGCAAAAGGAAAGACGGATCGGAAAAACCAGCCCGCGGCCGCGAGATAATCCGGCCAGGCGCGCAAGAGTTGCGTCGAGATAAGGGCGAGATCCGCGCCGCGCTTGGTCTGGCGCCGGAAATTGCCGCGCGCGCAGACCATCAGCAAAAAGGCGATGCCGATGACGACAGCCAGGTTTTTGAAGGCCGGATACTGCGGATGGCGGCAGTGCCTGGCCAAACCGAGGGCGGCGGCCATGGCCAGCAACACGGCCAGGGCCGAATGTTCGTAGCAGCCTATGGCCAGAACGCCGCTGCAGGCGGGGAACCAGACATGCGAACGGCTTGGCCTGTCCGCCAGCCACAGCCGGCACAGACCCCAGAGAAACCAGATCACAAGCCCCGAGCCGAGCCAGATGCCGAGCAGATCGGTCAGCATATAGGCGGTGGCGGGTAAAGCCTGGAAGCCGCCGTATACGGCGAACAGGCCGATCAGGGCGGGAACGATCCCGTTGCTGACCGTGTCCTCGCGGGCAAGCGTCGAGAACAGCCCTGCAAGACCTGTTCCGAACAGCAGCATGCCGCCCAGGCAGGCCGCGGCGTAGCCTGCCCGGCTTTCAGCCAGATCTCCCAGAAAAACGATCAGAAAATGGTGGGTGAAGCGGCCGCTCCCCGTCCACCAGGCCCGCAGCATTTCGTGCAGGCCTTCATAGAGATCGAACAGATACCGGGCTTTGATCGCGCGCTGGAAATCGTCGCCTGCGGGATACGCGAAACCCGCGACATAGGCGAACGGAATGAGACACAGCACGAGCAGGGCGGCATGGAACCAGGTAAAGCGCATGGCGGATCAGGCGCGCGGACGCTGCGGGTTGGCGTTGATTTCGTGGTGGATAATATACAGGGGCCGCTGCTTGGATTCATGGTAGAGCCGGCCCAGGTATTCGCCGATGACGCCGATGCCGATGAGCTGCAGACCGCCCAGGAACAGGACGGTCACCATGAGCGTGGGAAAACCCTGAACCGGATCGCCGAACAGCGTTGTCCGGATGATGATCCACAGCGCATAGAGAAAGGCGAAGGCAGCGATGCCAAAGCCTATGCCTCCCCAGATGCGCAGAGGAATGGTGGAAAAGGACGTGATGCCGTCGAGAGCGAAGTTGAACAGCCGTTTGTAATTCCACTTGGTCTGGCCGGCATGGCGTTCGTTGCAGGCAAAAGAGACATATTCCGTTTTGAAGCCGACCCAGGAAAACAGACCTTTCATGAAGCGGTCGCGCTCGGGCAGGCGCAGCAGGGCCGTGACCACGAAGCGGTCAAGCAGGCGGAAATCGCCGGCATTGGGCGGGATGGGGCGCGGTGAGAGTTTGTTGAAACAATAATAGAACAGGGAACTGGCGAGCCGTTTTATGCGGGTGTCGGTGGCGCGGTCATCGCGGACGGCAACGACCATCTCGGCGCCGCCGAGCCAGCATGCCACCATGTTCGCAATGCATTCGGGAGGATGCTGCAAATCGGCGTCAATGGGGATGACGGCATCGCCGGCAGCGGCGGCCAGGCCGGCGGTCAGGGCTGCTTCCTTTCCAAAATTGCGGGAAAAGACGATTCCCCGGACCCGCTTGTCTCTCAGCGCCCAATCCGCAATGGCTGCGGCAGTTCCGTCGGTCGAACCGTCGTCCACGGCGATGATTTCCCAGGCGAGGCCGTGCGGTTGCGCTACGGCCTCCAGAAGCGGTATGACGCGATGCATGAACGCATCAAGGCCGTCCGCCTCGTTGAACATGGGCACGACGAGGGAAAGAAGCTTTTGCGGCTCGTTCAAACAAACTCCTGGTATGCAGGCGTGCCCGGGGCGTTCATGGGGCATCGCTCCGGAAAACGAAATAGCTGGAGTACAGAAATCCAAGCACGAAACATATAACGGAAAAGATAATCAGGGTAAAGAGCGGATGCAGCGCGCACAGGTCTCCGGCAAGGCCCGTGGAAAAGCTGATTCCGGCCATGCCCGCGAGGAACGCGATATACTTCCGCCCGGACAAACGCGCCTGGAATGTGAAGCGCGCGTTCATGATGAAAGAAAAGGACGCGGCAATGAGACATGCCAGCAGGTTGCTGATTGCCTGCGACCGGGTCAGGTGCAGCAAAACCGCGAAGCACAGCCAATGCACCAGGGTGTTGCCGCATCCCACAACGGCGTATCGAAAAAATTTAGCCTGCATGATCCGCCTGTTGCAAGATACCGCAGCATCAATCTCCGGGTCAATGATGATGCAGGTCGCTTCGCCGCACGGCTTGCTCCGGCGGCGTACGCCGCCGCCCCGTCCGCGCGGGCATGCCGGCGGACAGACCATACGGGCTTTCGCCGTGTGTGGCAAGAGAAGGCGTTCTGAGATACAGGGCAGGATCATTATAAAATAAAGTATTCCGCAGGGATCGACATAAACGCTGGAATATGATAAGGCGGTGAGTCAATTTCGCCGTCATCATCCCGTCCGATTTTGGCGCAAAAAACCATCCCCTCTGAGCAGTTTTATCATAAGCGGTGCGACCATCAGCCAGCCGCGTCATGCTGAACCTGCAACCGTCCTGCGACAGGGGAGAAAGTAATGCGAACGACAGTGTTCTGGTGCAGCCGCATGATGCGGTGGATTCCAGGTATCTCCGCAAGGTATTCAAACTCCGGGCTTGAAACTTCGGCATGAATGAAATTGGGTGAAAAACCGAGCAAAGTATGCACGAAAGTATGCACAAACCGGGCAAACTCGAAAATTTAACCCCTGTCACATGATAAAACGCCGGGCTACCTTCACGGTAACCTGGCGTTTTTATTTGTTTCTGGCGGAGAGGGAGGGATTTGAACCCTCGATAGAAGTTTAAGCCCCTATACTCGCTTAGCAGGCGAGTCGGTGCCGAAAACTCAGTATGCGCCATGCCAGAAAACCCTTGCTGGCAGCGCATTTAGGAGCATGGGGCGAAACTCAGGAAAAGCTATTTTCAGCCAGGAAGTATGTTCGACGGTATGTTTTTTCTCAGAGATCAACTCCTTCTCTTTTTTGGTTAGCTAAACAGTTCAGAATGTGAACCAAGGCGGGCAATCCGCAGCAAGTCCTGCCCTTCCTTCCTATAGATAAGCAACAAGTCAGGCTTTAAATGACATTCCCGGTAGCCCTTCCAGTTGCCGCTCAAGGCGTGATCCCGGTAGTTTTCCGGCAATGGCTTGTCTTCTGCCAGAAGCAGAGAAGCCGCCCCGTACAAATCGCTGATGTCCTTTGCATGGTGCGGGTTTACCTTAGCTTTCTTGTAGTCTCTCTTGAAGGACGTAGACAGATCAATCATCCGCATCAAGATCCGCCATCATTTCAGCCACGGTGTTAAACCTTTGTCCTTTCCCGGCTTCCAGTTCCTCAATGGCCCGTCGCGTTTCGGCGTTGGGTTTCTTCACGACAAACGGCAAACGGCCTTCATGGGCAATACGGATCATCAATAACCGGATAGCGTCAGAAATAGACAGGCCCATATTAGCCAGGGCGTCAGCCGCCATCTCTTTCGTGGCGGTATCAATCCGCGCCCTTACAACAGAATTTTGTACGGTATTCATAGCGTGTTCCTTTTGGGAAAGCATAGCTACACTGTAGCCACAAGTCAAGGATGATTTTTTATCCAACACGTTATGGGCTGCAAGAGCTGCCTATGCAGTTTTGTATCACGGCACATGACGCCGTGAAATACGAAACCCGCAACCGCCCGCATGAAGGAGCCTGCCATGCAGAAGCAACAACACGTCGATTTCGAGAAGTTTTTCCGTAATCTACCCAAACCCGCTGACGATCTCCCCTTGCGCGGAGAAACCCTCTCGCAGGGCAAGTGCTGGTTCAACTATGACGCTCCGGTGCCTCAGGCGGATGCAGCATGGAGCGATGGCCTGATGCTCCCGGATGCAATTTACAACATCAAAGGGAAATGAGGGCATCCAGCAAAAAGTGCATTATCTGTTTGGCTCTTGTGGCGGCATGGAGCATAGGAAGTTGGTTATTGCCAGAATCAAATTATGACAGCATCGCGTAAAAAGCCATCACTCCTGCGAAAAGGAGCGATGGCTTTTCCATTTACAGGCGTAATACATTACCTAAAATCTGAACGGAAATTTCTTGCTCACTTGCACGCTGGATGCTGTGGCATACCCCCAAGCTGCATGAATAAAAGCCCAATTTGATCTGCAGAATTTGTAATGGCTTGCCGTCCTCCCTTGGCAGCGGTAAACTCTGTCGCCACCATAAGATTAATAACATTTTCTCCCTTAAATGATTCATCTACCGCTTGCATGGTTTTTAAGTCCAGCCGACTGCGTGTAAAATAGATAGTTCCGCTGTGAAGTTCAATAGATGGCCCTTTTGAAAACATGCCTCCCTTGTTAAATTTTTTGTAAAGTTGACTATTTTTTGCCGCACAGGCAAATTCAAGCACAGTTATATTCCCATTTGAACTGAAGATAACATAATCATCATAATACTCTGTAGGAATATCATCGATAATAGATGCACACATTGAACGCCTCGCATCGGTGCATATAGAATCAATCCTATTTTTTACATCAGATGTCATTGCATGTAAAGATTTAAGGACTTCATCTCTTACATTCATTGCGGATTGGCGGATACCATCAATACCAGCAAATTCGGCAGATGATACTGGCGCATTATCGTTGTAGTATCCATGCATTTTATTTATTTCGGCATCAGCGAATTTACAAAAAGCATTAAGGCTGTCTATCTCATCGATAGACAGCGCGCCTGATAATTGGCTGTAATTTTCAGATATGTCTTTTGATGTCTTATTGAGAGCTAGTTTGATTTTTTCTATTCTAATTCTATACTGTACTATCTTAAAATTTGTCTCCACTGCATATATATCTGCTGTAATTTGTGATAGTTGTAAGATTTTTGGGCTAATTGAGCTAATGATTCTCTCAGCATCATCTATTGATATTGATTTTGTGCCTAAACTTATCTCCAACTCATTAATTTTTCCTATAATTTCTGCTTGAAGTGATTCGATTTTAGCTATCTTTTTTGCTTCAGATACATAGCGTAAAAACGGATTTAAAAAATCATGTGGAAAGAGGAAGGTCACTCCACCACCTTCATTGCGCCCTGCACATTGCTTCCAAGAATTGTAGAGAATCTGTGCTTCATTTTCTCCCATTTCTTCTAAAGGGATAGAGCCATAATTGGCAAAGATATCCCGTAGCGCTCCAGCGTGCACCATCGCATCGTCAATGATCAACCGTGAAATTGCGGCTATTTTCTGACAATCCCAACTGCGTAGCTCAACAAATTGTTCCGGCGGAACTTGGGGGTTAGCGGGAGGTGTTTGTGTTGAAACGGCTTGGGCGGATTGAGTCTGTGCGCTGTCTTGCCCCGCTGGAGTGGCGAGCTGGGCAGATTGAGCCTTTTCTTGTTCTTGTATCCGTACTTGGTTGATTTTTTTCGCTTCTGCGACATATTTCAAAAAAGGATTGGTAAAATCATTTGGAGCGAAAAATGTCTCTTTGCCTGTTACTCCGCGATTTCTACACTGTCGCCAAAAATCGTAAAGAACTTTCGCTTCATTCTCTCCCATTTCTTCCAATGGCATAGTATTACTGTCGGCAAAAACATTCTGCAATTCATCAATTCGCTCTTCTGTTGCGCTGTAGTACATTAATCTCCAAACAGAAAGCATTTTTTTACAGTCTAAATTGCGCAGACCTACTTGTTGTTTAGATTGTTCGCGAGCTTTATCTAGCGCCATAATTGCATTTGCGTGTCCGCATAAAATGATAAATATCGCTGCTGTAAGAGCAAATTTGATTTTCATTTGAAAGTCCTCTAAATATATTGCCTACTATATCTGCTATAATTATTCACTCACCCTTGATTATCAATGTTTAGACGTAATGGAAGTAGAAAATCAAAATGTTTCTCAGAGTTTAAGAGTGATAGTTAATTTTCAGCGTCGCTCTCGTGCAGGTAGCTTTGTTCGCCCCCAACGCTGGCATACCTCTATTTCATAGCAGGCCATTTGATCCATCCATTAAGACATGTGCCCATTGCACTCATTTGCTGTCTGTTCTTTTTACCTCCTGCGCACTCTCCTTTGACAGTATCATGTTCAACCACAGCGCCATCTCTAGAGGGCGTAAGTTTTCGTGGTCCTGTCCAAAATTGGCAATTACCGCAATTTTTCATCGAAGACCTCATAGTTCTTGCCATAATTTACCTCATTGAAGCTCTCATCATTTAGAAATATCAGGTTAGCCAATCGTTGAATCAGCTCATTGGCAAATTTTTCCTAAGTAAAAGAACATGCCCCGCCCTTATGACATAATCCTTGCCTTGTTCTTCTGAATATCCGCACCGGCTGCGTTCTAGATATTTCCGATTGTCACTGTCAAAAAGATTGATTCTGCTGTCGGAAATTTCTCGCACCGCTGTCCAATGGTCCCACTCGCGGCCTACAAAACCGATGAACATGCCCTGATCCTCCCGATTCGCCTCCTCTTCCATCCGTGACCAGAACTCTTTGGCATTCTTGGGCTTGCGTGGGAATGCCCGATGCAGAGTAATTTGAGGCCATTGTACTTGGAAAACCGCCTTGTGCAGACTGAGCAACGTATGCACGGCCAGTCCTTCATTGAGCACACCGAGGAAGCCTTTGCGCTTGCGGAGCCAGCGAAGTGCCGCCAGATAGACTTGTTGGCATTCATCCCACTTGAGTGCCGGATCTGCCAAGCGAGCGGCGTTGATCAAGCCATACAAGCCGCACATATTTTCCAAGTCACCCTGCCGATATGGTTCCATCAATTCCTCCCTTTCATGAAGCTGTTGCCTGTTTATATGTTGCTTTTGCACTATTGTCTACGTCTGTAGGACGGTATTCAGAGAGATTAAATCGGCTATAGTTCAAGGCAAAAAGGAAGGACTATGGCGGAAAGAAAGAAAAAATCAGTCCGAGAAAAACGCGAAAAGACTGAATCCGCAATACTGGTCGGCAGTCGCATCAAATCCTTGCGCGCCAAGCGCAGGCTATCTCAAGCTAATGTGGCGGAAGCCGCCGGTATCAGCCCCAAATATCTCGGTGAGGTTGAACGGGGAGAGGCCAACATTTCCATCGAACTTATGGGCCGCATAGCGGCTGTCCTGAGCGCCCCCATGTCCGCCATCCTTGAAAACGAACACATGCGCCCACAGGAAGAGCTTGTTTCTGAAATCATCCGGTTGGCCCCGCGCCTTGATGGAAAGGATGCGCAAATCGTTTACAGAATGGTGAAGATGCTGACCGAATGACGAACCGCGCTAATCCTGCTCATCCTCCTCTTCGTACAATTCCTTTGCCGCTTCAAGTTCATCCCAGATTCTTTTCCGTAAATGCGCTGGTTCGAGGAGTTGCGCATCACCGCCGAAACTCAGTACCCAAGCGACAAGTTTGTGATCGCTGGCAGCCTCGAAACGCAGTTCCACGGTGCCGTCCGGCAGATCGATGACCTCTTGGTTGTCGCTCCAAATACGTTCACGGAGGAAGGTGCTGTAATAGGCGTCAAAGAGCACTCGGACAGGGTATCCGGTGCGCCCCGGCAGGCCGAATGCGCCTCCGCGACCGGGTAGATCGGGGCAATCCTTCAAACTTCTGCGCGTCGGGGTACACGACAGGATGCGATGCACAGCCAAAGTTTTGGGAAGGCGGGCTTCCGGCGCACCTTTGTCGTTGACCTTCCAGCCTTCGATATTCAGGGCTTCGTCTTCGGCGGACAGGCGGACAGGAACAAAGTCATGGCTTATCGTCTCGTCTGGCGGAACCCGGTACTCGATCTCACAGACCACATGGCCGGGGATGGCCTGAAGCAAGGTATCCACAATCCCCTGAAACGGCGTGTAGTCGATTCTGCCCCAAGTAACGCGGGTTGCCTTGGAACTGACGGCTTCTTCCCGGTTTGCGGCTTGCTCCATGAGCGTGGAAACCTTCTCGATCCCGGCCTTGATGACCCCCTCAATACCGTCCGGCAGGAAGTGCGCCAGTAAATCTCGGCAAAGAGACAACTTTTCGACTTCCCGTGCCGTAAGCCCGATGTATGGCGTTCCGGGTAGATTCTTGAGCTGATACCAGCGTCGGCCCTGATCTATGCCGGTGCCGATCTCCGCAACGCCGGACAGTTCGATAGTCCGCATCATGCGCATGATCGTGGGCTTCGCGCACTGAAACTGCGTTGCAAGTTCCGGCAGCAAGTGCCGCCTGTGCACGCGCGCGCGATCTTTATCTTCATCCACACATTCGGATCATCAATCGGATCGCGAAGGCGAGGTGCGGGCCTGTTTGGCATACCCGTGGAGGTTAACCATGGGTTGGAAAGGCGAAAACGAAAAGTATGTGGTCACACGTTGTGGGGATTCTATCTCCTGGGGCAAGGTTTACCCCAAAAGGCCCTCTCCCGGAGGGCGGCGCAGGGGTTCCGTCCCAAAGGCCAGCCGTTCACAGGACGCGCTGGGGATCGCAAGGCGCAGGTACATCGCAAGGATGTCGAAACTGCTCGCCTCGCTAGAGGACCAGCCTTTCGCCGGGCACTGTCCGCAATATCTGGCGCACCCTTCCTTACATTGCCATCACGCCGAAAGCGCGGCTCAAACCACATCTGAGAGGTGTGCGTTTTGAACTCTCAGCAGTGCTAGAGGACTGCCGCCAACAAACCATTCAAATCGGAGGCTACAATGGCCGTCAGAAAGATACAGACCGCGTCGGGCCAGAGGTTCGTGGGCTATTTCAAGCATCAGGGTCGCCAAATCACCAAAAGGTTCACGCGCAGGGCGGACGCCGTTGCTTGGGAAGCGGAGGAAAAGAAAACTCTGCGCCGGATGGAGGGGCAAACCTGCGTTTTGACGTTTTCACTAATGTCTGACGCTTATTTGCGGGATTGTGAGGCACGGATGCAGCCGAACAGCGTCCGGGAACGGTTTTCCCATCTCAAAGAGTTTGCCGCGGCACTCGGCGCGGATATGCCCGCACGGGAAATTCCATCCACTTACGCCAAGTCATTTATTGCCGCCATGCAGGCAAGGTACGGCAACAAGGGGGCCAACCGCCGCTTGCGGACGCTGAAAGCCGCCTGGAACTGGCATCGGGAAACTCTGCCGGAAAACCCCTGGCGTGCGGTGGCCCCTTATCACGAGGACGAACACCTCAAATACGTTCCGGCGGTGTGCGATGTGGAGGCCATCCTGCAACTGGCTCTGCCGTGGGAGCGACGCATATTATTGTTTCTGTTGGCGACCGGGGCAAGGATCGGCGAACTCTTTAATCTGACCTGGGAGGATGTGAATTTCGAGCGGGCCACCGTGCAGTTATGGACGCGCAAGCGCAAGGGCGGGAGCAGGCAAGCGCGGCTCCTGCCCCTATCGTCCACGCTGCAAGAACTCCTGTCCGAACTTAAACAGGAACACCCGGAAGGAGCGGAGCACGTTTTCATCAATCCGCGAACCGGAGGGCCGTATCGCAAGTTGCAGCCCGCAGTCCGCTATCTGCTGAAACGGCTGTGCCAGGGTGCCGGAGTCAAGGAATTCGGATTCCATGCGCTCAGGCACTTTGTCGCCGCCCGGCTGATCGACAGCCAAAAGGCGAACATCGTCGAAATCCAGCAACTGCTGGGCCACCAGAGAGCCACGACAACGGATAACTATTTGAAATCGTTATCTTCAGCAATCGGGCATCTCGCGGCAGTCATCGAAGAAGTCGTGTTGCCAAAAACGCTAAAATGAAGGGCAGATGCGCCGTTTTGCGGCAAAGTATGTTTTTTGGTATGTTTTTTCCGCATAACGGCGGGCTGAACGTGTCCGCAGGATGACAAAACGCCGGGCTACCTTCACGGTAACCTGGCGTTTTTATTTGTTTCTGGCGGAGAGGGAGGGATTTGAACCCTCGATAGAAGTTTAAGCCCCTATACTCGCTTAGCAGGCGAGCGCCTTCGGCCAACTCGGCCACCTCTCCCACACCCTCAGGCGTCGAGGAAATCTATGGGATACACCCATGCCTGTCAAGCAATGGCAGGGCGGATAGCTTGACGATGATATGAGGGATCAGGTCTCCCTTCATTATTTTTTCGGCTTTATGTGTGCCCAACGACTTTGATCGTTCACCGAATAGCGTGGCTCGTAGTTGCGGTAGCGCGTGTGCGAAATCGCATTATTGCTGAGATTATCCAGAACATAGGCATCGCCTTCCAGGTACACCACCAGCACCGCATGCGCGATATTGCGGATTGTTTCCATAACGACCACAATGCGCATGTGGTCAGGGAGAAATCCCAATTCACGCAGGGTAAAAAACTTGGCAATGCTATACTCTTTGCAGTTGCCTGAAAGTTTCAGGAATTCGTACGGCGCCGCCCAGTAATTTTTGCCGTAGGCCTCAATACTCGTGCGGTACGGCCACTTGTTCCAGAAAAGGCTCACCTGTCTGAGCTGTTCCATGCGAGAAAGTTTTTCCAGCCTGGCTTTCAATTCGCCCCAAGTCGTGCTGGAATTGAGCTTGTTCTCCGGCTTGAAAATCGAATTCTGCGCGTTGCGCTCCATCACGGCAAGCCAGCCGGGCGGAGCATTGAGCGGGCGTTTGATTTCCACCGTGCCGAACAATTTGACCGATTCCGCATACGCGGCAGTTCCGATCGAAGAAATCCAGAGCACCAGCAGAACAAGGCACAGGCGCACAATCGTGCGCGCATGCGGCAAAGGCCGCGGCACACGGAGCGTGTTCAGGGCGTCGGGTTGATGTTCGCCTTGCCGTGTTTTCAAAATGGGCAAACCTCTGCGCCGTCTGCGCCATGGTGAAAAATTCCAGACATGATTATGATTAACTTCACAGGCCCACGCAGTCAAGGGCGGCAGATCCGGCCAGAGTCTTCGATTTTGGGGACGCTGTATTCGGCGTTGACGGTGAAAGCGCATTGCGCCTACGCCTCACACGCGGGCGGCGGCGCTCTGCGATATATCCACGGGGAAAAATTTTTTGCATGGAATGTTGCGCCTGCAACATACAGATGGCGCCCACGATGGCATTGTGCGGCTGTGAGAGTCGGGCGGGCCTCCGATCCAGGTCGGCTCTCATGCTCCTCCGGCCCCCTTGGCGTGTCGGCCAAGGGGGCTTTATTTGCCCCCGATCAGGCACGATCTCTTGCCGCTGAGGCGCATCGCGATCAAGAAAGCGGGAAGGCAATCACGCCAGATGTTTTTTGAGTTCCGCCATGAGCACATCAGGAACAACCGGTTTGCCGAGATGGCTGTTCATGCCGCAGGCTAGGCAGGAGTTGATGTCTTCGCGGAAAACATTGGCCGTCATAGCAATGATCGGTATGGTCGTCGCCCCCTGCAAACCCGAGGCACGGATGCGCCTGGTCGCTTCGTAGCCGTCCATGTCAGGCATGTGGATATCCATCAGGATCAAATCATACATGTCAGGGGCGGCGGAAAATTTTGCGACCGCATCCGCGCCGTCAACGGCGAAAGCAAGCTCCAGTTGGGCATCTTCAAGGAGTGATGCCACGATCTCACGGTTTATATCCACATCCTCCGCCACCAGTATCCGCCTTCCCCTGAGATCGACGTCCGGCTGCGTATCTTGCTGGCCGCATGTCTGCGCCGCGGGCGTCTGCCCGCCTGCATCGGGAATGGCGGCGGCATCAACGGGCAGGGGAGCTTTTTCCCAAGCGTCTGCCTTGACCTCGATCTCAAAGAGAAAAGCAGCTCCTTTGCCCAGTTCCGATTCGATCCATATGCGGCCGCCCATCATATCGACAATACGCTTGGATATGGCCAGGCCAAGCCCGATGCCGCCGAATTTGCGGGAAAAACCGCCGTCAGCCTGTTCGAATGAAACAAACAGGCGTTGCTGGTGCTCTTCAGATATGCCGATTCCCGTATCCCGCACCGCAAAACGGATGGTGCACCGGCCGTCATGCTCGGCAATTTTTTTTGCACTCAGCGTTACGGCGCCGTGAGCAGGCGTAAATTTTACAGCGTTGGACAGGAGATTGATGAGAATTTGCGCCAGACGCCGTTCGTCCGAGACGATGGTTGCCGGGATGCCTTCATCAATGTCGACCGATAGCGTCTGTTCCCGCTCTTCAATACGGAATTTCAGGGTATCGGTGATGCGTTGCACCATCTTGGCAAAGTCGAACACGTCAGGCGACAGTTCAACCGTATCGGCTTCCAGCTCGGACATATCCAGAATGTCGTTGATGACGCCGAGCAGATGCCGTGAAGCATCGGTAATTTTGCCCAAGCAGTACCCCTTGCGCTCGGGATCGGGGGCAGTTTTGGCGATGGCGGTCATTCCCATGATGGCATTCATCGGGGTGCGCATTTCATGGCTCATGCGGGCAAGAAATTCAGACTTGGCGCGCGTAGCCCGCTCGGCCAGTTCGCGGGCATGTTCGGCCGCATGTTGGGCGAGGATGTTTTCCGTCATGTCAAGGAAAATAAGCATCGTCCCGACAGCCACGCCGTATTCGTCCAGCATGGGGGTCACCTGAATGCGATAGTGGCGCGCATTGCCATCCTGGTCAAAAGTGATCTGCTGTTCCACCTCCGTGGGATTTTTATCGGCAATGGTGTCTTGAAGCAGTTTTTCCATGCTTTGTAAAAATTCTGCATGGACTACAGGGACAAATAACTCTCTAAAGGATTTATTTTGAATTGTAACCGCATCGTCCGTTTTAATGCAACGCAGGTATGAGTCGCTGGTAAAAACGACACGGCCGTCAACGTCAAGCAGTAAGATAATATCGGGACAATTGCTTAACAGAAGATTGACATATTGTTGCAGCTTGGATTTCGCATCAGCCTCGACTTTGCGGCGTTCATCCAACTGTTCTACCATCACGTTGAAGGCTTCGGAGAAATGCCCCATAAACTCAACGCGTTGATTGTAATCGCCCTGGGCTACCTGTTGGGTCTGCCAGGTCAAATGTTGCAGCGCCGCATGCAGCGACTTCAGCGGAGCAGCCAGTTCGTTGCCGCGCGACGGCAACGGCCCGTCAAGATCCCCTTTGGACAAGGCATGGGCGAGGTTTCTGGTTTCAATGATGCAATCCGCAACATAGCGCAAGGCCTCCCCCAGTTCACGGAAGTCCTGGGGCAAGCTCTCCATGTCCAGTGCGGCGCGCGTCGGGTTGTATAGAACGTCGCGCAAATACTCAAAAAAAATTTTTGCAACCGGGTCCACGTGTACCTTCCGGGCGGCATGCGCCGTGTGACTGCCCAGGCGATCTTTTTCCGATCAATTTGCGACAACACCGTTAAAGCGGCATACTCTGTCACCGCTGGCCCAGCAATCCACTTCGCGGACATCATACTTCTTCCCGGTATACGCCTCAAGAATGCCGGCGATAAAACCTTCGTCGTAGTTGCACACGTTTTCGCTCGTGACGGGCAGACCGCTGCAATCCAAATCTTGTCCCACTGTGAGCACGATGCTTCCTGTAACGGGATCAAACTCTTCCATCCGCAGAATGCCGACCTTCAGCGTACGCAATGTATTTTGCAGGTTGGCCAAAAAAGTGTTGAAGTCCACTTTCAGATCCAGAACATTTTTGGCAAATTCAATCCCGGCCAAAAAGCCGGCCTGGCGGAAGTATTCATTCGCCTGTTCCAAGCCATGCGCCTTGGCCAATACGTCCAACATGGTATACTGCATCAGGCGGTACACAAGCACCGGCATGTCTTCGCCCATGTCGCCACGGCCTTCCTTGATGTTGCCGAGGCTGTCCCAGGTAAAAATACTGTGGCTGGCATTTTTTGCAAATATGTTACTCATGGTATCATCTCCTTATAAAAGGACTTTCTCTCAGCTTGCTTTATTTGGGGCGATAATGCAAGGGAAATTACTTTTCTATTTTTATCCAGATGATTTTATTTGATTTGATTTTCTGAGGCGCGCTTGCGCATCTCGGGGTAGAGTGCGCGGCGTATGATGATGCATGACGCGTAGCAACGATTGACATGTCGGGGAGAGGATATGTACGGATGTGGACAATGCGCCCGTCCTGAGGCTTTTTCCGCATCGCCGGCAACTTTTTACCTGGCGCGCAAAGCTGGTCACCGTCATGAAAATTATTTTTCACAATGATTTTTACAGCGTGTATGATGCCTTCGAGCCTGCGGCGGCGGCAGGGCGTATGGAAGCCGTCATCACATGCTTGGGCAACAGATTTGCCATGCTGCAAGCTGTCGCCGCTGACCCCAAAGATATAGAGGCGGTTCATTCTGCGGACCATATCGCGCATGTTCGCCGGCAAGGACTCTACGATATAGCCGCGCTGGCGGCAGGCGGGGCTGTTCAGGCCGCTGTCGTCGGCCTGAAGGAGCCGGCTTTCGCTCTGATCCGTCCTCCTGGTCACCACGCCTCCCGTGACGCTTCTTGGGGATTTTGCTATTTCAACAACATGGGCATTGCCCTGACCCGCCTCCTGGCGGATGGACAGATCAAAACAGCGGCCGTGCTTGATTGTGATCTTCATTATGGCGATGGCACTGTCAATGTATTATCAGGCGCCGGCGTCGTGGACATTTGCAATCCTGACGAATCTGATCGCCAGGCGTATCTTGAAAAGGTCGCGTCTTTCCTGAAAACACTTCAGGTCGACATCATCGGCATCTCTGCCGGATTCGACAATCATGAGGAGGATTGGGGCGGGCTTTTGACCACCGACGACTATTTTGCCATGGGGCAAATGGTCGGAGAAACGGCTCGAAAAACAGGAGCTGGCTGCTTCGGCATTTTAGAGGGCGGATACAATCATAGCGTTCTGGGGCAGAATGTTCTGGCGCTGGTTGCGGGCATGTCCGAAAGCGCACAATGCTTCAGATGTCACGACTGGTAGCGCTGCCCGTGCGCAACTGGCCGCAGGCGGCCCTGATATCCAGTCCTTTGCTTTTGCGCAGAATGGCGGTGATGTGCTTGTCCCACAGAATTTTCTGGAAGGCGGCTAGAGCCTCTTCCGTGGGGGCGCGGTACGGCTTTTTGCCTTCACCCTGTGGGTTGTAAGCGATCAGGTTCAGCTTGGCCTTGATCCGGCTGACAATACGGGCCAGTGCCCTGGCTTGCGCCGGACTGTCGTTGACGCCGCCGAGCAACAGATATTCCAGAGTGATCCTTTCCCGCGTTTTGAGCGGGTAGTCAGCCAGGGCGGCCACCAGTTCGTCCAAGGGCCAGCGGGCGGCTTTGGGCATGAGGCGGGCGCGCAGTTCCTGATCCGGCGCATGCAGGGACACAGCCAGAAAAGCCAGACCGCTTTCGCCCAGTTCCCGCAGCCCATGCGGCACACCGCAAGTGGAAACGGTGATCCGGCGAGGAGAAAAATTCAAGCCTTGTTTATGGTTCAGCACGGTCAGAGAACGCAGCACCGCCTCCAGATTGAGCAGAGGCTCACCCATGCCCATGAAAACCACGTTCCGGATCAACGGCAGATCCCGGCGTCTGTCGCCGATGGCTTTTTTGGCCGCCAGAATCTGCCCCATGATTTCGCCGGCAGCCATGTTCCGGACAAAGCCCATGGAGCCGGTGGCGCAAAAAGTGCAGCCCATGGCGCAACCCACTTGGCAGGACAGGCACTGGGTCAAACGGGGCAGATGACCGCGCTCCTCACCGGGAATGAGCACGGTTTCGACGGTTTCGCCGTCTTCCAGGCGCAGCAGAAACTTGCGGGTGCCGTCTTCGGCCGTTTGTTCGGCCACGATTTCGGGCAAGCGGATCACCGCCCGTTCGGCCAGCTTTTCCCGCGCGGCGCGCGAAACATCCGTCATGGCGGCGAAGGAGGTTTCGCCTTTCTGCCATATCCATTGCCAGACCTGGTCAGCCCGGAATCCTGGCTCGCCGAGTTCTGTGGTCATGAAGGCTTTGAGTTCGGGATGGGTGAAATCGAGCAGATTGATCATTCTACCCCTTGAACCTGCTCACAAAAGCCACGGCGGATTCGCGGTCCGTGACCTCGCCGGCTTTCTGGGCTTTGAGCAGGTTTTCGCGGAGCATGCCGACCTTGGGGCCGGGCGGCAGAGAGGTGCATTCCATGATCTCGTTGCCGTTGAGCAGGGGTTCGAGCATGATTTCGGCGGTCTGGGCGCGTTCGAGGTACTTGCTGTTGTGGTTGAAGTTGGTGGTGCTGCTGCCGCGCGCCTGAATATCTGCCCGGCACATGGCAATCAGGCGACGGTTTTCGTCGAGCGCGCTGAAACGGCGGATGCCCCGGTCAGTGAGCATAAAGTGAAAGTGCATGGAGTGGCGCACCAGATGGCATATGAGATCCGTATCCACGTCGGAAAAATGCAAGCGCCGCAGGATCTTGCGGGTTACGCCGGCGCCCACGCGGTGATGCTGGTAGAAAGTCCAGTTGTCGGCGTGTTCGCCGGTGTAGAGTTTGCCCACGTTATGGAAGAGCACGGCCATAACGCCGAGCCAGTCGTGCTCCCATTCGCCCTGAGGATAGACGCGCATGCAGTCGATGGTGAGATCGAAGATGCTCTCCGGGCTTGTGGAATCCTCATTGCGGAATTCGCGGATGCAGTTGAGAGCCGCAATTTCCGGCATCAGGCCATGCAGGAGGTGTGAATCATTGAGCAGGCGCACAAAACGATGCAGGGCCGGGGCGGTGACGTGCCGCCATTCGTCCATGATGTCCTTGGTCGGCACATGGTCGAGGATGCGGTTGGCGACTTGCACGATGGCAAGCCACGTATTGGGGTCCACCGGCAGATTGCGGTTGGCGGCAAGACGCAGGGCGCGCACGGCCAGGAGGTAGTCGCGGCGCACGGTGCGCGAAGGCAGCCCCTCAAGCTGGATGTTGCCGACGGCCTCGGGATCTTCAAAACCTTGCAGGGGATTGGTTTCATCTTGCGGGGCGTAGTTCAGGTATTTGGCGTTCTGCCCGGTCTTGATCAGCAGATTGACTATGCGGGGAGTGAGGAGCATCAGGCCCAGTTCAGGGTGCGAAGCGTGCTCGATGGCCGTGGCGTGGAAGTTGAAAGTCATGCCGTCTTCCGTCAGGACGCCGAGCAGGCCGGCTTCACGCGATTCCGTGAACGTGGGAAATATTTTGGTCAGAGTGGGAATATCCGCCGCACAGGCGATGTCCACCGCGGACGAAAGATTTTGCTGGATGAGTTTTTCCTGCAGGGGGGCATTGACGACATAGGCGTCGTGACCGTTGCGCAACAGCGCCTTGCAACGGATGACAGCCTCGCGGATCAACGGTTCATTAGGCATTGAACCCTCCTGCCGCGCTTACGGCATGCGCCGGGATGGCTTAACGGTTTGCGCACGCGTCGCATCGTCCTGCGGAGCATGCTCTAACTTAGTATGCACTTTTGCCGCGAATCACAGAAAAGTCAATACGGGGAATGGTTCGGCGGCGCAGTTTGCAGCACTCTTTTTTGCTTGCGCGGAACACGCGCATCCTGTACAAGGAGGCTCCGTTGGAGTATGGTGCTCACACCGGCTTGCCGCCTGTTTGCGGGCAACCGGGCAGCATGGGTTTTTTATCCGGAGGTTTGACATATGTCGGGCGCGAACCTGGGAGCGCGCATCAAAAGGCTGCGCGAGAACAAAAACATCAGCCGGGCCGCTTTGGCGGAATCTACCGGCTTGAGTGAAGTTTTCATTGCCACCATGGAAGATGAAAACCTCTGCCCTTCCCTGGCTCCTCTGCAGAAAGTCGCCCGCGCTCTCGGCGTGCGCATGGGCACGTTCATGGATGACCAGATCGTCAAAGATCCGGTCATCAATCGCCGTGAAGACCGCGAAGTGGACATGAGCATGCAGAAAGCCCTGAACAAGCGGGCCACGTTCCGGTATCACTCTCTGGCCAAGGGCAAGACCGACCGGATCATGGAACCGTTTTACATTGAGATTTCGCCTGAATCGAGCGAAGATCAGGCTCTTTCCTCCCACCAGGGCGAAGAATTTATTTTGATCATGCAGGGCCGCGTCAAGCTTTTGTACGGCAATGAAACCTATGTGCTGGATCCGGGGGATTCGGCCTACTACAATTCCATTGTGCCCCATTACCTAGGCGCTTTTGACCCCGAGGAATTTGCGACCATCTACGCCGTGGTGTATCATCCCCAATAGACCCCGCGGCAAAGCAGAGCGGCTGCAAATGCGAAAAGGTATTTGACGCCGCCGGAAAGAGCGTCGCTTTTTCCGGCGGTTTTTCTATTGTTCCTTCACCTTACAGCGGAGTCGATCATGGATGCGTTTGTTTTGCAGGAAAAAACCCTGGGCCGGTTGTTGGACGAAACCGTCGGCAAATTTCCGGGCCGTGACGCCGTGGTTTATGTGGACCGCGATTACCGCCTGACTTGGCGGGAATTTTCCCATGTTGTGGACCGGCTGGGCAAGGGATTGATGGCCCTTGGCATCGAGCGCGGCGAGAAAATCGGCATCTGGGCGACCAACGTGCCTCACTGGGTCGCGCTCATGTATGCCACGGCCAAGATAGGCGCCATTCTGGTCACGATCAACACCAACTACCGCGAAACCGAACTGGAATACCTGCTCAAGCAGTCCGGAACGGAAAATCTGTTCATTATTGACGGCTTTCGCGACCATGACTACATTCAAACCCTGTACTCCGTGGCTCCGGAGTTGCGCACCCAGGAGCGCGGGCACCTCCGTTGCGCCAAACTGCCCCATCTCAAGCGGGTCATGTTTTTGGGCATGGAAAAGCACCGGGGCATGTATTCTCTGCCCGAAGTCATGGGCATGCACGTCATGACGAGCGATACCGCCTACCAGGCCAGGCAGGCTGCGATTTCTCCCCACGATGTCGTCAACATGCAGTACACCTCGGGCACGACCGGCTTTCCCAAGGGCGTTATGCTCACCCACGCCAATATCTTGAACAACGGCTACGCGATCGGCAAAAACCAGCATTTCACGGAACAGGATCGCGTCTGCCTGCCCGTGCCGCTCTTTCACTGCTTCGGCTGCGTGCTCGGCGTCATGGCCTGCGTCAATCACGGAGCGGCCATGATCATTCTGGAAAATTTCTCGCCCCTGCACGTCATGGTCTCCGTGGATCAGGAGCGCTGCACCGCCCTGTACGGCGTGCCCACCATGTTCATTTCCGTGCTGGATCACAAGATATTCTCCAAGTTCGATTACAGTTCCCTGCGCACCGGCATCATGGCCGGGTCCGTCTGTCCCGAACCGATCATGCGCCGGGTCATGAATGCCATGAACATGCGCGAAATCACCATCGTCTACGGCCTGACCGAATCCTCGCCCGGCATGACCCAGACCCGGACCTCGGACAGCGTGGATCTGCGCGTCCAAACCGTGGGCCGCCACATGCCCGGCGTCGCAGTCGCCATCCTCGACCCGGAAACCGGCGCCGAACTCCCCCGCGGCCGGCACGGCGAAATCTGCTGCCGGGGCTATAACGTGATGCAAGGCTATTACAACATGCCCGAAGCCACGGCCGAGGCCATCGACAAGAACGGCTGGCTGCATTCCGGCGATCTTGGCAGCATGGACGAAGCAGGCTATGTTCGCGTCACCGGACGCATCAAGGACATGATCATCCGGGGCGGTGAAAACGTCTATCCGCGTGAGGTCGAGGAATACCTGCTGCGCCTGGACGGCGTGGCTGATGTGCAGGTGGTGGCCGTACCCAGCCGCATTTACGGCGAGGAAGTGGGCGCGTTCATTATTCCGCGATCCGGCGCCGACCTCACGCCCGAAGACGTGCGCGATTTTTGCCGGGGCAAGATCGCGCACCACAAGATTCCTCGCTACGTGATGTTTCTGGACGCCTTTCCCATGACCGCCAGCGGCAAGATCCAGAAGTTCAGGTTGCGCGAAATGGCAGCCGAGGCCTTTCCCGAGGCCATGGAAGAAAAAATGAAAGGTTTATAGGGGCCGTGGCCTCCGATTCCTTTGCCCGCCGGAGGCATCCGCATGATCAAACCACAGTTGCTTGTCGCCGAACCGGGGCAGATCTGCGTTTCGCTCATCGGCATGGCGGCCTGCGGCAAGAGCGCCGTCGGCCGGGGACTGGCCGCGTACCTTGGCTGGGCGCACCTGGATACGGATCACCTGATTGAAGCCACCTACGCCGTATATTTGCAGAGGATTACGGACAGCCTGAGCCGGGAAAATTTTTTGGCTCTGGAGGACGAAACCGTCCGCACCCTGCGCCTGCGCCGGACCGTTATTTCCACAGGCGGCAGCGTTGTATACAGCCCCGACGCCATGCGGCATCTGACCACGCTGGGGCCGATCGTGCACCTGGAGGTGCCTTTGCCGGTCATTTTGGAGCGTATTGCCCGCAAACCCAATCGCGGCCTGGTCATTGCGCCGGATCAGACCGTGGAGGATTTGTTCGCTGAACGCGCGGCCCTGTACCGGCAGTGGCGTACCCATGTTCTGGAGATCGACGGCCAGGGCCGCGCGGTTGACGTGGCCGAGGCTGTGGCGGCCTTGCTTGATCTGCGGCCTGAGGAGCGGACATGATTGCCATCGTCGACTACGGGGCCGGCAACCAGACCAGCGTGCGCCGGGCTTTGGATCATTTGGGCATTCCCTGTGTGATCACGGCCGATCCGGACACGCTCCTGCGGGCGGCTGGAGTCATTTTCCCCGGCGTGGGCGCGGCGGGCCAGGCCATGAGCCGGCTGCGGGCCGAAGGCCTGGACCGGGCGCTGCGCGATGTTGTGGATCGGGGCATACCGCTGCTCGGCGTGTGCCTGGGTTGCCAGATCCTGACCGCGCACAGCGAGGAGGACGACGGCACGGTCATGCTGGGACTGGCGCCGGGCGACTGCCGCCGCTTTGGCCGTGAAGCGCGCGAGGAGGACGGCGTTTTGATCCGCGTGCCGCACATGGGCTGGAACCGGCTGCGCGACCGCCGGCCCACTCCTCTGTTTGCCGGCATTCCCGAAGATGCCCAGTTCTATTTCGTGCACAGTTATTATGTCAGCACCACGGCGGATTTGACCCTGGCCTCCTGCCGCTACGGGATCGATTTTTGCGCGGCATACGGACGCGACGGACTGTGGGCCGTGCAGTTCCATCCGGAAAAAAGCGGCCCCCCCGGCCTGCGCTTGCTGCGCAATTTCGTTGACTGCTGTGGAGATCGATCATGCTGAGCAAGCGCGTCATCCCCTGCCTGGACGTACGCAATGGTCGCCTGACCAAAGGGGTGCGCTTTGAAGGCAACAAGGACATCGGCGATCCGGTGGAAACAGCCCGGCGCTACTACGAACAGGGCGCGGACGAGATTGTCTTTTACGACATCACGGCCTCGCACGAGGGGCGCGGCATCTTTCTTGACGTGGTCGAGCGGGTGGCGGCCCGCCTGTTCATTCCCTTTTCCGTGGGCGGCGGCATCGCTTCGGTCGAGGATATGCGGACCGTGCTTCTGGCCGGAGCGGAAAAAGTGTCCGTCAACTCCGCCGCCGTCAAACGGCCGGAGTTGATCGGCGAGGGCGCCGCAGCTTTCGGCTCCCAGGCCATCGTGGTGGGCATGGACGTCAAGTTCGTGCCCGTCAGCCAGGGCATTCCTTCCGGCTATGAGGTGGTAATCCACGGCGGGCGCACGCCCGTCGGCCTGGATGCCCTGGCTTGGGCGCGGCAGTGCGAAGCCCTGGGCGCCGGTGAAATCTGTCTGAATTCCATCGACGCCGACGGCACGCAAAACGGCTACGAACTCAAACTGACCAGGTTGATCAGCGACAAGGTGCGTATTCCCGTGATCGCCTCCGGCGGCGCGGGCGCGCCGGAGCACCTGGTGGAAGCTGTAACCGGGGGCGGCGCTTCGGCTGTGCTTGTCGCTTCCATTGTGCACTACGGCTCTTACAGTCTGGCTCAACTCAAACGGCACATGGCCGATGCCGGCGTACCCGTTCGTCTTGCGCCTTGCTGAAATTTCCGGAAAGTTGCGCCATCGTTGCGGCGTTTTTATACTACCTCACGGGAGCAGACCATGTCCATGCGAGTGAAAATCGCTTTGGTGATCATGTCGATCGTTTGTGTCATCACGGCGGCAGGCTTTATGTTGAATTTGTCTCTTACCAGGCAGCGTGTCATTGAGGCCATAGAACAGGATTTGTCCCTGGCCAGAGACATAGCGAACGATTTGGTCGCCATGAAAACCCGTCTGTTGAAGGCAGATGCCGCCACCGTGGCCGAGCGCCTGCTTAAAGCCGGTTCGAACGAGGAAATGACGGCGATCATGGTGTCCCAATTGAATGAATTTCCTGAATTTGTTTCGCTGACGGTGTATGATCGGCACGAGATTGCCGTCAATGGCGGCGAGTCTGTGTACACCGACGACATGCACACCGACTATATAGACATGGCCCTGGCCGGCGGCACCGTCATTTCCACCACGCATTACAACGGCGCGGGGTCGTTCATCATGCACGTATTCGTGCCGATGGGACCGGGCACGGTTTTGTCCGCGACCTTTTCGGGAATGATTTTTGCCGACCTTCTCGCGCGCTACAAGCTCTGGGAGACCGGCAACATTTTCATGCTTGACGAGACAGGCACCATCATCTCCCATTACCGCCCCGAACTGGTTCTGGACCGGCGCAATTTCATTGCGGAAGCGAAAACAAATCCGGACCTGGCGGCAGCGGGCGCGTTTTTTCAAAGCATCATTGCCACCGAAGAAGGCGTGGGCGCCTATTTCTTTGAAGCGAAGGAGCGTTTTTGCTCCTATAAGCGCGTTTCCGGCTCAAGGGCGGGTTGGCGCATCATCGTGACGATTGCTTTGAGCGAGAGTCCGGAAGCCGGCCTGCAGGAGGGCCTCTTGCTCTCCTCCCTACTGTTTATGGCTGTGGGCGCGCTGATCTCCGTTTTCGCCTCCGGCTTTGTCGCGCGGCCTTTTTACAAAATTGCGGATCAAAACCGGAGCCTGGAGGAACTGAATAAAACCGTCCGCGCCGCTTCCGAGGCGAAATCCAAATTCCTGGCCAACATGAGCCATGAAATGCGCACTCCCTTGAACGCCATCATCGGCCTGTCCGAACTGAGCCTGGAATCCGGAGAAGCAAAGAAAGAAAATCAGCAGGATTTGGAAAAAATATACAACGCCGGCACGACCCTTCTCTCCACAGTCAATGATATTCTGGACATTTCCAAAATAGAGGCGGGAAAATTCGAGCTTGTCGCCGCCGAGTACGACATTCCCAGCCTGATCAACGATGCCGTTACCCAAAGCGTGCTGCACATAGGCGAAAAGCCGATTCAGTTCATCCTCGACATTGATGGAGACCTGCCCACACGCCTGTACGGCGACGAACTGAGGATCAAGCAGATTTTCAACAACTTGCTGTCCAACGCCTTCAAATATACGCGGGAAGGAACGGTGGAACTCGGCATACGCTGTTCTCGGGAAGGCGATGCGGTGTGGATGACCGCCTGCGTCCGCGACACCGGCATCGGCATCCGGCCTGGGGATGTGGACAGGTTGTTTTTCGACTTTATCCAGATGGATATGGAATCCAACCGTAAAATAGAAGGCACCGGGCTTGGCTTGTCCATTGCCAAAAGAATAGCCGAAATGATGGACGGCTCGATCACCGTGGAAAGCGAATACGGCCGGGGCAGCGTGTTCACGGTGAAACTCCGGCAGCAATTCGTGGCCGATGCCGTAATCGGCCCGGAAGTAGTGAAAAGTCTTAAAAATTTCCATTATTCCGACCAAAAACGCCATAAGAATTCCCGGCTGGCGCGAATCCGCCTGCCCTACGCGCGGGTGCTGGTGGTGGACGACGTGCCGACCAACCTGGATGTGGCCAAGGGCATGCTGAAACCCTACGGCATGCAAGTCGACTGCGTGACCAGCGGCCAACAGGCCGTCGATGCCGTTCGCGCTGCGACGATCCGGTACAACGCCGTGTTTATGGATCACATGATGCCCGAAATGGACGGAGTGGAAGCCACCAGAATCATTCGGGAGGAAATAGGCACCGAATACGCCAGGGACATACCGATCATAGCCCTCACGGCCAATGCCATCGCGGGAAACGAGGAAATGTTTTTGCGCAGCGGTTTCCAGGCCTTCTTGCCCAAGCCCATTGAAATTATCCGTCTTGACGCCATTATCCGGCAATGGGTGCGGGACCAGGATGCCGAAAATGGGCTTGCGGACGAAAGCGACGTCACAGAACAGGAGGAAACATCGCCGTGGAGTTTCCCGTGCCAGGTGGATGGCGTTGATTTGTATAAGGGTCTTGAACGCTTTGACAACGACGGGCCGTCCTACCTGCACATTCTGCGCTCTTACACGGTCAACACGCGGCCGCTGCTTGACGCGGCCGGAAAGCTTGATCCGGAAGATCTGACGCACTACGGCGTTATAGTCCACGGCATCAAGGGTTCCAGTTGGGGTATCGGCGCGGACCTGGTGGGAAACAAGGCCGAAGCTCTGGAAAAGGCGGCCAGGGAAGGCGACTGCGGCTTTGTGCTGGCCAACAACGCCGCCTTCATTGCGGCCGCCGAAAAACTCATTGCCGACCTGGAGGCTATGCTCCGGCAAGCGTCATGTACCGGAAAACCCAAACGGGATAAGCCGGACAGGGAGATGCTGCACAAGCTCCGGACGGCCTGCCTGGGATACGATATGGACGGAGTGGACGCGGCCATGGCGGAACTTGAGAGCTGCGAATACGAGTCCGACGACGAACTCGTGGTTTGGCTGAGAGAAAACGTGGATCGGGTGAATTTCGCGCAAATCGGAGAAAGGCTTTCGGATCTGCCCGAACAATGCAAGGAGGCAGCCGGATGAGCCATGCCGAGCCAAACACGCAGTGCCTGCAAAGCAGGATCGCCGTGCGCGCCCGGCGCATCAACATGGCGCTTCTTGCCCTGGTCCTTGCCCTGGTGACAGCCGTGGCGAGCGTGATAGTCACGAGCATCAGCGACGACGCCGCCCGTAACCTCGCCCGCGCCTATTCGGTCGAGACGGCGGAAAAGTTCTATGCGTACATCAGCCAGGATCTCGTTCTGGTGCGCAAGGCGTCCCACTCCAAGGCAGTGACCAGTTGGTTCGCCGATGAGAACAATCGGGCCAAAAGGGCTGCGGCCTATGACGAGATGATGGACTATGCCGGCATGCTGCAGAACGCCCATTTGTACTTCGGCATCCAGGCGGCGCTGAACGAGTATTCCATCGACAGCAAGGCGTCGCTCGCGGCCTTCGTTCCCTTTGACCGGTTCGACCCGGCGGAGCCTGGCGACGCCTGGTATTTCGAATGTATCGGCGCCGCAAATGATTATACCGTAAAGGTTGACATCGATAAAAGCTCCCATGGATGGCAGTTGTGGATCAATCACAAGGTCAGGGCAAACGGAAAGCTCGTGGGCGTATTCGCCTCCGGGCTGCAAATCCGGCCTTTGCTCCGGGACATGTTCGATCACTATGACAGCGCAAGCATCAAGGGATATATTGTCGACAAAGACGGCGCCATCCAGATGGACAACAGCCTTTCCGGGCATTACGGCGAGAAGGCCAAAAACCGCATCCACGAGAAAAGCTCCGACCCCGCGTTCACTCGGGCGGTCGACGCGTATTTGCAGCGCATTGACGGTTTTTTTGATCTGCAGGCGCAGCCGGAAGTCATCAAGCTTGGGGCCGGGCCTTACGGGTATGCGTCTGTCGCGCCTATCCCCGGCACGAATTGGTCGGCCGTCATCTTCTGCAACAGCCAGTTGTTGTCCGGTGTTACGAATGTCACCAATATCCTGCCGCTGCTCATCGCCCTGCTGTCCACGTTGCTGCTCTACGCCGGGACCAGCAACTCCCTGATCCGCCGGCTTGTGCTCACGCCGCTGGCCCGCCTGACACAAAGCGTATCGGAAGCCAAATCGGACGACAATCTTTACGGCACGGACCGGGACGACGAAATCGGCGAACTGGCGCGAACGATTCGGGAAATGCGGTTTCGCCTCAACTCGTATGGCTCGGATTTGCTGCGCTCCACGCATGAGCGGCAGCGTCAGGAACAGCTCCTGCACGCGGTGAACAATGCGGCGGCCGTGCTGCTCGCGCCGGTGAACGAGGCGGATTTCAAGGATTCACTCCTGGCGGGTATGGAAATCATAAGCCGCTGCGTGGATGTCGACCGGATCTGCCTCTGGCGGAACGACACGATCAACGGCGTTTTTTGTTATGTCAACCAATTTCACTGGCTCAGCAAATCCATCCAGTGGAAAGAGCCTCTCGTCGCGAAACGCCCGTACAGCGAAATGCCCGAATGGGAAAAAAAATTCTTGCGCAATGAATACATAAACGGACCGATTTCCGGCCTGACGCAACAGGAACGAGATGTATTAAGCCCCCAGGGCGTACAATCCATTTTGGCGATCCCCCTGTATTGGCGGGGGCAATTTTACGGCTTTTTCAGCTTTGACGACTGCCGCCGGGAACGTTCCTTTGCTGAGGACGAGGTCAACATCCTGCGCTCCGCGGGTCTTATGATGGTCAATGCCGTGAACCGCAACGCGCAAGCCGCTGATATCCGCGAGGCGCATGCGCGCACGAAGCTCATGCTGGATGCGACGCCGCTCAGTTGCAGCCTGTGGGACAAAAATTGTAAACTTTTCGACTGCAACGAGGAAAGCATCAAATTATTCAAGCTGAACGACAAGCAGGAAATGCTGGATCGTTTCTTCGATTTTTCTCCGGAATATCAGCCCGATGGGCAACGTTCTTCCGAACAGGCCATCGCGTTCGTCAAAAAAGCGTTTGCGACAGGCAGATGCGTTGTTGAATGGGTGCACAGACAGTTGGACGGCACGCCGGTGCCGACGGAAGTCACTCTGGTCCGCGTCCCTTACGGAGATGATTTTGTCGTCGCGGGGTACGCGCGCGATTTGCGCGAACACAAGCACATGATGCAGGCGATCGAGCAGCGGGACAATCTGCTCCACACGGTGAACCGCGCGGCGACCGTGTTGCTCGCCACGAAGGATGAGGAAGATTTCGAGGCTTCGCTGCTCAGGGGCATGGAACTCATGGGCCGTTGCCTGGACGTTGATCGCGTGCAAATCTGGCGGAACGAAACAACAGATGGCGTCCGTTATTTTGTTCATAAATATCAATGGCTCAGCGATATCGGGCAACAGAAAGTGTCTGTTCCCATCAATCTGAGGTTTTCATACAGCGCCAAACCAGAGTGGGAAAACAAATTTTTGCGCGGCGAACACATCAATGGGCCGCTCTCCGGGCAGCCGCAGGCTGATCAACAATTTTTGCGCGACTATGACATACAGTCCATTGTTATCATCCCCCTGTTTTTGCATGATCAGTTCTGGGGTTTTTTCAGCATCGACGATTGCCGACGGGAACGCGCCTTCACCGAGGACGAGATCGACATCCTGCGATCCGGAAGCCTGATGATGGGCAATGCCGTAAATCGCCACGCGCAGGCGTTCGAAATTCACGAAGCCCACGAACGGGTGAAGCTTTTGCTGGAG
>Ga0082212_10001546_pt1 | contig 33993 bp, 30 predicted proteins | sample TergutNt197P3_FD_71548 | JGI IMG/M metagenome (GOLD analysis project Ga0082212, IMG submission 71548) | Neocapritermes taracua P3 segment gut microbial communities from Petit-Saut dam, French Guiana - Nt197 P3 | ecosystem: Host-associated > Arthropoda: Insects > Digestive system > Gut ... | reverse complement strand
GGTCAATATTTCCACCGGCAACCCTTACTACAACCCGCATATCGGCCGCCCGGCAGACGTGGGGCCTTATGTAGCGCCCGAACATCCCATCGGGTCGGCTGCACGAATGTTGCACATCATCAGGGAAATGAAAGCGTCAGAGCCGCGCATGGCATTAGTGGGTACGGGATTCAGCTGGTTTCGCGAGTTCGGCGCGAATATTGCCGCCGGTTGCATCCAGCAGGGATGGATGGATGTTGCGGGTTTTGGCAGGCAGGCATTTGCTTATCCCGATTTTGCACGCGACGTTGTTACTCACGGAGCGATGTTGCGCAGCAAATGCTGTATTGCCTGTACCAAATGTACCGAATTGATGCGCTTTGGCGGAAGGGCCGGCTGCGTGATCAAAGACAGTAAAGTCTATCTGCCCGTCTGGCGCGAGGTTACCGCCGGACGCACCATGATGAGTACAAGAGTGGGAAATCATATTTAATGAAGGGCATTTTTTTCAAAACTGGATCGCATTACCTCGATAAAATGTGTGAAATGGACAAAAAAATTTCTCAAAATGCTATTTTTTCAAAAAAAACATGTAGGTTTGTTTTTTTTAAAATCATAAGAAAAATCATAACACGATGAAATCAAATTTTGTATTGGGCATTGATATTGGAGGCTCCGGTATCAAGGGAGCTATTGTTAATGTTAAAACAGGCGAAATGACTACTGAAAGATACCGGATACCAACACCGGAGTCGTCAACGCCTCAGGCTGTGGTGGACACGATCAGAAAAATCGCAAAGAAGTTTGACTGGAAAGGGCCTATTGGCGTCGGATTTCCGGGCGTGATGCAGCATGGCGTGGTAAAAACTGCGGCTAATGTCGATGACGGATGGCTGAACGTCAATCTCGAAAAACTGTTAGAAAAGCGAACAGGCAGTAAGAGCGTGGCAATCAATGACGCCGATGCTGCCGGAATGGCTGAAATGAAATATGGCGCAGGCCGTAAAAATAAAGGTGTGGTGATCATGTTGACTATCGGGACAGGTATCGGTTGTGCGCTTTTCACGCAAGGGAAATTATCTCCAAACTGCGAATGGGGGCATTTCTGCTTGCCCGGAGGTATTGAAGATGCGGAAAAATGGACGTCGGATGCAGCCCAAAAAAATTTCAACCTTACATGGGACGAGTGGATGCAGCGTTTGAAAACATTCATTAATTATTTAGAAGACATGTTTTGGCCTGATCTGATCATTATTGGCGGCGGATTAGCCAAAAAACTTGAAAAAAAGGGTATTCCATTTGAGACACGCACCCAAATCGTCCCTGCTCAATTGCTGAATGAGGCCGGTATCATCGGCGCTGCCGTTGCCGCAAAAAAACTTTTGAAAGAAAAAAGTGGTGAATGAAGACCATTATTCCCATTGATATTGTTACGTTAGGAGAGGACAACAGTTTCCACCTGTTTGTCAGCGGTAACATCGACGGCATAGATTATGATTTGCTGATTGATACAGGGGCGTCACATTCCATTTTCGACGCCACACTGATTCCTGAAGCGCCTGTTAGTGAGACAGAAAAACAGGAAATTCAATCAGCAGGTATTCATGCAGGAGAGTTGAAAAGCAGCATCGGCTATATCAAAAAGTTCAAATTAGGCAATTTAAAGCGCGTAAAATGGACGGTAGTACTCATCGACCTGTCACACGTCAACGATCTGTATAAAAAATTTACCGACAAACGAGTGGCCGGACTAATCGGCAGCGATTTTTTGCTCATGTACCATGCAATGATCGATTATAAAAAGAGGAGACTTATCCTTCGGAATATCAGGAAAAAGAAATGAATGATACCGGTTAATTCCTGTGATTTGCTGAAAATCTTATTAAGTTCATTTTGTAGATTTCAGAAATAAGTATTATTTTTGCCCGTGAGTTTCAATTTTTACCTGAACCAAGTGGTTATATGTCGATTTTTTTGAAAAATTTAGTGCCCTTTTTATCCGGTAGACTGCTGAATGGTATGATATTTGCAGAGAGAGAGAGAGAGAGAGAGAGAGAGACTAAGAAGAGTATATACAGCCGGTACTTTATTAGCGGCGGTTTTTTTATGCCCCAAAATTTCAGGCGTCGTATTGTTTTTACACAATGTGGCGCCTGTTTTATATTAATGCTAAAATCAATCCATCAATTAAGTAATTAACCCATTAAAAAACAAGAGCCTATGATAAAATGAACAAAGAAAAATGAAAAGTGCAGCAGCACAACCAAACCACGAGTAATTAATCAAACAGCCTGCCTTTTGGCATGCTATTAATCAAATAAATAATTAAATTGAATATATGAATAATTTTTTGAGTAAAATGATGGCGGCATGTTTGCTGTTCCTTTTTACAGGAATGATGCAAATGTCGGCAAATGTCGAAAATTCCTCTGTACAGCAGGGGATACAGATTACCGGTAATATTAATGACGAAACCGGTGAAACCTTGCCTGGCGTGAATATAACTGTAAAAGGAACAACAACCGGAACAACATCAGACGTCAATGGCAGGTTCTCCATTACGGTTCCTTCCCAGGACGCCGTTTTGGTGTTTTCATTTGTAGGTTATGCCACGCGGGAATTGGCCGTTGGCAACCAGCGAAATATCAATGTCACCCTTAGTGAGGAAACCAGTCAGATTGAAGAAGTGGTGGTCATTGGTTATGGTGTACAGCGACGTGCCAACCTGTCGGGAGCCGTTTCCACGGTTAACGCAGAAGCCTTGGAATCCAGGCCGGTGACCGATCCCATATCGGCATTACAAGGTGCAGTGCCGGGTATGGTCATCTCGCGATTATCCGGCCAGCCGGGAAACGAGGAATTTTCAATGAGCATTCGTGGCAGATCATCTACCCGAAGCAGTTCCGGTTCAAATGATCCCTTAGTCATCATTGATGGCGTATCTGGCAATCTTGGTTCGCTGAACCCTGAAGACATCGAGTCCATCAGCGTGCTGAAAGATGCACAGGCTGCCATTTACGGTGCACGGGCTGCCAACGGAGTAATATTGGTGACCACTAAGAAAGGCGCACAGGGCATACCGAGAATCCGTTACAACGGCAATGTGGCCATCACAAAAATGGCGGGAATGATGGAACTTACAAATTTTTACGAATACGCCATCATGGATAATGAAGCAAATGTGCATAACAACGGTACGCCCTTATGGTCAGAAGATTATCTGCAACGCATTCTGAGAAGCGACCCAAGCGTGGTTACTCATCCCGGAAGAACGGGACAAACGTTGCTTTTTCAAACCACCGACTGGAAAGATGCATTGATCAGAAACGGATTTCAACAAAGACATAATCTGAGTGTTTCGGGCGGAGGTCAAAATTCCAACTATTTCCTGTCGGCCGGTTATTCCAACCAGCAAGGTGTGATCAAATATTCCGATGACGGCAATACAAGATACAATTTACGTATGAATTATGATTATACTTTCTTCAACAGAATAAAGTTAGAAACAAGAATGTCTGTTGAAAATTCGGATCGTAGAGAAATCGGAGGCGTTTCGTCGGCAAATCTGATCAGTTATAATATGCATGCTTTGCCATTTCATCCGATATATACACCTGATGGTCAGTGGTTTTCTGAAGGCGGATGGATTAATTCCGTAGCTATTGCAAAAGACGCTGCTACGCGCCATGATAAAACCAACCGGATCAATACTAACTTTAGATTGATAACAGATATTTTCGATGGATTGAAATTGTACCTGCAGGCAGGGTTAAACCAGACAAATTACAACCGTAATGATCCGCGGAAACATGTACAAACATACAGTTATTACGGAGTTCCGCAGTCTGCTACTCATGTTGTAAGTACTCCTGAACAATCAGCGCTTTATCTTCGCAATGAAGTAACCAGATACCGGAACTATACCGGCTATCTTCAATACAGCAAAAAGTTCGGCAAGCACAACATTGATCTGATGGCTGGTCTTTCGCATGAAGAAAGTGATAATGATTGGTTTGAAGCCAGCCGCGATGGTTTTACTTATGAAGATATGTGGGCGTTGAGATTAGGCCGGACTACCAATTTGAATAATGACGGGGCGGGAAGCCATTGGAGCATCCGGTCTGTTTTTGGACGCGCTGGTTACACGTTTGCCAACAAATATATTTTTGAAGCCAATTTCCGCTACGACGGCAGTTCCCGCTTTTCAGGCTCCGAAAGCCGCTGGGGCTTTTTTCCGGCTGCATCCGTTGCATGGAGAATCGGGCAGGAAGAATTCCTGCGTAACCTGGGTATCTTCGACGAGTTAAAACTAAGGCTTTCATACGGCGAAACAGGGAACCAATTGGGGTTAGGTTTGCATGATTACATACAAAAACTCACCCTCAGAACCTTTGGTACCGGAAGCGGCGATCTGCATTTCGGCTTCGACGGCCCGTTTTCACGGAGCATGAGATTAGACGGGATGGTGTCCTACGATCGTACATGGGAAACATTGGTGAACCAGAATGTCGGTATTGATGCAACAGTACTGAAAAACAGGCTGAACTTCACGTTTGATTACTTCGTGAAAAGAAATAAGGATATGCTGATACCTGTCACTTATCCGGCTTTGCTTGGTGCAACCGCGCCTACCACCAATTCTGGAGAACTGAAATCCTGGGGCTTTGAACTTTCAGCAGGCTGGCAGGACAAGATCGGACCAGTCAGTTATTTCGTCAGAGCTATGTTAAGCGATGCGCAAAATAAAATTGTAAGGTACGACGGACAAGATACTTACGTTCTTGGGTTAAATTCAATTCGTGAAGGCTATCCGGTGGACAGTTATTTCTTATATCAGTTTGACGGATTGATTCGCAACCAGACCGAATTGGACGAATATAAAAAGCTGAAAGGTATCCCCTCCAATATCGGGATAGGCGATGCCCGTATCAAGAATAAAAACGGCGACGACGAAATATCCACTTACGGCAATAATGACGGCGACGCGATATTTGCAGGCGACCGTTCACCAAGATATATCTACGGCCTGACCTTCGGAGGCCGCGCATACGGTTTCGACCTGAGCGTGTTTTTTCAAGGCGTCGGGAAACGAACTATACTTCGTGAAGGCGATTATCGAAGGCCGGGTTCAGCTGACAGGCTCATGCCGCGTTTCTACTACAATGAAACATGGCATGAAACCCGCCAGAACGCGTATTATCCGAAATTATCCTACGGTTCCATCCGCGACTGGAATTACGGAAATTCGACGATTGCTAAGGTCAATGCAGCTTATATTCGTCTAAAAAACGTACAATTTGGATATACGATTCCCAGACAATTGGTTCAAAAAATCCATATTGACCGGGCCAGGATATATTTCAGCGGGATGGATTTATGGGAACACCACAACGTTAAAGGAGGATGGGATCCCGAATCAAATTACAGCGGAAATAATTACCCGTTCCAGCGTTATTATTCATTTGGTTTAGACCTCACTTTTTAAACGATTAAGACAATGAAAAAGTATATTTTATGTATTTGTATGGGCGCATTATTTGCGTCTTGTGAAAAAACTTTAGATCTGCTTCCCAAAGATCAGTTATCCGATGCACAATATTGGGCATCTGCAGGGGATTATGAATTGTATGCCAACGAGTTTTATCGATCTTTGGCGGCATTGGTCTACTATCCCGACAATGAAGCAGACCTTGGCATCAATTCCGGAGGGTCTAATACTATAAGTAACGGCTCGTATGTTAAGCCAAACGCTGATGCTTCCAATTGGAATAACGTCTGGGAGTTTATCCGCGGAAATAATTATCTGCTGAAAAAAGCAGAGGAATCGACACTTGGATCGGCTATAACAGATCGATATGTGGGCGAAGCCTATTTTTTCAGGGCTTACAATTATTGGAAGTTAGTGAAAAGATACGGCGGCGTTCCCAAGATCGACAAGGTGTTGGACATTACTGATCCTGATCTGTATGCGCCAAGGGCTACTCAGGCTGAAATCATTGATTTTATCATCAGCGATTTGGACAATGCTACCAGTCGGCTGCTCAAGCAAAGCGAACTGAAAGATGCCGAAATGGGAAGAGCCACCCATGGAGCGGCATTGCTGTTGAAAGCCCGGGTTGCCTTATATCAGGGTACATGGGCAAAATACCATAATACGGGACAAAATCCAACGCCTTTCTTTGACCAGGCCATTTCTGCCGCCGAGGCGCTGATTTCCAGCAATGAATATGGGTTGTTCTACGACCCTGACACGCTTGACCAGAGTTACAGGTATCTCTTTTACTGGAAAGGCGACGACAGCAATGAATCCATCCTTTGCAGAAGATATTATGACAACAGGGCAATGCACAACTGGATGCGCAACATCGAGCACAATGCCTATAATCCCACTAAAAATCTTGCAGATATGTATTTGGACATCAATGGCTTGCCCATTGATCATACCAATACGGTTTTTAAAGGCTACGACACGTTTTACAGCGAGTTTGAAGACCGCGACCCCCGTATGTCAATGACTTTTATGGTACCAGGTACCATGTACATGTGGGAAACGGGCTGGATAGACAAGTGGCCTCTGTTTGTAGGCAATAATACACGTGGTGGCTATATGAACCGCAAGTTTTTATGCAATCATCCCCAATCGTTTGTGAACAGCAGGGCATTCTATGATTTCAAGGAATTTCGTTATGGCGAAGCGTTGCTGATACTGGCGGAAGCGCTTTTCGAAAAGAACGGCTCAATAACCGATGCCGACCTTGACCGCACCATCAATGAACTGCGCAGGAGGGCATATATGCCTGCCCTTTTGACCAATGATTTTGTCGCGGCAAACGGTTTGGACATGAAAACGGAAATCCGCAGAGAGCGCACCGTAGAACTTGCATTGGAAGGTTTCCGGCGCGACGACCTTCGCAGATGGAATGAAGCCCATATCGTTCTCCCTCGCGACCTCAAAGGCGTGAAGTGGAATGCAGACTTCCAGAACAGATACCCCACCGCTGTCCTCGAATTTGACAGTGACGGTTTCATTATTGTCTGTAAGAATCGTAAATTCGATGTTAATAAAGATTACTTCCTTCCCATACCGGCGGCACAGATCGAGTTATCGAAAGGTACACTGGAACAAAATCCCGGTTGGTAAATTTTTTTGATTGATAAGCTGTCTGAAAATGTCGTACTCTTATGACTTTTTCAGGCAGCTTTCTCTTTTCAGAGCGCCTGTAAAAACTGCAAAACATCCTTAGGTTATTGTGATGTGTTTCTATTTTTATACCTTTGCAAAATTCAAATAAACCAAACTTTTGATGAGCATTAATCATGTAAATATATTTTTATGAAAACTATAGCCATTGCAGCCCGTATTTTGTTGGGGGTTACATTTATTTATTCAGGGTTCGTAAAAGGCATTGACCCGTGGGGATCTACCTACAAATTCATAGATTATTTCACAGCCTTCAATATGCTGTGGATGCAACCGGCGGCTTTTGTGCTGGCTGTTTTGCAGAATGCGGTGGAGTTTGTGATTGGTGTAGCGCTGATACTGGGTTTGCGGATGAAAGAAACCGCATGGGGAGTATTACTTTTTATGGGATTTTACACTCCTCTCACCTTTATCCTTGCCCTGACCAATCCTGTAACCGATTGCGGATGCTTTGGCGACGCCCTGATTCTCACCAACTGGCAAACGTTTTACAAAAATCTGGTGTTGATGTTGCTAACCATTATTGTGTTCATCTATCGGAAAAAATATCTCCCCGCATACAGTCCTGTGGGCGAGTGGATTTGGGTAACCATGATCACTATAGGGATTGTGGGGATTTCGCTGCATTGCTACCATCATCTGCCATGGATTGATTTTCGTCCTTACCACATCGGCGCCGACATTGTACAGGGAATGACCGTACCCGAAGGTATGCCTGTTGATGAATATGATTCGTCAGTGATCATGGAAAAAGATGGCGTAATAAAAGAATTTTCTGTAAACGACTACCCTTGGGACGATACTACATGGGTGTGGAAAGATACCAAAACCGTACTGGTAAAAAAAGGTTACACGCCGCCCATTCACGATTTTTCCATCACAACCGCAGAAGGCGATGATATCACCGGTGATGTGCTGGCCGATGAGGGTTACACTTTCCTGTTAGTAGCACATCGTATGAGCAAAAGTAGCCATCAGGGATTAGACAAAGCTTCCGACATAGCCGACTTCTGCAACGAGCATGGTTACCGGTTCTATTGCCTTACCGCATCGTCGCAAAGCGAGATTGAACCTTTGAAATTGAAATTAGGACTGACCTACGATTTTTGTTTTACCGATGAAATCACGCTTAAAACGATTATCCGCGCCAATCCCGGACTCGTATTATTGCAAAAAGGCACTGTGATTGGCAAATGGCATTACGATGATATGCCGGATGCTGTCAACCTGAAAACCAACCTGTTGAGTTTTTCGATGGATCAACAGGCCGTGAAATCCAAAAACAGGTTCACCGGCCTATTGTTAGTGGCGTTTGTGTTTTTTGCCTTTGTGTTTTATCAATTCCGAATAATTGAATAACTGAATAATTGACAATGCTTTATCTCGTATCTGTATATCACATTATATTATTCTTTGCTGTATCGTTTGTATATTTTCCACTTGCTGTTATCGTGCGGGTTTTAACAGGTTGGTTTGACCGTCGTTTGGTCTTCCTGCATTTGTTATCAACTTCCTGGGCTTCATCTTACACCTGGTTAAGTCCGATTTGGAGCGTTACCGTTACCGGACGCAAAAATGTCGACCCGAAAAAAGCTTATATGATGATATGCAATCATCAGTCGATGCTCGATATTCCAATCGTTTACCGCAGTTTTCTGCATTTCAAATGGGTATCGAAGGCATCGCTGTTCAAATTACCCTTTATCGGATGGAACCTGTCGTTGAACCGGCATATTAAGTTAGAACGCAACAGCACGACAAGTCAGCGGAAGATGTTCAGGTTATGCGCCAAAAACATTCAAAGAGGCAGTTCTGTGATGATTTTTCCCGAAGGAACCCGTTCACGTGACGGCGAAATGCGAGCTTTTAAGGAAGGAGCGTTTCTCATCGCCCTGAAACAGAAAACCGATATTCTTCCCATTGTACTCGACGGTTCGTACAAAGCATTACCCGAAAAAGGCTTCTTCCCCAACAAAAAACAGAAGATACCTTTGCACATCCTCCCGCCGGTTCCTTATGAAACATTTAAGGACATGGGCGTCCGCCAACTGTCAGCACATATACACGCCATCATGGCTGCTGAACTCAACAGGATGCGCACTCATGGGAAATAATTGCGATATGGTTTTGGAATTTCATATATGATTTCATATTTTTGTAACATCAAAACCATGACAAAATGATCACACCATCTTTCCTGCAGTCCGGTGACACAGTTGGTCTGATAGCTCCGGCATATCATATCATTCCGGCTCAATGGGAAGCAGTTGTTCCTCTGCTTCAGTCATGGGGTTTACAGGTTAAAACCGGTAATAGCCTGCGGCTACAGGATGGCATTTTAGCCGGCAACGATTCACAACGTTTGGATGATCTGGTAACCATGATGCGTGACCCTAAAATCAAAGCTGTTATTTGTGCCCGGGGCGGTTACGGAAGCGGTAGATTACTGGAAGGGCTCGAATGTCATTCATCGGATTTTGTTCCCAAATGGCTCATCGGCTACAGCGACGTCACCGCATTGGCTTCATATATTGTTAACCGGATGCGCTGGCAGTGTATTCACGGCCCCATGCCCATTGATCTTGCAGGCGAACAGAATGACGGTGCCGGGCAATCGTGGAAATATCTTTACAACCTGCTGTTCGGGCAAATGCCGGCTTACACATTGCCGGCACACGAATTGAACCGTTGCGGAAAAGTAACAGCGCCGCTGATTGGCGGTAATCTTTCCGTGATCTGCAGTTTGAACGCAACACCTTACCAGTGGCCAACCGACGAATGTATCCTGTTCATAGAAGATGTTAACGAAAAACTGTATCATTTGGACAGAATGATGACCAACCTGCGTACCGGCGGGCAATTGTCCAAATTGAAAGGTCTGCTGGTGGGCGATATGAGCGGGATGCACGACAGTGAACCATCGTTTGGTAAGACAGCCTGCGAAATTATTGCCGGCCACGTTGCAGCTTACGATTACCCTGTGGTATTCGGATTTCCTGCGGGACATGCCGGCGTTAATTATCCGTTGGTACTTGGAGCAAATGCAGACCTGCATGTGACAGCGCAAACTGTCAGGGTTGATCAGGCAATTTCTAAGACTATTTGTTATACTAAATAGTAATTTTATAGTAATATTCACTTAATTAAAACATGATTTATCAATGAAAACAAATCAGAAATTTTTTGCAGAGTTTATCGGTACCTTTATTTTGGTACTTGGAGGTTGTGGAACTGCAATTTTTGCAGGCGGAAATGTAGGCTATCTGGGCGTATCGTTAGCCTTTGGGCTTACCATCGTTGCGGCGGCGTATGGTATCGGGCATATTTCGGGAGCGCACCTCAATCCCGCTGTTTCGCTCGGAATATGGGCCAGCGGACGGATGCAGGGTAAAGATCTTTTGCCTTACATCTGTGCACAGGTTATTGGCGCATTAGTTGCTGCTACCGTCATTTTTGTGATAAAAGGCTGTGACGCCGGCGGAGGTTTTGCCGCCAACGGATATGGCGATCTTTCGCCTGACAAATATAGCATGCTGGCCGCCCTTATTACCGAAACCGTGCTTACTTTTGTGTTCCTGCTGGTCATTCTTGGCGTTACCGATAAAGGCGCACCGACAGGCTTTGCCGGCCTGGTCATCGGATTAACGTTGACGCTGATACATCTGATCAGTATACCGATTACCAACACATCGGTTAATCCTGCCCGTTCCATCAGTCAGGCTGTTTTTGCAGGCGGCGAATATATGGGACAACTGTGGCTGTTTATCCTTGCACCGATTGCAGGCGCGATACTTGCAGGTATTGTGTATAAAAGTATTTGTACGCAAAAAGGTAATTAACTCAAACCGTTATTTTTGGTATGTCTGACGAAAAGAAAATTATTTTTTCAATGGTCGGGGTGAACAAGGTTTTCCCGCCACACAAGCAGGTGCTGAAGGACATCTACCTGTCATTCTTTTATGGCGCCAAGATTGGTATCATCGGGTTAAACGGTTCGGGTAAATCCACATTATTAAAAATCATTGCTGGTCTGGAAAAATCGTACCAGGGTGAGGTAGTTTTTTCACCGGGTTATTCAGTAGGCTATTTAGAACAGGATCCTCAGCTGGACGAAACCAAAACAGTGAAGGAAATTGTTCAGGAAGGGGTACAGGATGTAGTCGACCTGCTGAAAGAATACGAAGAGGTGAACAACCGATTCATGGAACCGATGAGCGACGACGAGATGAATCAATTGATGATCCGACAGGGTGAACTCACCGAGAAAATCGAACATGCAGGCGGATGGGATATCGACAGTAAGCTCGAACGCGCTATGGATGCGCTCCGTTGCCCGGACGGTGATACACAGGTGGTTATTCTTTCGGGAGGCGAGCGTCGGCGTGTGGCTTTGTGCCGCCTGTTGCTGAAAGAACCGGACATACTGTTATTGGACGAACCGACCAACCATTTAGACGCCGAATCGGTGCAATGGCTTGAAATGCACCTGCAACTTTATCAGGGTACAGTGATTGCCATCACGCACGACCGCTATTTCCTCGATAATGTAGCCGGTTGGATTCTCGAACTCGACCGTGGTGAAGGTATTCCCTGGAAAGGTAATTATTCGTCATGGCTCGATCAGAAGACCAGGCGACTGGCGCAGGAAGAAAAGATGGAAACTAAACGCCGCAAGACGCTTGAACGCGAGTTAGAATGGGTGCGGATGGCGCCCAAAGCACGTCATGCCAAAGCGAAAGCGCGTCTTTCAGCATACGACAGGTTAATGGACGAAGATGTGAAACAGAAGGAAGAACGTCTGGAAATTTTTATACCCAACGGTCCCCGCTTAGGCGATAAAGTGATCGAAGCGCAAAACGTATCAAAAGGTTACGGCGAACGGTTGCTGTTCGACAACCTCAGTTTCAGACTTCCTCCGGCCGGTATCGTGGGAGTGATTGGTCCAAACGGAGCCGGTAAAACTACCCTTTTCAGACTCATCATGGGTGTGGAAAAAGCAGACACAGGCAGTTTTGAACTGGGCGAAACCGTGAAGATTGCTTATGTTGACCAAAGCCATAAGGATATAGACAATGAAAAGACGGTATATCAGGTGCTTTCGAAAGGCAATGAGTTAATTTCGCTGGGCGGGAAGCAAATGAATGCCCGTGCATATGTTTCGCGTTTCAATTTCAGCGGAGCTGACCAGGAAAAGAAATGCGGCATACTTTCGGGCGGCGAACGCAACCGGCTTCATTTAGCGCTTGCTCTCAAGGAAGAAGGAAATGTGCTGCTCCTCGACGAACCAACCAACGATATCGACGTCAACACTTTGCGAGCGCTCGAAGAAGGATTGGAAAGTTTTGGCGGCTGTGCGGTGGTCATTTCGCATGATCGGTGGTTCCTCGACCGCATTGCCACGCATATCCTTGCATTCGAAGGCAATTCAAATGTGTATTTCTTTGAAGGTTCGTATTCCGAATATGAAGAAAACCGCAGGAAACGGTTAGGAGACGAAGGGCCAAAGCGTATCAGGTACAGAAAGTTAATGTAAAACTCTACCTGAAACTATCAGGGTTAAGCGTCAGAACGTCGGATTTCAGGCGGCATTTTTCAAAATCCACTACCAAACGCGGGTTGAACGGCTCACCTTTGAACCGCATTTCAAAATGCAGATGTTCGCTTGTTGCATTGCCGGTTTTGCCGCCTCCACCGATACGGACGCCGGCCTTCACACGCTGATTCAGTTTTACAGAAATACTGTTGAGATGACTGTAGACGGTTTCCAGTCCATTGTCGTGGCGTACCACTACCACCTTACCGTAATTGCCATATACCTTTGCTATGCGTACCATGCCGTCAAAAGCACAGTACACAGGAGCTTCTTTCTCTAATTTGATGTCGATGCCGCTATGTTTGCGTCCGTTACGAACGCCAAAATCCGACAGCAGTTTACCGCAAACCGGCATTACAAAACCGGCTGTTCCTGCCGGTATCAGTTTCAGACTAACCGTACCCGACGGTTTGGGATCGCTATTGATTCGTATATGATCATTATTCCAATTGTTGCCGTAATATTCGCGTGCAGGGTAGCCGGTTTGAACAGGAAGGATTTTTGATGAAGATCCTCTGCATGAGATGATACAGCTCAATAATAGAAGCGTCGATACAAGCATCAGGCATCCCATTCGGAATAACCATTTTTTATATTTTGTTGTGTTTATGACCAATCCATCGAAAATGTGGAACTTGTGGCACGGCTGTCACAAAATAAGCGCGGGTTGCCGGTATTGTTATGTTTATCGCGGCGACGCAAAGCGCGACATTGACAGCACGGTTGTAGCTAAAACCAAAAACTTCGATTTGCCCGTTCAAAAGAAACGCAACGGCGAATACAAAATACCGTCGGGAACGCTGGTTTACACCTGTTTCACTTCCGATTTCTTTGTGGAGGACGCCGACCCGTGGCGCACAGAAGCGTGGGATATGATACGGCTTCGCGATGATTTGTCTTTTCTGATGATTACCAAACGCATTGACCGCCTGCAAGTATCATTGCCCGACGACTGGGGCGACGGCTACGAACATGTAACCATTTGCTGTACAGTCGAAAATCAGGATCGCTCGGATTATCGCCTTCCGATTTACAAAGCCGCACCCGTCAAGCACAAAATCATCATCTGCGAGCCGATTCTGGAACGGATTGATTTGCGTCCGTATGACATTGGTTCATGGGTGGAGCAGGTGGTAGTTGGCGGCGAATCGGGTTACGACGCCCGTCCCTGCCATTTCGACTGGGTGACGGAAATACGCAACTTATGTGTAGAAAATAATGTTTCGTTCTGGTTCAAGCAAACCGGCGCGAAGTTTGTGAAAGACGGACGTTTATACCATATCGGGCGGCAGTTCCAACATTCGCAGGCTCGAAAAGCAGGAATTAATTTCAAAATGTAACAAAGGGAAACCCTGAGATAAATAAAATGACTTTACATAGGGGACTCTTACCTGTTGTTTTGTAACACATTGATATTTTACTATTAACATTGACCAATATGTCAAAGAATTTTTTTTTATTTGACTGCAAAATATAATTACCTTTGCCCTCATCAAAATTTTATCAAAATTTTTTACACCATGAATAAAATCAAATTTTATCTTTTATTTCCGGTAGTTATCTTTATTCTTACCGGATGTGCCGGTCGGGCTGAACAGCCTCCTGTTCGCAATGTTATCCTGATGATTGGCGACGGTATGGGGCTTTATCATCAATACGCCGCCTACACGGCCAACAAAGGCAGTCTTGCTATCGAACGCTGTCAGACGGTTGGGCTGATCAAAACCTCCGCGGCTAACGGCTATACGACCGATTCGGCTGCAGCCGGTACTGCGATTGCAAGCGGCGTAAAAACCAACAATGGCGTGCTGGGACAACTTCCCGACGGTACCCGCGTGAAATCCATGCTCGAATATGCCGCTGACAATGACCTGTCGACAGGTATGGTGGTAACCTGCGAATTGACCCATGCTACCCCTGCCGCTTTTGTGGCGCACGTTGACGGACGAAGCGAAAATGAAAATATCGCGCTGGATTTGGCGCGTTCAAAAATTAATGTAGCCATCGGCGGCGGCCGCAAGTTTTTTGAAGAACGCACAGACGCTAAAAACCTCACCGATTCGATGAAATCTAAAGGTTTTAACGTGGCTTATACGGTGGACGAAGTGAAAGCCGTACAGAAAGGCAATTTGCTTGGATTGCTTGCCGAGGTGTCTCCGGCGCTTTATCCCGCTCGCGGTGAAATACTCACTGAAGGAGTAACGACGGCTATCCATATTCTGAATCAAAACAAAAAAGGGTTTTTTCTGATGGTGGAAGGTTCGCAGATCGACTGGGCAGCTCATGGAAACAAACAGGAAGAGACTGTGAATGAAGTACTCGATTTTGACCGTGCCATAAAAATCGCATTCGACTTTGCCGAACGCGACGGAAATACATTAGTGATTGTCACAGCCGACCATGAAACCGGCGGTTTGACTATCAATAACGGCAATCTGAAAACCGGCAGTCTGACCACTTCATTTTCCACAACAGGTCATACGGGAGTACCGGTTCCGCTGTATGCTTTCGGACCGGGCGCAGAAAAATTTACGGGAATATACGAAAATACGGAAATTTTGCCGAAAGTTCTGGAACTGTACGGAATAACTAAATGATCGCTTATTTAGAACAGGAGATCAAATTTTTAGCGGGCGTTGGCCCCCGTCGTGCCGAATTGCTCGGAAAGGAACTGAACATCCATACGTTCGGCGATTTGTTGTATCATTTTCCCTACAAACATATTGACCGCACTAAATTTTATGCCATCAGGGAGATACAGCCTGCAGACGCCTATATTCAGGTACGTGGACGCATTGCTTCCGTGCGCAGGGAAGGCGCGTCGAACAAAGAGCGTTTGGTAGCGTTGCTGGCCGATCACACGGGAACGATTCCCCTTCTGTTCTTCAAAGGTATCAAATACCTGTCGCAAAGCATCAGGCAGGGAGGCGATTACGTGGTGTTCGGCAAACCGACCGAATTTAACGGACAGATAAATTTCGTACATCCCGAAATGGAACCTGCCGATAAACACGAGGAAGGCATCGCAGCCATGCTGCAATCCCATTACAGCGCTACCGAACGGCTCAAAAATAACTACGTCACTTCGCGCGTCATCGGACGGCTGATGGTAACGCTTTGGCAGGGAATGAAAACCGGTATCCCCGAAACGCTGCCCGACGGGTTGATCACACAACAACGACTGCTGTCGCTGCACGATGCGCTGTTCAATATTCATTTTCCGCAAAGCGCGATTCTGTTGCAGAAAGCGCAACACCGGCTTAAATTTGAGGAACTGTTCTGGATACAGCTGCGCATGTTGTATCTTCGCGAAGAGCGCAATACCTGCGTCAAAGGTTTCAATTTTGCGACTGTTGGCGATTATTTCAACCGGTTTTATCTGGAATACCTGCCTTTTGAACTGACGGAAGCACAAAAACGGGTCATCCGCGAAATCCGCAAGGACATGGGCAGCGGTCAGCAAATGAACCGTCTGCTGCAAGGCGACGTGGGCAGCGGTAAAACATTGGTAGCCCTGATGGTGATGCTCATTGCGATTGATAACGGTTTTCAGACCTGTTTGATGGCGCCTACCGAAATCCTTGCCACACAACACCTGCAAACTATTTCGCAGATGCTGGATGGGATGGGACTGAAAATAGCGTTGCTTACCGGATCAACCAAAAAGAAAGACCGGCGCATCATTCACGAAGGGCTGACCGACGGCAGTATCCGCATATTGATCGGGACGCATGCGCTCATCGAAGAAACGGTACAGTTTACCAAACTCGGACTGGTGATCATCGACGAACAGCATCGTTTTGGCGTGGCGCAACGTGCGCGGCTGTGGAGAAAAAATGCCGAAGCGCCTCACATATTGGTGATGACCGCTACGCCCATTCCGCGCACGCTGGCGATGACCGTTTACGGCGATCTGGAAGTGTCCGTCATCGACGAGCTGCCGGCGGGACGCAAACCGGTGAAAACGACGCATCATTTCGAAAATCGACGCAAAGATGTATTTGAGTTCATGCGCCGGAAAATCGCCGACGGGCGGCAGATATACGTTGTTTATCCGCTCATTGTCGAATCGGAAAAATGGGATTACAAAAATCTTGAGACGGGTTTTGAACAGATACGCGCTGCCTTCGCCGAAAGCGACGGCTACAGCGTGATCATGGTACACGGCAGAATGCCGGCAGCGGATAAAGACCTGGCCATGCGTCTGTTCAAGGAAGGAAAGGTGCAGATCATGGTGGCTACTACAGTGATAGAAGTGGGCGTTGACATACCCAACGCCTCGGTGATGGTGATCGAGAGCGCCGAACGGTTTGGCTTATCGCAGCTGCACCAACTGCGCGGCCGGGTGGGGCGCGGCGCCGAACAGTCGTACTGTATCCTGATGAGTTCATACAAACTGACCGACTACGGACGAAAACGTCTGCAAACCATGGTTTCGACTACCGACGGTTTTGTCATTGCCGAAGCCGACCTGAAACTGCGCGGCCCCGGCGACATCGACGGAACACAGCAGAGCGGAGCCCCTTTCGACCTGCATATCGCAAGTTTAGCAACCGACGGACAACTGCTGCAACTTGCCCGCGACGCCGCTTCGGATATACTCGCTGACGATCCGGGATTGAATCAGCCAGATAATATCCTGCTGAAAAATAACATCCTGAAACAGATAAGCGTCGAAGTGGACTGGGGTAAAATCAGTTAATGCACGGCCATATGAGTATCATTCAAAAAAAACACCTACTTTTGTAACGATAATAAATTATACTGTGATTTACCCCATTTTAGACAGAAAACAAATTGCCATTCGCGGTCTCAACGAAAGAGAGAACAAAGTTATTTTTGAACGCGATATGGTTTCGCCTTTGCAGCAACCGAAAAATAAATCCGCAGAGGGTCAGCGTTTGATAGAACAGACCGTTGAACGTATTCGGGCAGCAAGGGAAAAGAACCGCTCTATCATGCTGACATTCGGAGCGCATACCATTAAAAACTGTATGGCGCCAACTTTGATAGAATTGATGAAGGGAGGATGGGTCAATCATTTGGCTACCAACGGAGCCGGAATCATACACGATTGGGAAATCGCCTTTCAGGGACAAACAAGCGAGGATGTCCGTGAAAATGTCGATCGCGGACAGTTTGGTATATGGGAAGAACCCGGGTTTTACATCAATCTGGCCATTATCGTGGGCGCTTACGAAAATCTGGGATATGGCGAATCGGTCGGAAAAATGATTTCCCGCGAAGGACTTCAAATTCCTGAAACCGACACATTATACGATACAGTGCAAAAATGTATGGATTCAGACCCGGGCAGAGCCGCCGCCGCTATCGACCTGGCTGCGTCTGTCAAACGTTTTCATCTGAAACCGGGATTTCTGCCTGTCCCCCATCCATTCAAACAATATTCCGTTCAGTCTCAAGCGTATGAATTGGGTATTCCATTCACCGGACATCCGATGTTCGGACATGATATCATTTACACACATCCGATGAATCATGGGGCGGCAATCGGCAGGACGGCGCTGAATGATTTTTTACGTTATGCGGCGAGTGTAGCTAATCTTGATTACGGAGTGTATATGTCGGTCGGTTCGGCAGTGATGTCGCCAATGATTTTCGAGAAATCTCTGTCCATGTCGCAAAACCTGAAAATCAAAGAAGGAAAGCACATTGATCACCATTATATTCTGGTTGTTGACCTCGCCGAATCGGATTGGGACTGGCAAAAAGACGGCGAACCTCCGATGAACCATCCCGCTTATTACCTGCGCTATTGTAAAACTTTCCATCGGATGGGAGGCGAAATGAATTATTTAACATCTGATAATCGGGATTTTTTATTATCTTTGTACCAACAATTAACCAAATAAAAAAACCTTTAAAATCAAACATGATGGATACAAATGGTACAAAAAAAGCATCTTTCGGAAAGAGAGATTTTCTGATTGGTATTTGTGTAGGAACTTTGCTGGGAGTAGTTGTTTTTTTCACACTTAACGCAATCACCAACACATGTAATCACCCGGGTCAAAAATTATCGGATCAGACAAGGCCTCATTCGCCATATCTGATCATGCGCGACACCATTGATGGTGGTTTTTCGCGCGGCTGGATGCCGCATTTTCTGGTTAGTGAGGATAATTGGATAAATGTTCACATCCACCTCAGCGGTGTCGCCAATGAGGAAGACCTGAAACGTGCGCTCAATGAGTATTACTCGAAACTTGGCGCTTACCGTCTGGGCAAAGTCATTATTCTCACCAGTCAGGATAACCTGTTTGGTATTTTCCATGAATTGTCGCAGAAAGATCCGCGTTTTGGATGGATGTATTGGCCCAGGATAGGTGCGCCGTCAGTATCGAAAGTACGTGAAGCCGTTGAGCACGGCGCCTGCGGCATAAAGTTGCATAACTCTCCCATCATGTCGGGCAGGGTACCGCGCGATATTTATATGAACGATGAATGGCAGGCAATTTTCGCTTATGCCGAAAGTGAAGGAATACCACTGCTGTGGCACGTTACTCAACGTCTCAGCTACTCCCAGTACCATGTTGGAGGGTTGAACTCATACTGGTCAGATGGATGGAAAAGGGGCGTCAATTTTAACAACGAAGATTTGCTGCAGGACGTACTGCAACTGATGCGGAGTTTTCCAAAACTTAAAGTGATCGGCGCGCATCAGTTGCACGTGGGGACTGATCGTCTGAACGAACTTTTCAAAGCGTACGAAAATCTGTACATTGATTCAAGTTGTGGTATGATTCTGAGGTATTCCGACGAGTTCATTGAGGAAGATCGTCTGCTCCTGCGTGATTTTGTCGAAACATGGTCAGAACGTATTACCTTTGGTACAGATGGTAATCTTTCCCCGAACAGTAATTATTCGAATGATATTGAGCTCTTTACACGCCACACACGGTTTATGCTCAAGTTGGGGCTAAGCGACAAAGCGCTGCAGGATGTAGCATGGCGCACAGCACAGCATTTGCTCAACCTGAAACCGGATGAACGATGAGTCATCAAGATTAATTGGATAACGTTTTTCGGAACAGTTGCTCTTTTTAAGATGCTATTTGTAAAGCCGTTGTTCTTATTTCGTCGCTAATTTGGACAAGTGCGGCAGAAAGTTTTTTGATTTCATCGCGGGTAAATGATGCTGGTTTACCGTTTACCAAATTTCCTTTCAGCCTGTTGTTCAACCATTGCCTGCTCTTCCCGAAAAATCTGCCGGCAATATACGAAAGTGATACGTATTGCGACACTTGCAACATTTTAACGGAAATATCAATCTTTTCGAGCGATTTTTTTGCCCTGTCGTCAAAGTCGTCCAAAAACATTATCCTTACCAGTTCCTTTTCTTCTGATGAAAGTTTTTCAAAATCATTCATCAATTTTGTCTCAATTTCAGACTTTTCTGATGCCGAAGTTGCTGCAAAGTATCCGTCCATTATTTCTTTCACGTTCATCATAACACACTATTTTTAAGGTTTCCCAATTGTTTAATATAGATTGATAAATTGTCGAGATAAAAATCAATTCGCTTATCAATTACAGTTTGCGGAAGTCCTATTTTATGACATATCCTCAAGTAATCGCGAAGTTCATTTTTTTCTTTTTCAATTAGAGATTCAACTTCTTTTCTTTCATTTTCTGCCATATTCTCCAATTTTAATTTTAGCAAAGATAGGATACTTTTGTATCTTATGCAAATTTTTATAAGGTTTTTATTGCAAATCTGCGAAAAATAGCGTTTTCAATTTTGAAGTATAGGTAGCAAAAAAATTTTCACCTGTACCTACCCTCTTTTCTATTTCAGTTGTATTAATAGTACAGAGTGGTATAGAGTGATTGTTAATAATTAAATTTTAATATAAAAATGAATAACGTATTTGAAAATAAAATGAACATTCAGAAAACTGAAAGTAGTTTTCACAGTTTTTTCGACCATTCGGAAAATGGAATGGTATTAGCGGATAGCGCCGGAACCGTCAGGGAATGGAACAGAGGATATGAACAAATAACAGGATTGTCCAAAGAATCGGTTATCGGAAAAATGTTCCTTTGGGATGTGGCAGAGTCAGTGTTTCCATTCGAAAAGCAAACAAGAGAAGAATGTAATATGATGAAAGCCGAATTGAAAAAAATAGTGGCCGACATGCAGCAAAAAAATCTTATTTGTCATGTAAAGCACACTATAACAGGTGAATGTCGGATTTTCAAAGTTCTTTATTTTCCTGTCGAAACGCCCGAAGGAATCATGTTGTTGGGAGGTATCAGCCGCGATCTTACCAATGAAATGGCATTTCGCGAACAACTCGAAAAAAAAGAACGGGAATTAGCTGCCAAACAGAAAGATCTGGAAATTCGCAGCCGTCGGCAGGACATATTGATCAAAGTACTCAAAATCATACAATCGGCTGAAAATTTGCCGCAAGCCTTAAACACATCGATTGCTGAAATAGGCAAATATGCCGGAGTAAACCGTATTTATATTTTTGAAAAAAACATAGACGGAACTGCCGTCAGTTGTACATACGAATGGTGTGACAAAGGCATATCTGGCATTTTTGATAAATTTCAGAAAGTACCCGTCAAAACAATTCAGCCATGGTTCGACATATTTGACGCCGGCGAAATCGTAAACGCATCCGACATCAATAGCCTCCATCCCGAAATCGTTAAGATACTCACAGAGTACGGCGTAAAATCGATTATTGATTTACCGTTGACCGAGAACGGCGTCCATTACGGTTTTGTCGGTTTCGATGAATGTATCGAAAACAGGGAGTGGGAGCAAAATGAAGTGGAATTGTTAAAAAGCCTTTCGCAAATCATATCCGGCGCTATATACCGTTATCGTACCGAAACCGCCATTCGCCTGTCGCAGCAAACCATGCGTAAGGTGTTGGACAACATTAGCGCACACGTTTATGTCGTTGATTTCAACACAAGGGAAATTCTCTTTGCCAACAAAAGCCTTAAGAAAGTAGCAGGCGAGGACATAGAAGGTAAAGTATGCTGGAAGGTATTGCAGGCCGATCAGACCGGTGTGTGCGGGTTTTGTCCGCGAAAGTATCTGAACGACAGTAAACAATGTCCAACCGATGTTTTTCGTTGGGAAAATTACAATTATTTATTCGGGAAATGCTATTCGTATGACATCTCGACTATCGAGTGGATTGACGGGCAACAGGTGATGCTGGGAATCGGCTACGACATTACCGACCAAAAGCAGACAGAAAAAGAACTCATTCGCGCTAAAGAAAAAGCCGAAGAAGCCGATAAACTCAAATCGGCATTTTTGGCCAACATGTCGCATGAGATACGTACTCCTCTCAACGGTATTACCGGATTTCTGCGATTCCTCGCCTCCGATAATCTGACGCAGGAACGAAAGCATGAATATATTGACGTGATTAATAACAGCAGCATGCAATTGTTGAAACTGATTGACGACATCGTCGATGTGGCAAAGATTGAAGCCAAACAGATGAACATCAACCCCATTCCCGTACAAATCAACAGTTTGATGAAAGAATTGCATGTTTTTTTTGAAACCTATCTGCAGGTCAATAACAAGGGACACATCATGCTCATTCTTGACGACAGCGGGTTTATCGACAACTGTGTTACAATGGTCGATCCCATACGTCTGCGTCAGGTGATCAGCAATCTGATAGGCAACGCCATCAAGTTTACCGAAAAAGGATATATCCGTTTCGGATACCGGCAAACGGCTCCCGACCAACTCGAATTTGTGGTGGAAGATACAGGTATCGGATTAGCGTCCAAACAGCATGAGGTAATCTTCGAGCGTTTCCGGCAAGCCGAACTTAATACCAATCGTTTGTATGGTGGCACCGGTCTCGGATTGAATATTTCCAGCAACCTTGTACAGTTAATGGGTGGCGATATACGGGTGGAATCGGCCGAAGGAGCAGGCTCGTCGTTCTATTTTACCATTTCGTACCAACCTGTTACAGACGAAAACTGCATATTTTCACAAGCATCGTAAATAACATTAAAAGATAAAAAAATGAATTACAAAAGTTTTTTTAAAGATTCATCGGTAGCCGGTGAATCCGACATTTTGAAATCGGCTTTTTTTGCCGACATATCGCACGAAGTACGAACACAGCTGAACGGAATACTCGGATTGGCGCAGTTGATACTCAAATCAAAAGAGATAGATTCTGATATTCGGAATAATGTAGAAATGATTGTCGAAAGCGGCAATTCGATACATGCTTTGTTTGATAACATTATGGCTTACAGACATAATGAAAACAGGTGAGGGGGCAGATGAAAGTCAATACATTGGCCCATACGTTTGACAGGCACGATAATCTGAACTTTCAGCGTCCATACCGAATGCAGCCCATACGCTCGGCCGGAAGACGTCGCCTTCACCCACATTGTGCATACACACAGGGATACGCAGCATCGAAGCCAGCGTAATCAGGTCTGCGCCGATATGCCCGTAACTGAACGAGCCATGGTTGGCGCCCCAGTTGTTCATCACCGAATATACATCATTAAATGCACCTTTTCCTGTGAGACGCGGAGCAAACCATGTGGTAGGCCAGCCCGGATCGGTACGGTCATCAATTGTTCTGGTCACGTCTTCGGGCAGGTCAACACTCCATCCTTCAGCAAGTTGCAGCACAGGCCCCAATCCTTTCACGAGATTGAGCCGCAGCATGGTAACAGGCATACCGCCTTTCGACAGGAATTTAGACGAATAGCCGCCTCCGCGGAAATATTCCAGGTTGGCAGGAACCCAAGAGGTTGCATCCAAACATTTTTGCGCTTCGTCTTTGCTGATTTCCCAGAAAGGTTTCATCACCGGTTGCCCTTCTTTGGTCTGTTGTCCGCTGCCGTCCAACGAAGCCGAACCCGAATTGATAAGGTGGATAAAACCGTTGGCAGCCTTTCCTTCAAGCGTCTTTCCCGTAACCCGTTTCACTGCTTCGGAACTCCAGTAGGTACGCACATCGGCAAATACCTGTGCGGTGTTGGTGAGCAAATGCCCGAACAGCATGGAGATGCCGTTGAGACAGTCATTTTCGGTAGCCACGATAAACGCCTGACGAATACCGTTCCAGTCGAACGACGAGTTGAGGATGGCTTCCGGAAAATCGCCGTTGGGTAAATGGTCTGTCCATTGTCGCTGTCCCTGGAAACCTGACGCAATAGCATTGTGTCCCAACGCCTCTTCCTTGAATCCCAGTTCCTTCAGTTTTGGATTACCAATCATCAAATCGCGCATGATGATGGTCATTTTTACGACATATTCCCACAAAGCATCCTTTTCGGCGCGTGTTTTTTGGATTTCCGGTTTGTTGCCGTCTGCGCCCTCTTTGCAGTTGGCTTTCGTCCACGCCAGCGCTTTTGCAAACTCATCCTTATCGTAGATTTCTTCGTTTACGCGACGGATGATTTCGGCCATGTCCACATATTCGTTGCGCATACCGAGATATTCCTGAAAGAAATCGGGATTGACCATCGAACCGGCGATACCCATCGAAACCGAACCGATGGACAGGTACGATTTTCCGCGCATGGTGGCAACAGCCAAAGCAGCGCGCGAAAAACGCAACAATTTTTCTTTCACGTCGGCGGGGATAGTGCTGTCGCTCGAATCCTGCACGTCGCGACCATAGATGCCGAAAGCGGGTAATCCTTTCTGGTTGTGGCCGGCCAGTGCCGACGCCAGATACACAGCACCCGGTCGTTCCGTACCGTTAAAACCCCATATCGCCTTGATGGTTTGCGGGTTCATGTCGATGGTTTCGCAGCCGTAACACCAGCAGGGCGTTACAGTGATAGTGATTTGTATGCCTTCGCGTTCAAACTTTTCGGCACAGGCGGCAGCCTCGGCCACGCGACCGATGGTACTGTCGGCAATGATACACTCTACGGACGAACCGTCGCCGTGTCGTAATTCTGCGCCAATCAGTTGAGCCACGCTCTTGGCCAGATTCATAGTTTGTACTTCGAGCGACTCGCGTATGCCGCGTTGTCTTCCGTCAATCACCGGACGGATACCAATTTTCGGAACAATTCCTTTTAACCTGTTCATGTTTTTGATTTTTGATTTCTATACTGTTAATTTACTTTTTTTCTTTTGATGTTATGAACCCAATTGGATTACGTGGTTTATTTTTATGGTCGGATTGTAGTTTGGCTAATGCTTGGTTAATGAGTTCAAACTGAATCCGCGCATCTTCGTTGACATCATTGTAATCAGTTAAAATAGATTCTATGTACTGTACCAAAAAATCTATCTTCTTTTCGGTTTCAGTTACGCGGCGTTCAGTCTCTATTGCGAAGTTTTCTACACGCTCAATCCGTTGGTTAATGGCATAACCTCTTAATAAATAATCTTTTAAAACAGGATTTGCCCATTGCCGGAATCGCGTGCCATGTTTTGACCTGACACGGTATCCGACTGAAATGATAACATCAAGGTTAAAGTATTCAATATTTCGTTCTATGATTCTATCGCCTTCAATTTGAACTGTTGCAAAATTTGCAACAGTTGAATCTCTGGTTAGCTCTTCCTCTTCGAATATGTTATTTATATGTCTGGATATAACCGACTTATCCCTATTAAACAGATTTGCCATCTGGTTGAGCGACAGCCATACGGTTTCATATTCTATCCTTACTTCGAGCCGGATAGAATCGTCAGGTTGATACAGGACTATTTCGCCGATGTTGGGCGTTAATGATTCCATACTATTATAATTTGATTTTTTGCTAAATTTTCAATCAAAAAAAGCAGGCCTGTAAGCCGGGTTCTGTCGGGTTCTATCATTTATCTTGCTCCGCCGTTGCCGGCGGAATCATGCGGCCTACCCCCCGTCATCGGACGGACAGCCCTTCATCGACGGTATACATGGCCTTGCAACCCATGATGCGTACGGCTTCCGGCGTCACCGCGGAACCGGCGGGCTCTTACCCCGCCTTTTCACCCTTACCTGCCAGCAGACAGGCGGTTATTTTCTGTTACGCTCATACGCCTCGCGACGTCTTCCCGTTAGGAAGCATGGCGTCCTTTGTTGCCCGGACTTTCCTCGGTAAAGACGCGGAATACCACGTCTCCGCCGCGATAGAACAGCCTGCTTATCTGTTATGAAAATTTTCTGTAAAAAAACAGATATTTCTTCAAAAATGCAAATAAAACGAAAAGGAATTTTGCATGAAACAGAAAATGTGTAAATTTGCCGGCAAAATTTGTTGAAAATGAAATTTGGTGTAGTTAATTTTCCGGGAAGCGCCGGCTTTTCCGACACAGTATATGCACTGCATTATGTTATGGAACAGGATGTAGTTGAATTATGGCACGAGCATACTGATCTTCAGGGGGTTGATGTGATTGTTTTGCCAACGGGTTCTTCATTTGGCGATCTGCCAAAACCCGGCGTGGTTGCTGCCAAATCGCCCATCATGGCTTCCATCAGAAAGTTTGCAGACAAAAAGGGCTTTGTGCTGGGTATCGGCAGTGGATTTCAGGTTTTATGTCAGGCCGGTTTATTAAAAGGAACCATAAACCCTAATCAGTCGGGTACTTTTATCGGAAAAAATATTTTTGTGATGCCGGATAATACCAATACTCCTGTTACAAAACTGATCAGGAGAGGACAGGTATTGCAATTGCCTATCGCTCACGCATACGGACGGTTTGAGGCGGACAAGGAAACCATGCGCGAACTGCATCAAAACGGACAAATACTGTTCCGTTACTGCAATGAAGACGGAAAAACGACATCAGAATCTAATCCCGACGGTTCTATTGACAACATTGCCGCTATCTGTAATGCATCAGAAAACGTCTTTGGAATGATGGTATGTCCCGAAAGGGCTGTTGATCCTGATTTGGGCAATGTGAACGGATTATTGATTTTTCAGGGGCTAATCTAAACACTTCACGTAACACCTTCTTTTAGAAATTATTTCGCCTCCGTATCTTTCCCAGATACGATAACTTTGACTGCTTTCTGATTGCTGGGTGGTAATGGCATATTTGAATCCTTTGTCGAGTGAGTTTTGATGCAACTGATTGTGATACAGCGCATGTATTCCCCGATTGATCCATTGCGGAAGAACGCCCGTGAGGTATAAATCAAGGGTATCGTTTTTCTTTAAAGCTTTCATAACAGGATACCATCCAAAAGGAAACAATTTTCCGTTGGCTTTCCGAAATGCCTTGCTCATCGAGGGAACAGAAAGACAAAATCCAACCACACAGTCGTTTTCATCCACAAGAACCATCATTAAATCTTTATCTACCATCGAAAAATTGGCTTTGATAAGAAAATCTATTTCGCTGTCTGTTAAGGGAATGAAATTATATACATTTACAAATGAGTCATTTAATGCTTTAAAAAATTGCCGGGCGTAGTTGAATATCTCCTTTTTATTTTTGAATATCTTAGTTTTAATACCATATCGTTCGGATATTTGATGGCTCAAATTTTTGATTCTATCGGGGATTTCTTTTATTTCCACTTTCATTTGCAGATAATCCTCCTCTTTTTCATACCCTAATTCATTCATAAAGAGAGGATAGTACGGGTAATTATATTCGCTGGAAATGGTAGTAAGCACATCAAACCCCTCGATAAGCATTCCCTGTTTTTCCATATTGGAATACCTTGATGGCCCGCTTATTTCAACTAATTTTTCTTCTTTCGCCCAATTTTCGACCGTTGAGAGTAATGCTCCGGCAACCCCGATATCGTTGTCTGTATCAAACCATCCGAAACGAATACGTTTCTTATTTTTCAATTCATTGTACCGGTGATTGATCACTCCTCCAATCCGACCTGCAACTTTACCGTTTTTGAAAGCCAACCACAAACGCACAGTACAGAACGATCGGGCAGGATGATTCGTAAGATTCAGATATTCGTCAGATTCCAATGATGGAACATAGTACGGACAATCCTTATACAAGTGTTTGGGATAACGAATGAACTGTTTCAGTTCTTTTTCTGTTTTTACTTCTTTTATAGAAATCATATCTGTGCTGTTTATTTCTCAACTGTCAGCGGTGAATTGGGTTCTTTTGCCATTGCTCTGTAAAAACTTTTATCCAACAACGAACTGGTAAATTTCTTTACAAAAGAGACGGCTTTACCTTCCAAATCCAAAAGTAAATATTTCTTTTTTCGCCTGATTCCGTTTGCGATGTGCTGTGCTACCGTTTCAGCGCTCATCATTTTATTTTCGTTTCGGGGCGTATCTCCCTGTTCTGATCCATCGGCGGTTAAAGCTGTGTATCTGATATTGGATGCTGTAAATCCGGGAATGGCAACCATTACATGCAATCCGGTTTTTAAGTTTTCAATCCGTAGCGTTTCCAGGAATCCTGTTAAAGCAAATTTAGATGCCGAATAACCTGTTCTGCCCGGCAAACCATGAATACCCGCAATGGATGAAACGCCGACCAAACTTCCTTTCGATTTGATAAGCCAGGGAAGAGCGTGTTTGGTACAATAAACTGCTCCCCAGAAGTTAACATTCATCAAACGATGTAAAACAGTAATGTCCACTTCATTGAAATTGGCACGCATGGAAATTCCTGCATTACAAACCAAAATATCCAATGTGCCATATTGTTCAATGGCTGAATTGATTAGTTTTTGACACAGATGTTCCTGAGTAACGTCCGTTACACAATAGAAAGCTGTTCCACCTTGATTTTTAACAGTATTGACCACCTCTATCAGTTTATCTTCACGCCGGGCGCCCAAAACAACTTTAACGCCCCGCTGAGCGAGATCAACCGCTATTGCTTTTCCGATACCCGACGACGCTCCGGTAATAACAGCCACTTTATCCTGATAAAAACTATTCATATTTTCAGAAAATCATGAGCAAAGGTACTATTATTTTTTAAATTCATGTTTTTTTTATTGCCATTGGTATTTTTGGCATGAAATTCGCAGGTGAAAACAAAAAAATGTCGTGAAGAACTCTTTTCTTATGTTTTTTCTTATAGTGCTTTGCATTTATACCGTCGGGAACCTCTATCTGTTTGTTCGCGGGTGGCAGTCGCTTGAGATTCTGGGACAGCGACGTGTATGGTTTGCGGTGATATTCTGGATAGCTGCTTTATCGTTCATTGTTGTATCGATTTTGGGAATGAAAGGTGTTTCGGGATTGTTTTTCGATTCAGTTTTCTTCATGATGGGCTCATGCTGGATTGCCGTGATGCTGTATGGATTTCTCATACTGTTGGCCATTGACATTTCACGGATTATAGGCTGGGCTGGCAATATCAGGCCTGACTTTATTTACCTGAACTATCCATTGACAAAATCCATCATGTTCGGGGCAATTTGCTTTGTATTAACCATCATACTTTCTGTTGGTTACAACAATGCAAATCGTCTGCGGGTAACCCCTGTCAAGATTGCTTTGGACAAAAAAGCCGGAACACTGAGCGGATTGCGGGTAGTCATGGCGAGTGATATTCATTTGGGACACATCAACGGGCGCAAGTCGTTGGCGCGTATCGTAGATGTGATGAATGAGCAGTGTCCTGATATTGTTTTATTGGCAGGCGATATTTTCGACAGTTCGCCCGAACCGGTCATCAGAGAGGATATGGGCGTGGAGTTGGAGCGGTTGCAGACTAAATACGGCGCATATGTTGTAAGCGGAAACCATGAGTACATTGGAGAACGGGGGCGGCATCATGCGAAAAATTTTGCGCTCAATTATCTGTCGTCTCACGGAATTAGACCCTTGCCGGATTCGGTTGTTTTAATTGACAACAGTTTTTACGTGGCAGGACGTAACGACCGTTCAGTCGGTGCAAGGAAAACGATCCCCGAACTGCTTCACAGCATTGACAGGAAGTTGCCTGTCATCATGCTGGATCATCAGCCATACCGGCTGGACGAGGCAGAGCATGCAGGGGTTGATTTACACCTGTCGGGACACACGCATCACGGGCAGATGTGGCCGCTCAATTATATAACCGGCAAACTGTTTGAACAGGATTGGGGATTTTTACAAAAGGGAAAATCATATTTTTATGTATCATGCGGCGCGGGAACCTGGGGACCCCCGATCCGTACCGCCGGCTATTCAGAAGTGGTAGTGATTGATATGATATTTAATTTACCGGAAAACTAACAGGTTCATTCATTATTTTGTACATTTGTCCGTTTTTAAAAATCAAACAGTGGAAAACATTTTAACCACCGTCAATGTCGACAAGCAATATGGCGACGTCAAGGTGCTTGATCATATCAGTATTGATGTTCCCCGTGGGAGTATATATGGCTTGCTGGGCCCTAACGGGGCGGGGAAAACCACATTAATCCGTATCATCAATCAGATCACTGCGCCCGACAGCGGCGAAATTCAATTCACGGGACGCCGGATGCAACGCGATGATATTGCGCAAATCGGTTATTTACCGGAAGAACGCGGACTTTACCGCAAAATGAAGGTGGGCGAACAGGTGTTGTATTTAGCTCGGCTCAAAGGGCTTAGCAGCGCCGAAGCGCACAGGCAGATCGACATATGGTTTGAAAAATTCGGCATACAAAGCTGGTGGAACAGAAAAGTGGAAGAGCTCTCGAAAGGAATGCAACAAAAAGTGCAGTTTATCACCACCGTAATGCATCGACCGACATTGCTCATCCTCGACGAACCGTTCAGCGGTTTCGACCCGATCAACGCCGACATGCTCAAAAACGAAATTTTACAACTCCGCGAGCAGGGCGCCACCATTCTTCTTTCCACGCACAACATGGCGTCGGTGGAAGAAATGTGCGACCACATATCGCTGATTCACAAATCGTGTTGTATCCTGCAGGGCGAGGTGATGAAAATACGGCACGAATACAAATCCGGCGAATATGAACTGTGTTTCAAGGGGGATGGCGCAGCGCTTGCAGAAGCGCTTAAAGCGGACGGATACCGTATCACCGACCTCAAACAGAATAAGCAAAATATCTGTATCACAGTGCATGTTCATCCCGGTTCAGGCAATGAACTGTTGGCGAAAGCCATCTCATTGGTGAAGATCATTTCATTCAATGAAATACTCCCAAGTATGAACGATATATTCAAGTTTAAAGTTTCAGGTTTAAACTTTAGAGAAGGGCAAAGCCATGAACCTGAAACCTGAAACCTGAAACCTGAAACTTTAAACTTTAAACCTGAAACCTGAATGAACAAAACATCCATTATCATACGCCGCGAATACCTGACCCGCGTTCGCAAAACAAGTTTCATCGTGATGACCTTGCTCGGGCCTGTACTTTTTGCCGCCATGATGGTGATGCCCATGTGGTTTGCTACTATGGAGGATGAAGACGTCAAGCAGATTGCCGTGCTCGACAGTTCCCGGCTTTTCCTCCAAAAGATACCCGAAACAGCAAAATTCAAATTCACATACGCTTTTGATACGAAACTTGAAACATTCAAAAAAAATCTGTCGAAAACCGAGTTTTCCGGCATTTTATATATTCCGGATTATATCGTAAATGTTCCGCGAGGCGTAGAATTTTATTCACACAAACAGCCTCCGGCCAATCTTACCATGCACATTGCCCATGCAATAGAAAAGGAACTGGAAACCGAAAAACTGAAAGCGCACCAGATTGAAAACCTTGATGACATCCTCAAATCTGTGAAAACGCGCATTGACATACGCACGTTCAAACTGTCGGAAAGCGGTATAGAAAAGGAAAGCCACAGTTTATTGAATCTGATAGTTGCACAGGTATCGGCGATTATGATTTATCTGTTCATCTTTCTGTTTGGTTCGCAGGTGATGCGGGGTGTGATGGAGGAAAAAACCAGCCGTATTGTGGAAGTGATTGTTTCGTCAGTAAAGCCTTTTCAATTAATGATGGGAAAAGTGGTTGGCGTAGCGCTGGTGGGATTGACGCAATTTCTGGCATGGATACTGCTTACGCTGATACTGGTAACAGTAGCACAAACTGTCTTTCTTACCGACCTCACCAAAGAAGCCCTGCAACAGGCAAACAGCATACAAACCATCGGATCGCTGGCCGGCGACCAGGTGCAATACTCCGCAACTACCGAAAAAGCGCGGGAAATACTTGGGGTGGTGCAATCCATCAACTTCGGGGTGCTCATCGGTTGCTTCCTGTTCTTTTTCATCGGCGGATATCTGCTATACGGCTCACTGTTTGCGGCTATCGGATCGGCGGTAGATACCGAAGCCGACACACAGCAATTCATGCTTCCCGTCACCATTCCGCTGTTTATAGCCCTCATGGTGATGATCAACGCCATGCAGAACCCTGATGGAGCGCTGGCATTCTGGTTTTCCATCATCCCGCTGACGTCGCCCGTGGTGATGATGGCGCGTATACCGTTTGGCGTGCCTTACAGCGAAATAGTTCTGTCCGCGGTTTTGCTCATACTGACTTTCCTCGGCGCTATCTGGCTTTCGGCAAAGATATACCGCACAGGAATACTTATCTATGGCAAAAAATTAACGTATCGCGAGATATGGAAATGGCTGACATACAAAAACTAAAAGTAATAAATTTCATCTATATTTGTATCACGAATTTATAATTAGAATAGCACTGTGGCAGTAACACGTTTTGGCGTTTCATTAGAGAGCGAATTGCTTGAGGCTTTGGATAATTATGTGAAAGGTAATAATTTTCCCAATCGCTCGCAGGCAATCAGGCAGTTAATTGAACGGAATTTAGTAGAAATAAAATGGCAGTGCAATCATCAGGTGGCAGGCGCCATTACCCTGGTGTATGACCATCACAAGCGTGATTTAGGCAGAAAGATAGCTGAAATTCAACACGATTATTACAGGGAAATATTGGCAGTACAACATTTTCACCTCTCACACGAAACCTGCATGGAAATCATTGCTGTGCGCGGTCAGGCTTACCGGCTGACAGAATTGTCGGACAAACTGATTTCCCAGAAAGGAGTGCGGCACGGTAAATTAGTGATGACCCAAAGCAATGAACTGTCTAATTTTTAGGAGAATCTATAACATTTTTCAAAATATTCTTTTCCATCGGTTGTAAATCATCAGTTGAAATCTGCCCGATTAAGGCTAATCTTTTATTCGTTGAACCGATTTTATTTTTTTGAAAAAAACTGTAACCTATTCCTTTCGCAAACGTATTAAATAATGGTTAGTGATTAATGGTTAATTGCGCAAAGCGCATCAATTTAGCGTTGAACAATGATACGCAAATGTCGGTTGTTATTGTGAATGGTATTTAACAATGGTGCGGATTGTTGGTCAAAAACAAATAAATATATCATAAAATGTCAGGATAATAGAAAAATATAAATAAAGATTGAGCTTGTAGCTCTTATTCTCGTTTAGTCGAAATCTGGTAAGTTTCAGTCGAGAATAAGTTAGCGAAAGTTCACGTCTTCGGGCGTGAACTGTTTGCGCTTATTTGACTGAAAAGGTTTACCAGAGCCAGACTAAACAAATAAGCAACCACATCCCCAAAAGGAAAGCAAACAGTTTCACGCTTTTTTTGTGTGGTTGCATCAGGAACAGTGAATTATTAAAACCATAAATAATCAATTTGAGACCTCGCCGATGTACAGGTTAATCGCCCAATTAAAATGAGAAACGTAGTTTTCAAAACAAATGAAGCAGTCGCCAATCAGGGCGGGGCAATGGAAGCCGGAGACCATTTCAAAAACGGGGCAAGTCCGAAAAGCCAGATGAGTAGGGGAAACATCGTGCGCACAGTATAAACTTGCGCATATTTACGAGTTGTGTGCAAGCGGGGGACACGTGCGTTGTTGAAAAAGACGTGCGGAAACGAACGCGACCATGCGACTTGAAATATAATTTTTCATTAATTTATTAATTTTAAGTAACATGAATCGAGTAGAGTTAAAAACAGTAGCAGGCGTGAAAAGCGGGGCAATGGAAGCAGAGACCATTTCAAAAAACGGGCGAAGTTCGAAAAGCCAAACAAGTAGAGGAAAATTTTTAAAATATTTGGTAATCGCATTCTTTGGATTAACGGCTACATTTACGTCATGCGGCGGCGGCAAAAGTTCCGGAAAAATTAAGATGACTACGGAACGGGAGCGTATTAGTTTTAAATTAGCCGGCAGCGGTGTTGCAACGGTTGATTGGGGCGACGGCTCGGAGAAAGTGTCGCTGACGCTTAATGAATGGGATGTGAAATTTGAACACACTTATCCAAATGCGTCC
>Ga0082212_10001545_pt1 | contig 34000 bp, 28 predicted proteins | sample TergutNt197P3_FD_71548 | JGI IMG/M metagenome (GOLD analysis project Ga0082212, IMG submission 71548) | Neocapritermes taracua P3 segment gut microbial communities from Petit-Saut dam, French Guiana - Nt197 P3 | ecosystem: Host-associated > Arthropoda: Insects > Digestive system > Gut ... | reverse complement strand
GGTCATTCTCATTCCCGTTCTGCGCGACGACCGGTCTTATACAGCACGCGATAAACGTGATAGAGGGCGAGTCGAAGATGACGGACATGCAGGACGCGCTGAAAGCGTTCGGGAAATATACGCCCGGAGCGAAGTGGGCGGGATCGTATTATGTTGACGGCACGACCGGAGTGAAGCTTGACAACTACATGTTGCTTCTTCAGGATACATATGTTTTCGGCAAGGGCTATATCGGCTCTGCGTTATTGGACGTACCGGAGAAATACCTTAAGATTTCCTCCGGCTTACAGAAATAATCAGGTAATAATTATAACGCCCCCAAGCGAGAATAAAACTTGCGAGGGGGCGTATTAAATTAGGGAGAACGGTAAATGGATGCGATTCTGAGTTTTAGAGACATAGGTAAACAGTTCTATGGCAACCGGGTTTTGTCCGGTGTCTCTTTTGATGTGGCAGCCGGCCAAATCATTGGGCTTGTTGGAGAGAACGGCGCGGGCAAATCCACGCTCATGAAAATTCTCTTCTCAATGCCTGAAATACACGAAACAGGCGGCTATGAAGGCAGCATTCTCTGGAACGGCAGCGAGGTCAAATTCAAAACACCTTTTGATGCGCTTGACGCCGGTATTGGCATGGTGCATCAAGAATTCTCGCTTATCCCGGGTTTCACGACAACTGAAAACATACTCTTAAACCGCGAATCGTTGCATAGATCGGTGTTGACCGATATTTTCAGCACGCGTATAAGTATGCTCGACCGCGAGAACATGGCGTTGCGTTCGAAAAAGGCAATCGCCAAGCTAGGCGTTACGCTTGACCCGAACATGCTTATCAAAGAAATGCCAGTGGGGCATAAACAATTCACGGAAATAGCGCGGGAGCTCTGCCGTGATAAAGTCAAACTAATTGTTCTCGACGAGCCTTCCGCCGTGCTGACGGAAAGCGAGGCCGAGGTGCTTCTCTCCTCTTTACGTTTGTTGGCAAATGAGGGAATTGCCATAATTTTTATCTCGCACCGGCTTCGCGAGATAGTTGATCTTTGCGACCAGATAGTTGTTCTGCGTGATGGTCAAAAAATCAGCGAGCTCCCGGCTAAAGGCAGTTCAGTTAAGACTATAGCCTCGCTCATGGTCGGACGTTCGGTGGAGACGCAAGGGCAGACGGATGTTGCCGATACTTATATGAACTATGGAAGCAGCGAGCCGATAGCGCTGTCCGTAGAACAGTTGTGGGTGGATATGCCCGGCGAAACCGTACGCAATGTAGCTTTTTCAGTGAGAAAAGGTGAGATTTTTGGCATCGGCGGGTTAGCAGGACAGGGAAAGCTAGGCATTCCCAACGGTATAATGGGTCTTTCTCCATCGGGCGGCAATGTCAAACTGCACGGAAAGCCGATGCAACTTGGTTCGCCTTACGCGGCGCTTAAACGTGGGCTTGCTTTTGTTTCGGAAGATCGACGCGGCGTCGGCCTGTTGCTTGACGAGGGCATTGACTGGAATATTGCATTTTCAGCTATGCAGATACAGAATAAATTTTTGAAACCGCTTCTTGGAGGGCTGTTTCAATGGCGTTCCGACCGGGAGATGCTCAATCTGGCGAACGAATACATTAAGCTGCTTGAAATCAAATGTACGGGAGCACGTCAACGCGTTGGGAACCTATCCGGCGGCAACCAGCAAAAAGTTTGCCTTGCTAAAGCATTTGCGCTACGTCCAGATATCCTTTTCGTCTCTGAACCAACGCGAGGCATTGACGTAGGCGCTAAACTCGTCGTGCTGGAGACGCTCAAAAAGTACAACAGCGAATACGGCGCCACAATAATCATGATTTCCAGTGAGCTGGAAGAATTGCGTTCCATCTGTAAACGCATCGCCATTGTTTATGAAGGGCGCATTGAGGGTATTTTACCTCATACTGCGCCGCTTGACGAATTCGGCGTTCTGATGGCGGGGGCAAAAAGCGAAACGCAACAAGGCGGGAGAAGTGAGAACTAATGGAGCAAATCAAACGTTTTTTATCTGATTTCGGTTTACCTCGTATAATAATAGCAGTGTTTCTGCTGGCTCTTTTCATGATGGCGCCGGCGGTCGGCGTTAACGTACCGGACGCGTTAAAAGATGTATTTAACCGCTTCGGCATGAACGGTATATTAGTACTGGCTCTCATCCCAATGATACAAGCCGGTTGCGGTTTGAATTTCGGACTACCGCTCGGCATCATCGCGGGACTCTTAGGTGCAACAATCAGTATTGAGATGGGCTATGTCGGCGCTTATGGGTTTTTCTTCGCTATCCTTACAGCGCTATCGTTTGGCTCGTTTTTTGGGCTTGCGTACGGCGCCTTACTGAACCGGGTTAAGGGAGGGGAGATGATGATAGCTACTTATGTAGGCCTTTCCTCAGTTATGCTCATGCAAATCGGATGGCTGGCTTTGCCTTATAAAAGCGCAGTTATGATCTATGGCTTTAGCGGTGAAGGGCTTCGGCCAACCATCTCCGTCGATGGTTTCTGGCGGAATATCCTTGATAATTTTATGTCAATAAAGATTTATGACATTTTTGACAACATGGTTGTCACAATCTCAGATTTTTGGGCGTATATTCCCGGCATAAAATGGTACGGGAAGATTCCCGGCAATGACATTGGCAAGTGGTTATATGAACCGAAGCTTATTTTTGCGTTCCCGACAGGAACAATTTTGCTTTTTTTATTTGTAGCCCTTATTGTTTGGGCTTTTTTCCACATGAAAACCGGGACAGCCATGACAGCGGTTGGGTCGAACCCTATATACGCCCGTGCTGCAGGAATCAATGTAAATAGGATGCGCACCATCAGCGTGATGCTTTCAACCATGCTCGGCGCAATGGGAATAATCGTTTATCAACAGAGCTTCGGATTCATTCAATTATATGACGGGCCGCTCTATATGGCTTTTCCTGCCATCGCCGCCATCCTCATCGGCGGCGCTCGGGTCAATAAGGCGTCGCTGCCCAACGTGTTCACCGGCGTAATTCTGTATCAGGGCATTCTGGTCATGACGCCGCTCATATTCAATGCGATGCTGAAGTTGGACATGTCGGACGTTATTCGAATAATCGTATCTCAGGGCATGATATTGTATGCCCTAACCCGTAAAACCAAGGTGCTGAAATGAAAAAATTACGTCTATTTTTGATAGAGAATTCTGTTGTAATTACTTTTATTGTTTTGCTTGCCATTGCCATTCCCGCATCGAAACTGCCGGGGCAATTCCTGTTACAGGAAATCCTGACTCGCCTCGGACGCAGTTCCTTTCTTGTAATATCCCTGCTTTTGCCAATTATGGCGGGAATGGGACTGAATTTCGGCATGGTTCTGGGCGCTATGGCAGGACAAATAGGATTAATCTTTATATCGGACTGGGGAGTAATTGGTATCCCGGGGCTGCTGCTCGCAATGATAATCTCGCTTCCCATTTCAGTCATTCTTGGTTGGCTGTGCGGTTCCATAATGAACAAGGCCAAAGGGAGGGAAATGGTTACAGGTTACATTTTGGCATTTTTCATGAACGGCGTTTACATGCTGTTCGCGCTGTATGCAATGGGGATAATCATTCCGGTCCTGAATCTGGAACTGCTGCTTTCTCGCGGTTTTGGACTGCGTAACGTCATTGACCTTATAAACGTACGGCAATGTTTAGAGACATTCATCCCGCTAAAGATTGCGGGAGTAAACATTCCGGTTCTTAATTACCTTATAATTGCGGCGGTCGGCATCTTCATAGTTTGGTTCAGAAAGACCAAGTTCGGTCAGGACATGCGGGCGGCGGGGCAGGATCGCGCGGTGGCAAGCGCAGCAGGAATTTCAGTTGATCGAACTCGAATATTTGCCATAATTATTTCAACGGTGCTTGCGGGTTTCGGGCAAATAATCTTTTTGCAGAACATGGGCACCATCAATACCACAAATTCGCATGAGCAGACGGGACTGTTCGCGATAGCCTCCCTGCTTATTGGCGGGGCTTCTGTCACTAAAGCATCGATCCCTAACGCGTTAATCGGCGTTATTCTCTTCCATCTTCTGTTTCTGGTCGCCCCGATGGCAGGTAAAAACTTAGTCGGTTCTGCCATGATCGGCGAGTATTTCCGGCAGTTCGTCAGTTACGGAGTCATTGCGCTGGCGCTTGTACTTTACGAGTGGAAGCGAGTGGCTCAGGAGGACGCTTCGCGCGCCATGCTGCGCGGCGGAGTGGCGCCGGACAAAGGGAAGGTGAATACACTATGAGTCCGCGCAGTTTATTTCAAAGGATGTGCGTCGTACTCGCGCTAATCGCCATTGCTACGTTTCTCTTTTATATAGGGAAGGGACATACGCTGTTCATAGACACGAACGCGCTTACTGTTGGCGATAATGAGCTGCGATCATATGCATCCGCGACCGTAATTGTAAACGGAAAGAAATTGAATTCTTCAATGGGGCGCGCCGAGCGATCCATGGTAGTCGTTGGCGGACCGAAACACACTATTGAAATAGTGGATGACGCTGATACTGATAGAAGAGTGACAAAGAAATTAACGATCCCCACATTCATGAATAAGGTTATTGTCTCGATTCCGGCTATCATCGGAGATTGCCCTGAAGAGTATTGGATAACTCCATTCATCCCGCCTTCAATGGTGGATGTGCCGGTGGAAAAGATGCAACAACAAAATACACTTCCATGAGCTGATTTATATAGGAGGATTGCTTAACGTTGAATTATACTAAGAGCGTAACATTGATTCGCCATGCTTCCCTTTATGCCCCTGAAGCTTTAGGAAAGCAGGATATTTTGTTCGTAGGAAATTACATAGCTAAAATCTCGTCATTAATTGATCCTGCTCCGTTACTTTCAGTTTTTCCGGATATGGAAGTGTATGAAGCGGAAGGTTGTGCGTTAGTTCCTGGTTTCATAGATACTCACGTGCATTTTAACGGAGCGGGGGGCGAGAATAGACCGGAGTTCAGGACACCGCCCGCCAAGCTTTCGGAGCTGACGCGTTCCGGAATAACCAGCGCTGTCGGGTTACTCGGCACGGACGGCATAACCCGTTCCCTCAACGACTTGTATATGAAGGCGCGCGGACTGCAAAACGAAGGAATTTCCACCTGGATATTCACCGGTTCATATCAAATACCATCGCCAACTATAACGGGAAGCGTAATGACCGATATTGCCGTAATCGATAAAGTAGTGGGGTTGAAAATTGCCTATGCGGATCATCGTTCTTCGCAGCCTGATCATATTACTTTAGTCAAAGCAGTAGCCGAGTCCCGCGTTGGAGGCGTCGTTGGCGGCAAGAGCGGCAAAGTTATGGTTCATATGGGCAACTCCGCTGATGGTCTCGAACGCATACGCCGTATATTCGCACGCACAGAAGTACCTCTGACCCAAATTATTCCCACGCACCTCAACCGGTCGACCGACGTATTTGAAGCGGCTATTATACACGGCAAAGCTGGAGGCAATGTGGAAATAACTAGCGGCGTCTCTGAAAAAGCGCACTTCCATGGCACGGTAACTCCCTCAAAAGCCATTGTCCGCCTGATAGATTCCGGTGTTCCAATTGAGCGCATAACCATGAGTTCAGACGGCTACGGTTCAATGACGGTGCAGGCGCCCGATGGAACATACCAAGCATCCGTATCCCCTGTATCCTCTTTATACGAGGAGTTTGCGGACACCCTGCGCGAAGGCGTGCCCATGACCGACGCGCTCAAAATAGTGACTCGTAACCCTGCAGACTCCCTGTCGTTGCACGGCAAGGGCCACATAAAGGAAGGCATGGACGCGGATTTATTGATAATTGATGAAAAGGATTACAACCTGAAAGCCGTATTTGCGATGGGACGCAAAATGGTTGAAGGGGACATAGCTCTTGTAAAAGGAGCGTTTGAATAGTTAGGAGTTAGGAGTTAGGAGTTAGAAGTTAGAAGTTAGAAGTTAGAAGTTAGAAGTTGTTGAATAAAAACAGCTGTTTTTTGTATTTGTTTTTGTTTTTGTTTTTGTTTTTAACTCCTCACTCCTAACTCCTCACTACTAATTATTTTTCAATAGGCAAGAGCGTATTTGTACCAGCGTCATAAGTAACTCGGCTCAAATCAATCCACATGGCGGGGCGAACCCAACCTAGTAAGTAACGGGTATATGCTTGAATACCCCCTCCATAATCTCCGCCGGGACTTATCACTTCCACATCCTCTTCGTTTAAGGCGGAGCGCGTAAGCCACTCTTTGTCATCATAGAACCGCATGTTTGCATCTGTTAAGTAGCTGTATACCTCGTTGCATGAAAGAATGAAGACTGCATCTCCCGTAGCGGAAGCTTTAGCATCAATTGCAGCAGCTTCCTCAGTGGAAAAATTGGATTCATGCAGGAAATCCCCTTCCTTATTACCGTTCAGTTGCGAGCGTAGTGAAGAATTTGCCCATATTGTGCTTCCTTGCATATCGAATTGACTTTGGAACAGCGCTCCCGCGAACAGCAATGCTTTACCATTCACGATATCCAGAACGCTCCATTCAATGAAGGTCTCGTCGTATTTGCCGAACCTTACTTTGTCCGGCATTGCCGTAGGATTAGCCACTATAGATATCGCCGGCGTTGCCGATGAAGTAATGATGATATCTTCCGACTTCGCTATATATCCCGGCTTAGAAATTTTTACAGTATATTCGCCCGGTAATACATTCGCAAATCGCGCCACTCCTACTGAATTCGAGTAAATTGTTGCGCTTTGCGCCGATTCTGTTGAAGGAACTAAAGAAATCTTTGCGCCCATAATTGGAGCGCTTCCGTCGTCCGCTTTCACAATCAACATGTAAGAAACGGGGATATTTATAAAAGAGGATGAGGATGAAAGGTCTATCTTTATAGCGGGGCGAATGCCATATATGCTGCTCGTATAATTCCCGTTTCTCGCGACGCCGCCGTCGCTGAGCACGAGTGCTGTAATGCTGTTCTCGAATCCGGGCGACCGCAGCCACCAGGTTTTGTTATCCACAGCACGGTCGGCCTCATTCGCGAAATAGTTTACATTGTTTGCTTCTCCCACGCTTAACAGAAACACTTTTGATTTGCCGCTTGCCGCGCCTCCCGACCATCTCCGCGGGCGATTGTCAGGGCCGTATGTTGTGTCCAAAACATCAGCTTTATAGTTTTCAAGGCCAACTATAAATCCGTTATTTTCATCATTCAGCCATCTCTTCATTACGCTGTCGGGAAAGCTGTTCGATGAATAATCATAAATTACTATTTCCACTTTATCGCTGCTGTCCCGTAATAAATCATCCAACAGTAAAAAAGCTGTTTTAGCGCCCTTGAAATCGTTGTCTTTATCCTTTACCTCCAGCACCCGCCAAACAAGCGTATTACCGTTGTAGCTGCCAAAGGTCATATAGCGCGGGTTGGTAGCCCATACGCCTCTTTCCATATCGCCCGCAATATCTGCCGTAGCATGCGCAGCCAATGGCGATAAAGCAAGAGACAATACAAGCGCGGCATAAAACAGGAATCTTTTAGTCATGCGTTTTCACTCCAAAATCATAAAAATAGCGCGGAGTGCGAAGAGGAGGTTAAGTTGTCTTAGTTTTTAACTCCAAACTCTACACTTCACACTGCTTAAAAAAGAAGTGTGAAGCGGAGTTGAAAGCAGTCTCAGTCTTTTAACTCCACACTCCACACTTCACACTGCTTTAAAAAGAAGTGTGAAGTGGAGTTGAAAGTTGTTTTAATCTTTTAACTTCACACTTCACACTTCACACTGCTTTTCTTATCTCTTTTTCATGACAAAGAAAGGAACAAGCGCCAGGAAAGCAAGCATTGCAAAGCCCGCGTTGCATCCTTTGCACTCGTCGTCGTCGCCCCAAATTGGGCAGCTGCCGCCGCCGTCGCCGCCTTTAAGCTCTGCTATCGAGAACTCGCCTTGGGTGAACGTTCCATACCCGAAGATGTCTCCAGCCTCATTGCTGTATTGGATAGCATACTTAACTCCATACTTAAGACCTTCCGCCAACAGTTCATCAAGCGGGAACTCCGCTTTGTACTCGCCAGGCGCGTCTCCTTCGAAAACCTGCATAAGGACAGGAATAGGATTCTTATCGAAATCATCGAAGAAGAAGAACGTCAGCCACATTCCATCATGCAGACAAGCGTCCTTGATGGTGACTTTGAGAGCTCCTGAAACCGGGCACTGGTAGGCGTCCTGCACGCTGGCGCTTTCGTTAACTAAACCGGTCGTCGGGAAGTCTATTGCGGGAGGAAGGAAAACATCGTCCGGTTTATTGTTCAGGTCTTCTGCAAAAGCAACGCGTTCAATCGCGGAAGCGGGAATAGCAGTAAAGTCAAAAGTCTTTACCAGGTCTAAGTTGAAATTACTGATATCAGCTTGATCCACAGTCTCGCCGGGAGCGGCGAAGATATCGTTGTAATGCCCCCAGAAAAGCAGACCGCAGTTAGATCTCGGTTCGAGCTTGAAAGCCGCGAACCTTGCCCACTTATGCGCCATCGGAATTACATAATGCCCCGCTTTGGCAACATAGCCAGCGGGCGCCTCAAACCAGTCGCCGCCGCCATGCGTAGGCGCATCGGCTTCAGAAGGCGTCTGCGCGGCTGTTAGCGGCACCCATGCCTGCCCCGCAAGGGTATTTGCGAAATTCGGAGATATTTTATTTGCCTCAGTCGAATAATTGTCAATGACATCAACTCTCGGTCGCGGAAGCTTTATTGTGCGGACGAGATTGTACGCAAAGAAATTGTTTCTCCGGACTCCCCAATTATCGACCTTATTACCGCCGGCGTCTATACCGTAGACTTTGTAGGTCTGCCCAGCGGGAAGCGTTACATCTTCCTTCAGTTTGTAGATAGGAATTCCATCCCTCATAAGCACTTCGACGGCCGTCTTGGCTCTCGGATCAAGAACGTAGAACGCGCCCATTTTAATAGGCCACTGAGGTATATTATTCAATATGGATCTCGGGTAGTGCGTATAATCCCTGGTTCTGTCAGGCGTGGAACCGTTTGTTAAAACGTGTCCGTCCAGCTTGAATATTTCGGGACCCCATCCATGATCATAACCGGTGAGCGGCATTATTTTTCTGTAAGGCGCGGCCGCGTTACCACCGTCTCCCGTGTTGCTGCCGGTGTTGTTTCTGTAGTCAATCGCTCCCTGATATACCGTCACGAGCCGCGGGTGGCCATACGGGTCGTTCGGGTTGCTGTAACTGGCGTTATTGAGATTGATATACTCGGCGTCCTTGTTCTTGAAGAACGCAAAAACATCTTCCTTGCGTTTAGAAGCAAGGTCAATAGTGCTGATTATTGATGCATGCATGGCGTTGACCTTTAGCCAGGTATGGTGGTAAGTGACGATTTCCATAAGAATTGAAAATCTGTTCTTGGCTGAAGGATACGTAGCAGTCGAGCGCACGGAGTCGCTTCCCGGGTTGGGGAAAGCGATTATTTCCCATACCGACTCGCTATCGCGTGATACTAACTGCGTATTGGCGCCTTCCATATATGGCATCGATACAAGCGACAGCGCCTGGTTTCTGGTCGGGCTATAGGAAGAGGTGGAGGTTGTCGTAAGGCTGTCGCTGAGGGAGTAAAGATTATTTCCGGCGGGCGCAGTGCCCGGCGAATAATCATCAATGAACTTTCTGAGGAACTTTTTGTAGTGAGAATCATCGTTTTTGTACTTCCCCACTCCGTCCCCGAAAAGTCCTTCAGCAAAGGATGTATTCTCTCTATCGTTTTCCGGGTCGTTGTTTCCCCATTTACCGTTGGTATATGTAACTATGTGGTGATGCCTCAAAAGATTTCCGGCGCCGATATTGTGATGGTCGATAACAACATGTGGATCCCACTTGCGGTAGAGCTTAAGGGCGGCTCTAATTTCCGGTTGAACTGCGTGCCCCCAGTTCCTGTTGGGATCGGAGTCATTAGCGAATGTACGCGTTTGGGCGTTCTTGCCGTCAGGGTTTGCTGCGGGAGTGATAAACAACACTACATCTTTCAGAAGATCATCCCATTTTCCTTGAGCCACCTCGCGCATGAACAAAAGCGAAGCTTCCGCTCCATCGTTCTCGCCTCCGTGAATACTGCACTGCCAGCGAATTTTGATGCGCTCTCCAACTTCCTCAGGATTTTTGGGCGCTTTTGGAAAGCCCACTATCAAAAGGGGAATTGGTACGCCGCGAAGGCTATAGCCCATTGTCTCGTAACGAATACGTCCGCCGCTGTTATTGGCTACTATTTTCACGAATGGCAGTATATCGCCCCTTGGGTCGTATCCATTTGGCAGAGCAGTCGCTGATGCTGAAGCTGCGAACAGTTTCCTCTCCATTCTGGACCACACAGGGCTCCATCCCGCATTTTCGCGGTTAGCCTGCGTCGCCCTCTCCATCGACTGCTCCCAGGTTGTCTTCAGGTTATCCAGTGGTCCCGCGTATGCGAAAGACGCAACTAAAAGCAGCAACGCAAACACAAATAACAACATCTTTGTTACTTTCATTATTCTTTCCTCCTATTCAGATTTAAATCAATTTACACTACCTAATATTTGGAATACAAATATTATACGTATTTTACAATACGTCTGGGAGAGTGGCAATAAGTTTTTATAAAATAGCTCAATTCGTTATTAAATTATAAATATTTGTATGCTTATCATGGTGATTTGCGATGATAACAATCACTTACTGTGAAAACATCTCTAATATCAAGGGTTTTGACAAAAGCGGGCTGCAGAATGTCCTGGAATTCTAACTTCGATATTAATAAATTCGGTAACAACTAACATAGCTTTATAACATTGCACTTCACACTGCTTTTAAAAAAGTGTGAAGCGGAGGCGAAAGCTGTTTAACTCCACACTCCACACTTCACACTTCACACTTCACACTGCTTTTAAAAAAGTGTGAAGCGGAGGTGAAAGCTATTTTAACTCCACACTTCACACTTCACACTACTTTTCTTATCTTTTTTTCATGGCAAAGAAAGGAACAAGCGTCAGGAAAGCAAGAATTGCGAAGCCCGCGTTGCATCCTTTGCACTCGTCGTCGTCGCCCCAAATTGGGCAGCTGCCGCCGCTGCCGCCGCCTTTAAGCTCTGCAAGTGAGAACTCGCCTTTGGTGAACGTCCCGTACCCGTAGATGTCTCCAGCCTCATTGCTGTATTGAATTGCGTACTTAACTCCATACTTAAGACCTTCCGCCAACAGTTCATCAAGCGGGAACTCTGCTTTGTACTCGCCAGGCGCGTCTCCTTCGAAAACCTGCATAAGGACAGCGATAGGATCCTTATTGAAATCATCGAAGAAGAAGAACGTCAGCCACATTCCATCGTGCAGACACGCGTCCTTGATGGTGACTTTGAGAGCTCCGGAAACCGGACACTGGTAGGCGTCCTGAACACTGGCGCCTTCGTTGACTAGACCGGTAGCCGGGAAGTCGATTTTGGGAGCGGCAAAAGTATCATCCGGTTTGTCGTTTGCGTCTTCCGCGAAAGTCAAAAGCTCAAGGGCGGAAGCAGGAATTGCCGTATAGTCGAACGTCTTGACAAGGTCTAAGTTGAAGTTATCCGGGACGTTTCTGCCATCGCCGCCGACTGCGTCATCCCAGTGAGCCCAGAAAAGGAGACCGCAGTTAGATCTTGGTTCAAGCTGGAAAGCCGCGTATCTTGCAAACCGCTGTGCTGTCGGAATGACAAAGTATCCAGCCTTTGCGACATGACCGGTAGGAGCAGGAAGCCAGTCGCCGCCGCCATCTGTGGGCGCATATGCTTCGGCTGGGATCTGTGTGCCTGTGAGCGTTACAGCGTGTGCAGAATAATCGCCGCCCGGGTCATTGGCTATTATCTCCGCTCTCTTTCTGGGAACTTTCGTTGTATAGATGCCCTCGTAGACGGATGTATTCTTAGTTACGCCCCACTTTTCATTTCCTCCCGGACCGTAGAATTTGTAGGTAGTGCTATCGGGAAGCGGCACGTCCTGTTTCAGCTTATAAACCTCAACTCCCTGCATCTGAAGCACATGGACTGCTGTCGTAGCCCTTGGGTCCATGACATAGAACGCGCCCATCTTTATGGGATACTGGGGAACGTTGTTAAGCAGAAGTTCCGGATAGTGCGTATAGATAATGCTCCTGTTCATGGTGCTGGTACCAGGATTGTAACCATAGCCCTCCAGCTTAAATATTCCGGGACCCCATCCAATATCATGTCCGGTATTCAATATCTTTCTAAAGGGCGCCGAAGCGTTTCCGCCGTTTGCGCCGTTCGGCCTGTAGTCAATGGCGCCTTGGAATACCGTAGTTAAGCTGCTGGGGCTGCTGTTATTAAGACCGCTATACGCCGCGTCTTTCCCTTTGATAAGCGCGTTTATCTCGTCCTTCTGTTTCACAGCCTGCTCTATCGCGCTGATGCCCGCAGCGTACATGGCGTTAACCTTAAGGAAGGTGTGCGGTGAGCCATATATTTCCATAAGAATAGCATATCTGTTCTTCGATACTGGCAGAGTTGAGCTGGAGCGCGTTGAATCGCTGATGGCATTTGGCATGGTGACGATTTCCCGGACGAGAGTCTCGACGCCGCCAACATCGCGCGATACAAGGGCAGTGGGCTGTTCTTCCATATACGGCATCGCTACAAGGGATATTACTGAATTCATCTCCGGGCTTGGAGTATTAGTTCCTGGAAGAAAAGCTGTGGAGAGAGCGATTGGCTTATTTCCCGCAGCGTTGCCTGGCGAGTAATCGTCAATGGTCTTTTTCACATGTATCTTGTAGAAATTCGTAACCGGATCCACGAATTTACCGGGCCCGTCTCCGAAAACGCTCTCAGCGTAGCGCGCGTTCCCAAAGTCGATATCCGGATCGTTGTTGCCCCATTTTCCGTTGGCGTAAGTAACTACATGACGATGGTTTAATCCCGCGCGATGGTGATCAAGCACAACGAATGGATCCCACTTCCGATAAAGCCTTAGAGCCGCCTGAACTTCAGGAGCATTCACAGCGCTCCAGACCCGGTTGAGATCATAGCCCTGCGCGTTTGCGCGCTGCTGCAAATTCTTGCCGTCCGGGTTTACTGCGGGGGTGACAAGAACGACAATATCCTTAAGGAGTTCATCCCATTTTCCCTGTGCCACTTCGCGCAGGAAAATAAGCGAACCTTCCGTGCCTTCGTTCTCGTTGCCATGAATACTGCACTGCCAACGAAGCACAAAGCGTTCGCCAACCTCTTCGGGACCTTTAGGCGCTTTCGGAACGCCCACTACCAGAAGCGGGATCGGCACGCCGCGAACGCTGTAGCCCATAGTTTCGTAACGCACACGCCCGCCGCTGTTGTTTGCTACTATCTTAACAAATGGCAGTATCTCGCCTTCCGCAGGGAAGCCTGCAGGCAGAGTCGTCTGCAGCTGCGCATTCGAGGTTGCGTTACCTTCCGCTCTTTGCATTCTGGTAGTAATTTGAAGCATATCGCCCCCGCCAAATGACGGATTGTTACGGTCTGCATCCGTCATATTCTCAATAGCCCGCTCCCAAGTTGTCTTCAGGTTATCCAGCGGACCGGCAAACGCGGAAGACGCCATAAACAGCGCTAACACAAAAACAAATAACAACCTCTTTGTTATTTTCATTTCAAACTTTCCTCCTGTATTAATTCAATTCAATTCATTATTTCTGTAAGCCGGAGGAAATTTTAAGGTATTTCTCCGGTACGTCCAATAACGCAGAGCCGATATAGCCCTTGCCGAAAACATATGTATCCTGAAGCAGCAACATGTAGTTGTCAAGCTTCACTCCGGTCGTGCCGTCCACATAATACGAGCCCGCCCACTTCGCTCCGGGCGTATATTTCCCGAACGCCTTCAGCGCGTCCTGCATGTCCGTCATCTTCGACTCGCCCTCTATCACGTTTATCGCGTGCTGTATAAGACCGGTCGTCGCGCAGAACGGGAATGAGAATGACCATGTGCCCAGGCGTCCGCTCGCATTCTTGCTCTCCAACACTTCCTCTATCTTTTTCATTATCGCGGGGAAGTTCCCTTTTTCATTTGATAAATCTAACCCGAGCGCTCCGGGGAATCCAAGCAGCGGCGACGGTAGGCTCGCTTCAACAAATGTTCCGCCGTACTCAACTACCTGGCGAATTAACGGCTCGGTATGCGCGTCGTTCGTGCAGTAGAATGACGCGTTCTTTCCGTACTTATCTACCCACTTCGGCACGTTCTCAAGCAAAAACTGCTGCGCGCCCACGATTCCCACGTCGCTCAACGGGTCGGGCGCCGTCTCAAACACCCACTTCACTCCTAAGTCCTCGCACGCCTGCTCGAATATCATGCGGCGGCGGGTCAAGGTCTCGACGCTCATGTGACGCGGGAAGGAGACATGCACAAACGTGTCCGCTCCCAGCTGCTTCGCCGCCCAGATGACGCGGTATCCTGCGGATACAAAGTCATTGCGCATGACAAAGTCCGCAACTTTGCCGATGACTAAAGGATCCTCATGCGCCACGCCCGCAAGCAGAAGGATGTCGGGGCGCATCTCGCGAACCCTGCGGAACCCCTCGGTTGCTCCGGGAACAGCCTGGTTCATGACAATGGCTTTCATCATCGGGTCTGTAGCTAAGGAAACTATCTGGGAAATGGTGGTTTCCTGCTCGGCTGCAAAGTTGTTGGGATACGTCAGGTGCTGGATCATCCCGCCGTCCTTAACATCGCCGTATTCGGCGATCATCGCCTCTGCGCCGCGCACTTCATCCTCTCCCTGCGCGACCGTACCGGTTATAATACCGATGTGGTACTTCGCAGGCTCCGCCGCTCCCGCCATCGTTACGCAAAAAACCATGAGACACAATACTAACGCTAAGCACTTTAACCCATTACGTACATTCATTAACATAACCTCCAATTAAAAATTTTGTTTAGCACAGCAATAGAATTTTATCATAGTTTTATCTATATATTAATTACATAATAGTGATAAAAGACTATTGAAAGTGATAATAGCTTCGATTTTGAATTTTATTTCCCCAATAAATAGAGTGAAGTGTGTTACACGGAACACCAGATAAACGGAAAACTATAATCCATAACAATTATTTGGTTTTGGTCATTCTGACGGAAAGATATTTAAATTTTATAAAGTGTCTTTAGTTTTAAACTACGTACTAAGTATCACTTGATTGTTGTGAGGGTAATTAACAAAAAGACTCTGGATTGCTTCATCGCAATATGACGCTCCTCATCACACGTCTTTGCGAGCGGTTTCATCGCGAAGCAATCCAGAGTCTTTGTCTTTCCTAATCCCTAATCCCTATTCCCTAATCCCTGTCTTTACCGCCTTTTCAATCCTATCCATCCCCTCAGCCAAAACATCCATGGATTGGGTACACGCTATCCTTATATAGCCTTCGCCGCACGAGCCGAAAGTATTGCCCGGCACTATTGCTACTTTCCAGTCGTAGAGCAAAGTCTTAAAAAATTCCTCGCTTGTTTTGCCAGTGCCTGTGATGTTTGGAAATAAATACATCGCCCCTTCCGGTTTGGCACAGGTTATTCCTTTTATATTGTTAAGCCGTCCGGCGACATATTCCAAACGTTCCCTGAATATTTCGCGCCTTCCCGCCAGTTTTTCATCATGAAAGTTTAGGGCGTATAATGATGCCCTTTGTCCTACACTGCTAAGGCAATAAGTCTGATTTGCCGACAGGAGCGAAATCAAGCGTATGAAATCCTTGTGCCCCATTGAGTAGCCTATGCGCCAGCCCGTCATGCAGTGGCTCTTAGAAAGCCCTCCCATAACTAAAGTACGTTCGCGCATTCCATGAATGGACGCAAAGGATATGAATTTCCCGTCAAATACGAGAGATTCATAGATTTCATCCGAGAAAACAAACAGGTCGTGCTTTTCTATAACTTCAGCTATTTTTTCCATTTGTTCTTTCTTCATTACCATTCCCGTAGGATTATTTGGAGAGCATAATATTATTGCTTTTGTTTTTGGAGTGATGACGCTCTCTATCTCTTCCGGCGTGGCTGCAAAGCCATTTTTCTCATGAGTTGACAAATGAACTACCTTACCGCCTGTCCATTCAACTTGAGGGAAATACGCGCCAAAACACGGTTCAACGCATATAACTTCGTCACCCGGGTCCAACAGCGCCTGAAGCCCAAGCCATAAGGATTGAACCCCGCCAACGGCCATAAAAACTTCATCCGGGTTATATTTCATCCCATGATGACGTTCCCAGTAATTGCATACAGCATCCTTTACATCTAAATAACCGGAAAGAGGCGGGTAGTGAGTGTAACCATTTTTAGCGTCGTTCATTGCAGCTTCAATGATATCACTCTCCGTGACGAAGTCAGGCTCCCCGATACCGAGATTGCATACGCCGTCCACGGCTGCAACGGCTTGAAATATTTTTGACATACCTGAAGGCTGCAGCTCCCCAAATTTTTTAGATAGTTTCAATTCAAACACTTCACTTTCTATATTAGGAGCAGAATACAGTGAATTATTTAACGCTGAATGTTTTCGCACTCCATGATTTTCCTCTTTTAAGCGGCTCGCCTACCAGATATTCAAGATATCGGCTACGGCACTCGGGACAATTTTTTGTCTTTTCGTTTGTATCCAACTCAAATTCAAGCCCGCATTCAAGACAACGAAACTTTCCCATCACGATTTCCCTCCTAGTAATTAATATTTTTATGCGTATCTCTTTAGCGGGGTTTCCAACAACTGTGCAATTTTCAGGAACATCCTTTACCACAACGCTGCCCATTCCAATTACGCTGTCTTTCCCAATACATATTCCCTGCCTTATTGATGATTGAACTCCAATGAAAACTCTTTCGCCTATTTTTACATTCCCGGAAATATTGACGCTTGGCATAACGGAGCAAAAATCACCCAATTTGCTGTCGTGCGCAAGCTGCGACCCCGCGCTCATTAAAGACGTAGTTCCAACATATGTATTAACGCTTATAAAGCAAGAATAAAAAATAACCGCTCCCTCAGAAATTATTGAACTTCCTGATATGATAACCGAAGGGTGCACAACTGCTGGAAACGATATCAGTTCATTATTTTTTAATTCTTTATAGAGTTTTTCTTTTATTCTGGTGTTGGCAATACCTAAAACCACGTCCACTGGTTCTTTCAGTTCGCCCAAAAAGTCTGCCCCGCTAAGAACCGGAATCCCCTCGCCTGCATATCCAATTTTATCATCATCTATAAACCCCGTAATACTCCATTTTGGATGAATTACGTTTATAGTTTTCAATAATTCGTGAATTTCTCTGCCAAGACCCCCGACTCCGTAAATGTAAAGCTTTTTCATCACAATAAACCTTTTTATGGGGCTGAAATAAATGCAACAAAATCAAATATATTGCAGGGGCGGCATTCCCCTCACGTGGAGGGGCGCCCGCCCTGGCGGCTGTAACAAAAGTAATATATTGGCTGACCAAACCATAATATATAGTGGTTGTTCGGCATTTGCACAATATGTTGTAGGGGCGGCATGCAGCCGCCAGCTTTTGTTACAGCCCCTTTTTATAAAATTCCCAATTTCATCCGTCATTTCAGAAGCGTAAGCATTACTCCTGCCGCAACAGCGGTGCCAATTACTCCCGCGACGTTCGGCCCCATTGCGTGCATTAAGAGATAATTGCCCGGATTTTCCTGCTGGCTGACCCTCTGAACGACACGCGCGGCCATTGGAACAGCGGACACTCCCGCAGAGCCTATCATCGGATTTATTTTACCTTTGCTCAAAACCTTCATAAGCTGCCCGAACATAACCCCGCCCGCTGTGCTGAAAATAAACGCCACAAGCCCAAGCAATATTATCATCAGAGTTTTGTACTCAAGGAAATCATGCGCGCTCATTGTAGCTCCGACCGTAAGCCCCAAGAATATCGTCGTGATATTCAAGATCTCGTTTTGGGCTGCGCCGGAAAGGCGTTCGGTGACTCCGCATACGCGCAGAAGGTTTCCAAACATCAATACTCCAATTAGCGGTACGCAAGCAGGCAGTATTAGCCCCGCCGCTATGGTGCAAACTATTGGGAACAGTATTGTTTCGATTTTGGCAACCGGGCGCAGAGCGTCCATGCGAATGGCGCGGTCGGCTTTTGTGGTGAACAGTTTTATTATCGGAGGCTGGATAAGCGGAACCAATGACATATAGCTGTAGGCCGCCACCGCGATGGCGCCGAGGATTTGCGATTGCCCAAGCTTCATAGTAAGGTAAATGCTCGTCGGCCCGTCGGCGCCTCCTATAATTCCAATGCATGCAGCTTCACGAATGGAGAACAAACCCATAATGACCGCTCCGCAAAACGCTACGAAAACTCCAAACTGAGCCGCCGCGCCAAGCAAAAACGTTACGGGATTGGCCAATAACGGTGAAAAGTCCGTTAAGGCGCCAATGCCCATGAATATTATAATCGGATATATTTCGTGTTCCGTTCCGTAGAATACATAACGCAAAAATCCCCCATCGTCCATAATGCCGGACAGCGGCAAATTCACTAAAAGACATCCGAAAGCAATAGGCGTAAGCAATAAGGGTTCAAATCCCTTGCCTAACGCGAGGTACAGCAATATAAGGGCAACGATGAGCATAATGAAATTTCCTCCCGTCATCCCTCCAAATCCAGATTCTCTTACAAGATCTGATATAGCTTCCGCGTAAATTCCCATAAAAACTCACTCTCCCCCTTATCCGATAACCACGAGGACATCTCCCGCGTTGACAGCGTCCCCGTTCCTCACACGAACATCGGTGACTTTACCGTCCGCCGTCGCAAAAATTTCGTTCTCCATTTTCATTGCCTCGAGCAAAACGACAACTTCGCCATTTTTCACCGCCTGTCCCACGGAAACCGAGACCTTAAGGATTTTCCCTGGCATCGGGGAAGTTATCGTAACGCCGCCCGAAGAAACCGGCTTTGGAGCTGGAGCAGCCGCTACCGGCGCGGGAGCAGGAGCAGGCGTCGGCGCCGCAACAGGCGTCGGGGCGCTTACAGGTATACTGGCAACGGGTGCAGCGGGGGCGCCCAAATCTTCAACTTCAACTTCAAAAGCAGTTCCATCAACAGTAACTCTATATTTCATTATTATAGTCTCCTCTTAATATAGTATTTTTTAAATTACCACGAACGTGAAAGATAAAAGCAAAAGCCTCTCTATTGCTTCGTCGCAAAAAGACGCTCCTCGCTAAGACAAAAGCCTCTCTATTGCTTCGTCGCTTCGCTCCTCGCAAATACGTGGGTTGGACACATTTCATTCGTAGCTACCACGAACGTGAACCAAGTCTGCTTTCCATGCACTCGGCAATTCCTGTAGCGCGCCATATTGGAGTCAAACTTGGACAATTTCCATGAGCCAACGGCACGCGCGCCACGCTAATAACATTCATTCTTCTGCCTGTGGAAGCGCAAATTGCCGCAGAGATAGCCGCTACTACCTTTTTCATATCTAAATCATCTGAAGCCGCTTGACTGACAGGCGCGGATACAGCCTGAGGCGCAGGCGCCGAAGGAGTAGCCGGTTTATCTTTCTTTCCCACAATCATAGCAATATAGCGATTAACGAAAATCGTTGCGGACAGAGCGGCAAGCACAGAAAAAACTATTGTGAAAGCTATAAGGCTTACTATTAACGCGCCACCTGTGCCATGAAACCGGGAAACTGTATCTATCGTAGTCTCAACTGTTTGCGGCACATCTATTGAAGCCGTAACAACATCTAACGAAGCTAAAATTGCATCAATAATTTGCGAAAGTGAATTTACCTCTTGTGAAAACGGAACTGAAGCCACGCTCTCAGAAGTTATCGTTATAGCTTCTGTAAACATAATAATTCCTCCCCCCGTTAGTGAGGAATCACGCCGTGTTTTTTGCGCGGCAATGACTCGCGTTTGCTTTCCATTCCATTAAGGGCTGTAAACAACTCTTTACGAGTTTCCTCCGGAAGGATTATCCTATCGACAAGCCCGCGTTCCGCAGCTGCAAATGGAGTTGCGAAAGCCGCTCTGTACTCCTCAATCTTTTGAGCCCTGAGCTCCTCAGGGTTTTTCGCCGCGTCAATTTCCTTTTTGAAAATTATGTTAGCGGCGCCCTCGGCGCCCATAACCGCTATTTCAGCCTGCGGCCACGCAAGGACTATGTCCGCGCCAAGCGCTTTGCTGCACATGCCAAGGTATGCTCCTCCATAAGCTTTTCTGAGCACTATTGTAATTAAAGGTACAGTTGCTTCGCTGTACGCATAGAGCATTTTCGCTCCATGACGGATTATTCCCGCATATTCCTGATCGACTCCGGGCAAATAGCCTGGCACATCGACAAAAGTTACTATTGGCAGGTTAAAAGCATCACAATGACGTATAAAACGGCTTGCTTTATCAGAAGCATTGACATCAAGGCAACCGGCCATGACCGCCGCTTGATTGGCTATTATTCCTATTGATTTTCCACCCACGCGCCCATAACCGGTTACGATGTTCTTTGCCCAGTCCTTTTGAACTTCAAAGAAAACTCCGTCATCAAGTACGGATTCAAGAACTCTGCGAACATCATATCCTTTGTTTGGATTTGTCGGCACGATATCACGCAGATTTATATCGGCGCGATTAATATCATCGGAGGTATTTGCGAAAGGAGTTTCATCCAGGTTATTCTGAGGAAGGTATGACAGTAATTTTCTGACCTGATCGAAGCACTCGGCTTCATCTTTTGCCATGAAATGAGCGTTGCCGCTTTTCATATTATGAGTTGCGGCGCCGCCTAGTTCCTCGCTTGTAACATCTTCACCGGTAACGGCTTTTATTACCGCCGGACCCGTAATGTGCATGACGCCTATTTTATCGACCATAAACACGAAGTCCGTAAGAGCAGGGCTGTAAACCGCTCCGCCTGCAGTAGGGCCAACTATAACTGAAATCTGCGGGATGACGCCGCTCGAAATCGTATTACGATAAAATATTTTTCCGTATCCGTTGAGAGAATCCACAGCTTCTTGAATACGCGCCCCGCCGCTATCGTTAACGCCAATAATCGGGCAGCCCATTTTCATTGCCATATCCTGCATCTTGCATATCTTATTGGCGTGCATCTCTCCAAGAGAACCGCCAAGCACTGTAAAATCCTGGCTATAGATGAAAACTTTTCGCCCGTTAATTGTTCCCCACCCTGTAACTACTCCATCGCCAAGCGGCTTTGTTTTTTCAAGCCCAAAATTTGTACAGCGATGTGTTACAAATTCGTCCATCTCAACAAATGAGCCTGCGTCAAGCAACTGGGCAATTCTCTCGCGCGCAGTTCCTTTCCCCTTTTCCTTCTGCTTGGCTATGGCATTATCTCCCCCGCTTTTAGCCGCGGCGCCATGCTTGCCTTGCAGTTCCTCGCATAGTTCTCCGATACTTCGAATCGCCATGAATACAATAACCTCCTCTATAAATTTGTAATTATCTCCTCAACAACAGCATACGGATTAGTTTTACGCAGAAGCAAATCTTTAATTTTATCGCTTTTATATGTCCCCCATAGCTGCTCGACGCGTCCTGAAAGCCTTGATAAAAGTAAAGTTTCAACTTCAGTGTTGGTTCGTTTCTCAATGCGTAGAAGTCCGGCTTTGGTATCATTCATGAATTTTTTGTGTAATTCAATTTTTGATACGAGTTCGGGCAACCCGCTCCCATCTTCCGCTATCGTAAGCACCACAGGGGGGATCCAACTTTTATCTTTCAATAAGTCAAGCATTGCTCGCGTTTCACGCGCAACTTTGTCCGCCCCTTCTTTATCCGCTTTATTAACAACGAACACGTCGGCTATTTCCATTATCCCCGCCTTCATTATTTGAATATCGTCTCCAAGCCCGGGGACAAGGATAACACAAACAGTGTCCGCTATTTTCATTATTTCAACTTCCGACTGTCCAACGCCCACCGTTTCAATTATAACAACATCCTTACCCGAAGCGTCAAGTATAAGCGCCGCCTCGCGCGTTCCGTTGCTGACCCCTCCCAGCGACCCTCTCGTCCCCATGCTTCTTATATAAACATGAGGATCATCAGTATGCCTCTGCATTCTGATGCGATCAGCCAGAATAGCTCCGCCGCTGAAAGGGCTTGAAGGATCAATGGCAATAACTCCAACCTTCTTGCCCTCCGCTCGGTATTGTTCAATAAGCTTATCGGTAAGCGTGCTTTTCCCGGCGCCCGGACTCCCGGTTACCCCAATAACCCAAGCTTTTCCCGTATGAGGATAAATATCCTGCATGAGCGTTTCAGCTTCGGAAGTTCCGGTCTTAATTATTTGGTCCTCTATCATGGAAATAGCGCGGGCTATGCCGCGCACATCTCCATTCAGAACCTTTTTTAGAAGCTCCGGCACTTTATTTATTTGTCTCTACGGCTTCTTTAAGCCATTCTATCGTCGTACCGGTCGGCGTTCCCGGCCCAAAAACAGCGCCTGCCCCCATATTAATCAAATCCGGGACATCCTCCTCGGGAATGACCCCGCCGCCAAATACTATAATATCCTCCGCTCCCTTTTCTTTCAGAAGGCCGATTACTTTTTCAAAATAGAAATGATGCGCGCCGGAAAGTATGCTTATTCCGACAGCATCAGCATCTTCCTGTATAGCTGTGGCAACTATCTGTTCAGGAGTCTGCCTGAGCCCCGTATAAATAACTTCCATGCCCGCGTCGCGCAACGCGCGCGCAATGACTTTTGCTCCCCTATCATGCCCGTCAAGGCCTGGCTTCGCAATGACTACTCTTATTTTATCCGGCATTTTTTTTCCTCCCTTGGGCTTGTATTTAGAGCACGATATTTTCGACGTATTCGCCGAATTCTTCCCTGAGAACCCCGCATATTTCCCCTTCGGTCGCGTAAACGCGAACTGCGTTCAGTATCATCGGCATAAGGTTTTCCGATTCATTCCGAGCCGCTTTTCTGATATCCTCAAGATACTCCTTAACTGCAACATTGTCCCTGCTTGATTTCATTTCATGAAGTTTCTTAATCTGGCGCTCTCCCACGCTTGAGTCCACCCTAAGCAACTTTCTTCCGGCAGAGCTTTCCTTCGTCTGGAATTTATTGACTCCAACGACAATAGCTTGATCTGTCTCTATTGCTCTTTGATAGTTGTACGCTGAATCCTGAATTTCCTTTTGCGGATATCCCGCGTCTATTGCTTTCAGCATACCGCCCATATCATCAATCTTATTAATATAGTCCGCGGCGCCCTGCTCTATTTCATTGGTCAGGGATTCCACAACGTAACTGCCCGCAAAAGGATCAACCGTATTTGTAACTCCAGATTCATAAGCGATAACCTGCTGAGTTCTGAGAGCTATTTCAACGCTCTTTTCGGTCGGCAGGGCAAGGGCTTCGTCCATGCTGTTAGTATGAAGCGATTGCGTCCCTCCGAGGACAGAAGCCAAGGCTTGAAGCGTTACGCGTATGACGTTATTCTCCGGTTGCTGGGCTGTAAGGGTACAACCCGCTGTTTGAGTATGGAACCGGAGCATCTGAGCTTTCGGGTTTGTGACGCCGAAGCGCTCCTTCATTATCTTCGCCCAAAGTCGGCGCGCCGCGCGATATTTGGCGACTTCCTCAAGAAGATCATTGTGCGCGTTGAAAAAGAAGGACAATCTTTCACCGAACACATTAGGGTCCTGTCCGGTTATCTTTGCCGCTTCCACATATGCAATTCCGTCCGCTAAAGTAAATGCAACTTCCTGAACTGCAGTGCTTCCTGCTTCGCGTATATGATATCCTGAAATGGAAATGGTATTCCACTTGGGAACGTTTTTACCGCAGAAGTCGAATATATCGGTGACAAGTCTCATGGACGCTTTTGGGGGGAATATGTAAGTACCGCGGGCTATGTACTCTTTTAGGATATCATTTTGTATGGTGCCTGAAAGCTGCTCAGGTTTTACGCCCTGCTTTTCGCCCACGCATACGTACATAGCAAGCAATACGCCGGCGGGGGCATTTATTGTCATTGAAGTGGATACTTTATCAAGCGGTATTTTATCAAATAAAATTTCCATATCAGCAAGGCTGTCTATTGCCACTCCAACCTTGCCGCACTCTCCCTGCGCCATAGGGTGATCTGTGTCATAGCCTATTTGGGTTGGCAGGTCGAAGGCAACGGAAAGTCCTGTTGTGCCCCTTTCCAAAAGGTATCGATAACGCGCGTTGGATTCTTCAGCTGTGGCAAAACCCGCGTATTGGCGCATTGTCCAAAATCTTCCTCTGTACATGTTCGCTTGGACTCCTCGCGTGAACGGGTAAGATCCGGGGAAATTAATATCATTAAGGTAATTTATCACCTCAATATCATCCTGGCTGTAAAGCACATTAAGAGGGAGCCCTCCCACAGTTGTAAACTGCTCGAAACGCTCGGGATTTTTCTGTACCACCTTTTCTAACGCCTTTTTGTATGCCGCTTTAGCTTCCTGATAATTATCCGCCAAAGTAACCACCCCTTTGATTATGATATAGAATTTATTATATCCTAAATTAATTTTCCATAAATCACTTGCCGACCGCATCAATCCATATCGGAATCCAGTCTCTTCCCGATAACTGTCTAATGCTTAAGTAAGAAGATAACGTCGATCTATCCGGATAACCGGAAGCTTCAGTCTTATCAGCCAACAACAATTGCAATTTTAAATCTCTTCGCTGCGATATTAGCATTGGTTCATTAAAAATAGAATAATAAACTTCGCCTCCTGTTGCAGCAGAAGCTCGCATTAGTTCAACCGATGGCATGCCCCTTGCCCAAATATCAATCTTCACACCGTTAAACAAACAAAATGCCGTTAATTTCAATAACTCTTCATGGTTATAGATTATCAATGAGTCAAGAATAAAATTAGTAATTAAATCCCGTTGATTGCTCCATATCAAAGGCAATCTGCCATAAAGCTCAGCGCACGACTCTACGGGAATCACCCGCATTTTAGGCGTGATCATCCCGTCGGCGTTTCCTCTCGAAAAGCATAGCCCCATTACAGAAGGAGCTTTCATACTGGTTACTGACGTCGTTATTATACGTTCATTCCAAACAGACATTGCAGTAGGCATTATTTCCTTCACCCATTCGGGAAACGGGGAAGAAAACGTCGTGCAAACAGATAGAACAGCATTACCATTTTCATCTATCTTAAATTCCGGGTCATAAAGAGAAAGAAAAGCCGGAGATAAATCAAGGTTAGGAGTTAAAGTTATCTTCCAAATTTTGTTCCCTGAAATGTCCGAGCAAAATATCTCCCCTTTATATTCAAAAAATGCCCATGCGTCATTCAGCTCAGACCTTAAAACCTCCTTATCAGCTGATTTATTCGTAAAATCAACAAAATGTGCACTAATTTCTGAGTCTTCATTTACAGAAAGTAATAATCCTAGACTACTCCATATTATATCTCTAACGTTTATATTTTCAACGAAAAATGATCTTTTATTGCGCAAGTCTATAAAATAAATTCTGCCATTTGCCCTATCCGCTGTTGCAAGCCAATAAGCGTAAGCTTTTACCGCAACAGGTTCAAAAAGATAATCTCCGCTGTTATATTTGTCAGGTTGCCATTCATCTTCGTACTTCATTTCAGGCCATGAATAAAACTTAATTTTTCTACTCACCGGGTCTGCTACAGCAATTTCAGCTGCAGAGATATAACACGCGTCCGATACAGAATCACAATCAACTCCGCCTTTTCGGTCAAATGAAGAGTCATTCATAATTTGGCATATCTCGCCGTCAATATTTATCACGTAAATTGATCCGTCTCCCGGCAATAAAGCTTTTACCGGGGAATTTATTCCTTTAACTATGTTGAATTGACCGGCGTCGCCGTTTGTCCTGAAAAACACTTGGTTGCCTATTGTGTCCGGGAAGCATAAATCAGAATTAAAGCCGCTCAGTTTTCCCAGCCCCTTTGACGAGTAAGGTCTAAAGTATCCGGTGTTTAAAGAGTCATAAATGTTAGATTGTGAAACGTTACATCTTACCGGATATGAAGACTCAGAAATTATTAATTCAAGCTCCGACTTATTCTCCGATATTCCCTTAAGAACGTTTGGAGCTATTAAATCGCGTGTGCGCACTTCAAGAAAATTAGAAATGGATTTACTTGCTAAGCTGAATTCACCTATCTTTCGCAAAATGAGTCCTCTCAAGTAATACACATCCACCAGAAAAATATTGGCTTTCTGTGCTTGATCAAGAAAACTAAGCGCCTGCCAGTAATTACGCATTATGAAATGCTTCCAGGCGCGCATAAAAGCGATTTCCGCCTCCTCAATACGAGCCGGAGGAATTGAAGTTCCTACAGGGGCCGAAGCAGGAGACAAATCTGCGCTCTTAGCAAACCTTGCGGTTAAGTCTTCCAGCATTCTCACGTCATGCGGTTGAGATTCAACAGTTGCTGTCTCTTGAGATTTTTTATCCGCTGAAGCGACACTAGGTGAAAGCTTTGCTTCAGCCGGGGCGGCTTTAGACGGCGATTGTTTTGTTTGTTGTTTTTTTGCGGTTGCCGCATCAGAAACTTGCACAAATCCTACAAGCAAAGTAAGAATTATAACCAAACAGCGAGCAACGAAAAAATGTTTCATATTTATCATCTCATTCTTTAGGATAGTTTCTTTACGGAAGAAATGAATAGTACCCAAAAGTTATTGCCGCAGCAAATAAAAAGCCCAGAAGGATCCTAAGATATAGTACCCAAATCTCTCCTCCAGGCAACTCTCCGTTTTGTATTTTCACAACAATATGTGAAACAAAAAAAGCTCCTATTAGTGATCCTAACGCTAATAATGCTTGGATATTTCTTAAAGGCATAAGTTTTTCCCTCTTTATTGAATATTAATTATATACTCTATCATAGCAAAAGAAGTTTTAAAAGTTACAGCATAAATATATACGAGTTAAATATTTCTGATACAATTATAAAAAATAAAGGGGGATCAATATGTCAATAAAAAAAATCATAAAAAAGACGCTTTTTTTGGTCATGCTATCGTTGGTTTTTACATTTATTTGTTCGGCAGTTAATGCGAATGAAATAAAGGCAATTTGGAATCACATTTCACTAAATTATACCGAATATAGCTCAGTAAATTCAAAAGCAAAAGATATATGGGAAAAATTCGAAAATAGTTCAATACAGAGGGGCTTGGTTGTTAAACATAATTATCGTCCTTTCGTTCCTGTAGTTAATAGAATTATCATTTTGGATACCCCCGCCGGCGAACTTGCGTATCGCAGTTATTATCTTCGCATTGAAACAGAAGTTATAGACGGCAAAGATTCCCATATTGCTGAAATAGCGCTGATTAAATTGTCCGATAAACAATTCCCGGAGGCCACAATGGAACAGCAGTTTGGATATAAAGACGGCAAACTGGGTGAAAAAATTACATACTGGGTTTCACAGAAAAGCATAATTCCGGGGAAATTAAGCGCTTCCGATCAGCTCAAAACAGAGAGCTTCAAGCGTTCGATAGAACCTGAATTCATCGGCGATATCGACAACAGAAGAGTTCCAAAGAGCGATATATTTCACTTTTTCCCTGAAATAAGCAACGATTTAAAACTAAATTTTGAATACCTATATCCTCAAAATGATAAACCAATGATGAAAACTACATTTACACCGGGAAGAATTCATTTTGGGTCATTGCTTGACACGGACGTGAAAATATCCTTTATACACAATATTGCTACACTAAAGATGGTAAACGGTGAAATAATCTGGAAGACGAAGCTTAGCAGTTTCACTACGGGAGAAGAGATGGCGCTTAGCGACTCGTTTTTTAATTTCATGCAGGAGAGTTTAGCTAAAGAAGAACATATTGCTCCTGCATCGCCCGTATTATACTGATAAAAATGCCGGACTTAATTGGACTTCTACTTATCTTTTGCGCGCGAGTGCTGGATGTAAGTTGCGGGACGATGCGCATTTTGTTTTTGGTTAGGGGAAAACGCGCCGTAGCCGCATGTATTGGATTTTTTGAAGTAATGATATACATGCTTGTCCTTGGCAAAATTCTTGGCGGAGGGAAAGTTCTTACTACTACGGAGCTTATTTTCTACTGCGCAGGATTTGCGTCGGGCAATTATGTAGGCTCATTTTTGGAGTCGAAATTCATGAACACTCATGCATTAGCGGAAGTTATTCTTGACGATTCTCCTGAAGGGGAAGAAATTGTTAAGAAGCTTAGGGAAAAAGGACTCGGAGCAACAGTCCTGCGAGGAGAAGGAAGATCCGGAGACAAGCTTTTAGTCGAGGTTTTTTGCCGCAGAAACGATTTGGCGCTGATTAAGGATTTGGTAGGAGACAGCGGATTTGTAACGCTGTCGGATGTACGCGTGGCCTACGGAGGATGGTTTTCGAAAAATAAATAATTCGAGCCGGATAAAAATAACATATTGCTAAGAAAAACGGGGCGTATTACCTGTCGGCACCCCGTTAATTATACTTTCGGCGGTTTCGGTGAGACCTCCTGCAGCGACAGATTTGCAATTACTTTACGCAAGTTCACAATATACATTAATATTGTATTTATATTCATTTTCCTAATTATACTAAACGTTTAGTTATTTTCTTTATTATGTGGTAAAATTATAGAGACCCAAAATACACATTTCTAAATTACAAATTATGGTTTCCGCCGCTGCTTGATGCAGCGATACGCGATTCTTATATATAGACATATCTCAGCCGGTATATATGAATGACAAGGAGGTGATCCCGCTGTTATACGGCTGTCTATGGCAAAAACTGTTTCAAGGCAGAACCAAAAATAATTTTAATGGGGGTGTGGTAAGCTATGAAAAAAATATTATATTATGTGTTGTTGCTTTTATTGTTCTCGTGTCCGGCAATTGCGGGCGCTCCGGAGTATCCGGAATATGTCGAAGGGGAAGTTCTTGTAGTACTTGAAGCTCCGGCGGAATCCGATCATATGGTGATGGGTTCTTTCAACGCAAATCTCTATTCCTGGTCGGTTTCCAACCAGGCAGATAGCTTTGCAAGAGGCCGTTCGCTTGAATCTCGCAGGACCTTTCCTAAAATAGCGCGTTCTTCAAAAAGAAGCATAGCGCACTTCCGCTCTAAAAACAAAAGCACCAAAGAATTGATACAGGAGCTTTCGTCCGCTCCCGGCGTGAAAAGTGTTTCTCCAAACTACATCAATAGATTGCACTTAACTCCAAACGATCCTGCTTACAAGAATCTTTGGGGCATGGAGAACATAGGAATGCCGAAGGTCTGGGATTATTTCACCGGCAGCAGCGAAGTATGCGTCGCGGTAATAGATTCAGGCATAGACTATAACCATCCCGACCTTAACGCCAATATGGCAAGGGATTCCAAAGGAAATTACGGAGTTTATATCTATAATGGAGTACAGCACGGTAACCCAATGGATAACTATGGGCATGGCACCCACGTTGCGGGGACGATAGGAGCGGTGGGGAACAACGGATTAGGTGTGACCGGAGTTAATTGGAACGTTAAGCTGCTAGCAGTAAACGTTTTTCCATACGGAGGCAGCGAGGATGACGACATTATAGCTGGAATGGAATATGTACTGGAGGAAAAAGGAAAAGGGCTTAATATCCGCGCCGTGAATATGTCGTTTGGGAGAGGTGGCTATCCTGAAATTGATACGGATGACTCACCTCTTGGAACTGCCGTAAAATCGCTGAGCGACGCCGGTATAATATGCGCAATGTCAGCAGGAAACGAAGGTTGGGATATAAGCGATCTGGAAACATACTTTGGAATGAGGAAATACCCCGCATGCTTCAGATTTGACAACACAATATCAGTGGGGGCAATCAATTATGGGAATACAAAAAGAGAGTCTTCCAATTATGGCGACATATGGGTTGACATCGCTGCTCCGGGAGGCGACATTTTTAGCACGATTCCGAGAAACGGATATGATTACGATAGTGGAACTTCAATGGCGGCGCCTCATGTCGCCGGGGCGGCAGCTCTCCTAAGCGCGGCATATCCCAATGAAACCGCTACCCAGATAAAAGCGCGCATATTGAACAATGCAAGAAAAATCGACGTCCCTAAGTATTGGAAACATGGAATTCTTGACGTTTGGGCTGCGTTCGAGACGCCCGTAACCGGCGTGACGGTTGCGCCAAAGACGGCGTCAATATTAACCGGAGGGACTCAGACTCTCACGGCTACAGTGGCGCCAGCAAACGCAACGAATAAGAACGTGACATGGAGCAGCAGCAATACCGCAATAGCAAGTGTTAACGCTTCAGGAGCCGTGAATGGCGTTTCCGCAGGAACGGCCACGATAACGGCGACAACAGTCGACCGGGGATTCAAGGATACTTGTACGGTGACGGTAGTGAAGCCTGAAAGCGGCGGCCCCGTCATCGGTGAGTTTTATAACCCTAAATGGAACAATAACAAAAACTTTTTTACCTTTAAAATACACCTCGCCAATTAAACCATCAAAATCTCTTTTGATAATTTTGGTAACTATACCACTGTTATCGGTAGGGTCCACCGACACTAAAACAAAGTCCCCATCCGTTGCTCCTTTTAAATTAGCAGCATTAATATATAAATCTTCTTGGCCGGGGATTTCACTAATTAAAAAGCCAAATCCCCTTTTATTCATTTCAATATTACCAACTCGAACATAAGCATTTTTAGAAAACAGCATATATTTTTCATTATTAGTTTTATAGACTTTATAATCACTCTCTAATTCACCTAAAGCTTCATTAACTTGCTCTATATCAAAACTTCCTAAAACACTTTGAATTTCATAAGCTGTCAATTTCTTAGGAGAATCAGTTAATATTTTTATAATTTTATCCTTCATAGTTGCACCTCACCTTAATTACTAGTTTATCACCTTTTTGTTCTTTTTTCACAGTTTTCCATAGAGATAACTTTATTGACCAAACAATACTATTTATCAATAATCTTATATGTCGTATGTTTGATATTATTTTTATCATTATAATTAATAATATCTTTATCTATTCTTTGAGATATCGTTATGCCTATCGTTGAATTATGATGAGGCTTTTTAATATCCCTATCATATACCTTAACATAAAACTCAATCTGACCAATATCTTTAATCGTTAATTCTTTTATTTTCAACTCCAAAATAACATAACAATTAAGTTCGATATTGAAAAACACCAAATCTGGTTTTAATATTTTGTCACCTATTTTAATAGGAATTTCTGATCCAACATAGGCAAAACCTATTCCTAATTCCCTCATCGTTTTTTCAATCTGATCTAAGATAAATTGTTTTAAAGCCTTTTCGGTTATTTTATCAACTGATTTATCAATTGCTATTAAAATCGGATTTTTAATCATATCTAGTATATCAGATTCATCTTCATTAGTATTATCAATATGTTTCAATTTGATATTATCTTTTTTTATTAATCGTTCAAAGGCATTTGATTTAATATATTCTTTTAACTGCCTGACACTAAAATTATGTTCAATAACAGAATTAAGATAATAGTTTCTTTTGCTTTCATTTTTAATGGGTAAAAGCTCTCTGAAAATTGACCAGCTCAATTGTCGCCACAGTGTGGCGACTTTTGGAAAACTTAAATATAATTGGCGCATTCTAAATAAACTCCTATAGTCATAACTCTTTCCATATTCATTAGTTAATTTGATTGAATATTCCTTAATTAACTGATTGCCGTATTTAGCCTTTTCTTTTCCGCCTTGAGCTTCAATTAACTGTCGACCTATTTCATGATAAGTTAATAATGTATGGTGATTAACACTGATTTCCTGCTTCTTGATATAAACTAAATTATCAGTAATTAATTGTTGAATATTTTTATAATATTTATCCATTGACCTCCTTTAGAAGCACTATAACAATTTTTACTACTAATATCAAATGACAACAATTGATTTTTTTGGAATAAATAATGCGCAATATTAAAATTATTACTAAGTAAAACTACATAATTTATTTAACTAAATTATGTAGTTTATTAAATTTGGTATAAAACAAAAAAACTCTCAGAGTTGAGAGCTTAATTTAGCCTATACTAATTCAACAGTGGCGCCAGCTTCTTCAAGTTTAGCTTTGATATCGGCCGCTTCTTCAGCACTAATGTTTTCTTTAACATTACCACCATTATCAGCTACACCTTTAGCTTCTACTAATCCAAGACCTGTAATTTCACGAATTACTTTAATAACTTGGATTTTAGCAGCACCAGCATTTTTAATGACAACAGTTTTGGTTGTTGGACCCTCATCAATTGTAGCACCGGCTACAGGAGCAGCCACGGCAACGGCACTAGGATCAACTCCTAATTCTTCTTTCATTAAATCGACTACTTCTTTAACTTCCAAAACAGTCATTTCCTTGATCGCGTCAATGATTTCTTTTGCACTTAATTTTGCCATTTTTATCTTTCCTTTCTTATTTTTCTTCTAATTTTTTCGCATATAAGTCGAAACCTATAGCTAAATTACGAACATGTTCCATAAGTCCACCAGCAAACATGGATAATAATCCTTCATATGATGGAATAGTGGCGTATTCATTAATGATATCCACGGTAACGATTTTTTTATCAACAATACCCGTTCTAATTTCGAGATTCTTATTGACTTTAGCAAACTCGGCTACACATTTTATCGGTTCAATGGTATCACGACCAAAGACAAATGCATTAGGACCTTCTAAAAATTCATCCATTTGATATCCCAGTTCATCAAGTGCTCTTTTTACTAAAGTGTTTTTATAAATTTTAATATCACTAGCTGAACTTCTTAAATTTCTTCTTAACTTGCTTACTTCTTCAACACTAATGCCTTGGAATTTGACAATTACCAAGACCTGAGAATTGTTTAGCTTATCTTTAATTTCTTCTACCAATGAATTTTTAGATTCTATGATTTCTTTATTGGCCATTTTTTTCCTCCTTATCATATAAAAAGCTTTTCTTAGTAACGAAGAAAAGCTTAAAAGTTTTTTAAGTCTTTTCCTCGGCAGGATTATTAAACTACTCACGTCCCTGCTGTCTATGGAATGCTTTTTTTTAATTTCTTTTGTATTATATTATATTAAATACTAAATGTCAAAAGAATTTATATCTAATTTTATCCCGGGACCCATAGTACTAGACAAACTTATCTTATCGATAAGATTACCTTTTAGAGAATTAGGTTTCATCTTGGCAATTGTATTAACAAAATAAATAACATTTTCGATTATTTTTTTATAATCAAATGATACCTTACCAATCACACTATGAATATTTCCAAAAGTATCATTCTTATATTCAATCATACCTTTTTTAATATCATTAATGGTACCTACAACATTAGTCGTTACAGTTCCGGTTTTAGGATTAGGCATTAATCCTCTTGGCCCTAAAACTTTACCAATTTTACCAAGAGCCGGCATCATATCAGGAGTAGCGACGATGACATCAAAATCAAACCAGTTTTCTTTTTCGATTTTTTCAACCATATCAGTATCTCCAACATAATCAGCACCAGCAGATTTTGCTTCTTCTGCCTTTTCTCCCTTTGCCACAACTAAAACTCTATTTGTTTTACCTGTTCCTTTTGGTAAAGATATTGCTCCTCTTAATTGTTGATCTGCTTTCTTAGTATCAAGATTAAGTCTTAAAACTAACTCAACTGTTTCATCAAACTTTGCCTTTGCCGCCTTTACTACAAGGTCAAAAGCGTCCGCCGGGTCATATAAAACGGTTTTGTCGATGAGTTTTGAACTCTCCTGATGATTTTTTCCTCTAAACATATCTTAACCCTCCGCAACCGTGATGCCCATGCTGCGCGCTGTGCCGGCAACCATTTTCATCGCCGCTTCAATGCTTCCGGCGTTTAAATCCGGCATCTTCATTTCAGCAATCTTGCGTACTTCGTCAGCTGATATAGATGAAACCTTTT
>Ga0082212_10001544_pt1 | contig 34019 bp, 24 predicted proteins | sample TergutNt197P3_FD_71548 | JGI IMG/M metagenome (GOLD analysis project Ga0082212, IMG submission 71548) | Neocapritermes taracua P3 segment gut microbial communities from Petit-Saut dam, French Guiana - Nt197 P3 | ecosystem: Host-associated > Arthropoda: Insects > Digestive system > Gut ... | reverse complement strand
AGCAGCCAGCTTTCTTGCCCGAAGAACAAGCAGCTTCTTCCTCAGGCAGTAACTACAGGACTGGTTTGGAAATCACTTCATCCAAACCCTCTATCATCAGTGAGGAAGTCGAGCTTACTGGCAACATACGAACCCCAGGTGCACTCCACATTGAAGGTACGGTCAAGGGGGATTTGGACGTTGCCTCCCTCACTATCGGACCCACTGGCGTATTTGAGGGGAACGTAAACTGCAAAGTCCTTAATGTCCGCGGCAAGTTCACTGGAACCTCAGACTGCAAAGAGCTAATGGTCGCTTCGTCTGCCAAAATTGAGGCAAAGATTACATATAGGGAACTCACACTCCAGAGGGGCGCGATTCTCAAAGGCGAACTTCATGTTGCAAATAATTGACAGTGACTGTTAGGCAATAGTTTTCCACCAAAAAAGAGCACCAACCTGCGGTGCTCTTTTGAATTTATGGTCACTTTGACGACAATTACCTCCCATTTGCAGAGTTAGAGCAGCGACAAAGTTTTTCAGTCTAATTAGCTTGGAGCCAGGTTGCAGTTATCAGAATCATCCATTCTAGGACTTATTCAGAGACTCTTCCGGGGGGGCGAAGACCTGACAGATGACTGTGGAAGCCTCCCCGCCGCCGTAGCTGACGAGACCCTGCTTGTAACCACCGACTTGATGGAATCGGGACAGCACTTCCAGCTTGAGTGGCACCCTCCAAAATTATTGGGGCGAAAATTATTGGCTGTAAACCTTTCTGACCTGGATTCCAGCGGAGCCAAACCCATCGGGTTCACGCTCACCCTCGCCATTGGCAGGGATGTCGGTGCTGATTTCATTGAACACATGCTCGAGGGTCTGGCTGAGATGGCACGAAGGTTTTGCATCCCCATCATAGGAGGTGATACAGTTGGCCGTCAAAGCGGCCTGGGACTTGGAATAACGGCTTTTGGCACAGCAAAGCGCAGGCTATACAGAAATGGTGTATTAGAAGGTGACAATATATTCGTTGACAACTTGCCTGGCGCAAGCCACAGGGGACTTAAAAAATTGAGAGATGGTCTTCGCTGGAACCCCTCTGCCCCTGATCCTGACATCCAGGCGCACCTGGATCCACAACCTCAAATCGGCCTGGGAGCTAAATTGGCAACCTTGCCCCAAGTCCACGCCTGCATTGACATTTCAGATGGCCTCAGCAAAGACCTGAAAATGTTGGCAGAGGCATCAGGTAAAAGCATCGTCGTTGGCCCAAACCTGGATGATGATTCACTCTTTGGAGGCGAGGATTATTCGAGGTGCTTTGCCAGCGATTTGGATGCGGAATCACTCCAAAAATTGACAGGCCACCAGTTTTACTATGTAGCCAGGGCAATCTCCAGAGCCGAGGCACCACTGTTGCGCTATACTGGCTCTAGCATCCTCCCGTTGGTTGACATGAGTTTCGAACACTTTGAGACCAAAATGAATTTCCGGTAAAGTAAACTGTCATCATGATCACATCCAACCCGGATTGTCCGCCAACTAAAAAGCCTTCTTTCTGGTCACGAATCAAGGGCTACATCCTCCTTCCAGAATTAACTCCCAGACACCTGGCGCTGAGTTTCGCCATCGGGCTTTGCATTGCCTTGAACCCTCTATTGGGTCTCCACACATGGATTGCCCTCGTCTCATGTTTTTTCGCCAGGAGCCTCCATCGCCCTCTTTTGCTTGCTTCTACATTTATTAATAATCCATGGACAATGATACCCATTGCAAGTGCCAGTGTTTTTTCCGGTAATTGGCTGCTTGGGAGAGGCTGGAGCGTTGACCTTTCGGCCATAGCCTGGAAGAGCATAGGCATCGGCAGCTTTACCTCTCGCCAGGGGTTTGGTGAAATGTATTCCATGCTCAAGCCCATACTTATCCCGTACCTGCTTGGCGGCTTTACGCTTTGCCTTCTTGCCTTCCCCATAGGCTATCTGTTCATGCTCAGGCTCTCAAGGAAGCTCAGGGAAACGGCCGATAGCACCACTTAGCAGTGGGGGCACTATAGCGGTTCAACTTTTTTAGTTGAACTGCTATAGTCCACTCTGAATTCTTCTATCAGCCGATCCAGCTCGTCCATCTGCTCCTCGGCGGTATATTCCCGCGCCTTGGCAAGGGCACCTATGGCTTCGGCATTTTTACCCTGTGCCATATACACCTGGCACAGAGTTATATAAAAGTCTGGGTCTCTTGGGTGGATCTTTATAGCTTTCTGTATTGATTTCAGTGCGTTTTTTATATCCTGTTCATCCAATGCTTCTGTGGCCAGAAAAGCATGATAATACGGATCCTCTTTTCGCAGGCGGTTTTCCATGGCCCTAAGCTTGGCGTATTCTGAATAAAACCCTTCATCTCGGTACAGTGCAGCCAGATTACTGATAGCAGCAACATTTTTTGAGTTATTAGCAATAGCAATTTTATAGGCTCTTACGGCTCCTGCGATATTGCCCTCTGTTTTTTCTATGACACCAAAAATATTCCATGCAGGGGGCGACATATTATCCACACCAATAGAAAGTTCGACCCATTTCCTTGCCTCTGCCTTATTGTCCTCAAGTAGTGCCTCTACTGCGCGATTGCTGTAATACAAAGATTTGGCATGATTGTCAAATATAACGTCAACAAAATAAGTCCCAAACCTGGGCCTGGTTGTCGGAAGGAAGTCTGCAACTAAATCATCTTTACCATCTCTCATGATAACTGCCACCATGTGTTTTTCGCGTATGATCAAACCGGCAACTCTGGACCAGTTATAGACATCAAAAGATTCAGCGAACATCGCACGGATTCCCAGTTGTTTAGCCAGCATCACGTAGGCCATCGTGAGAGAAATACAGTTGGCTTTTCTATCAGTCCATACTTCATTAATCGTGCGTGTCCTGTCGCTGGAATAGGTGATTCCCATCCCACCCAATTCTGGTGGCTGCACCAATGCTTTCAACAACTCTTCTGCCTTGCTGCGCTCGGTATAACTTAGCATGGCTCTTCTTCTGGCAAAGTCAGACATCTCCCTTGGTACCCAAAATGGATCGTCCCCATCCTCCTCCTGAAAAAATGGGGGCAGAGTATGCACAGGCACAAGGATTGAATCTGCACAATGGAGCAACATACTTGCCAGGACTGCCAACATCAAATTGCCTCAAAAAATGACACTACTACCCAGTTACGCCTTAGATGTTTGCTTAACGGCGGAGCAAGTTTGACAAATCTAAGTTCTGTGTGGCCATTCAAGGTTGCCCCGCAACCTTGAACGGCGCAGAACTAAGATTTGTCCCTTGCAAGCATCTAGCGGTTGTGATTCGCAATCAAATCCCAACCTAGCGCAACGTAACATTTTCATGTTACATTGCACCACTTGCTGTTCTCACTTTATCATTAATCAGATGTCTGAGAAAAAACTCTGATTTCAAAACTGACCTCTGACCCTTGAGAAACAGAAAAATACGATGGCAACAGCTGTAGTTTGTGCATATTCACTTGTGGGCCGCATGGCTCTTGAGGCTTTGATTGACTGTGGAATAGAAGTCCTGGCCCTGTATACCTATGACCAACCAGAAGAAGACAAGTGGTTTGAAGCCCCAGCCGAATTTGCTGACAAGCATGGTATCCCCGTATTCATCGAGCCTACCATCAACGCTGAACCTGCCCTGTCTCGCATTAAAGTGCTGGAACCAGATTTTTTGTTCAGCTTTTACTTCCGAGAAATGATCCGTGCTGATATTTTGGCCATCCCAAAGATAGGCTCGTTTAACCTCCATGGTTCCATGTTGCCAACGTACAGGGGCAGGGCTCCAATCAATTGGGTGCTGGTACACGGCGAGACTAAAACAGGAGTTACGCTTCATGCCATGACATCCAGGCCCGATGACGGCGACATCTTTGGACAAAAGGAAATTTCCATCGTCTGGGACGAAACAGCCCTGAGCCTCACAAAAAAAGCTGCCGATGCAGGGTATGAGATGTTGAAAGAAATCGTGCCGCAGCTCGTCAAAAAAAATATCGCGGGTATTACACAAAAATCTCTTGGCAAGTCCTCTTATTTTGGGGGACGAAGACCTGAAGACAGCCGCCTGATTGTGGAAATGACCGCGCAAGAAGCCTTCAATCAGATTCGAGCTGTCGCAGACCCCTGGCCTAACGCCTACATCGAAGGAAAGTATGGGCAAATCAAAATCCCATGGGCCATACCCCACAGTAGCAAGTGCCAGGCAGGTCATTTCAAACTCACCGAAGCAGGCCTGCTGCTGGGTTTTGCAGATGCACCCTTGAGGCTGCATGAGCTAAAACGCGGGTCTGAGCGTAGCAACGACCCAGACACAATGGCCGATTGGCTGGAAAGAATAGGAGTTCAGGAATGCAGGTGAGCCATTTGTGTTAAAATATTGCATGGAGTAATTCAATGCCCACGCTGTCTATTTTCTACTGTATCAACGTCAGGATGTATTCAGAGATTACTAACAGCCATGGCTTGCCACTCATCCATAACAATGCTTCACATTTTTCATGAGGTTCAGACATGGCACTATTAGCATGGGGCAAGGCCCAATTCCTTGACATAATAGAGTGGCTGGATGACTCCAGTGACACAATGGCTTGGCGCTTCCCAATGAGGGGCCAGGAAATTCAAAACAATGGCAAGCTGGTGGTGCGGGAGAGTCAGGAGGCCGTTTTCGTCAATGAGGGCCAGTTCGCAGACTGCTTCAAACCCGGCACCCACACACTCAACACAAAAAACCTGCCAGTACTCTCCACCCTAAAGGGCTGGAAGTACGGATTTGAAAGTCCATTTAAGTCAGATGTATATTTTCTCAACACAAAGCTCTTTAACGACCTGGGATGGGGAACCCCAAACCCGATAATGATGCGGGACGCTGATTTTGGAATGTTGCGCATCAGAGCCTTTGGAATTTATTCCATAAGGATTGTTGACAGCAAAAACTTCTTGAAAACTGTTGTCGGCACAAATGGGCTTTTCACGGTCACGGACATACAGGATCAGCTAAGGAAGAGCATCATAACAAAATTTGCCGATGCCTTGGGAGAAGCCAAAATACCCGCCCTCGACTTGGCTGCAAATTATAATGACCTGAGCGAGCTGTTGCGCCAACACATGAATCCGGAATTTCAGACCATGGGCCTGGAATGCGCCAAGCTGTTTATAGAAAATATCAGCCTCCCGGCAGAAGTAGAGGCCATGATGGACAAACGCACCAACGTTGGAATAATGGCCCCAGTCATGGGAGCATTTACCCAAATGCAGGTTGCAGACTCTATTCCAAAGGCCGCAGAAAATCCTGGCGGCGTTGCAGGACTGGGAATGGGAGCCGGACTTGGCATCGGCATGGGCAGCATGGTAGGAAATCAAATGGGCCAGGCCATGGGTAGCCAAATGGGGATGGGCAATCAGGCAGGAGGGCAGACTGCATCAGGAGCAACAAGCCTTGCGGACGGGCAGCAGGTACCTTTAGCACCGAGCAAGAGCCTCAAAGAAGAACTTACAGACTTAAAGGAACTTCTGGATGCCCAGTTGATTTCCCAAACAGAATTTGACGCACAGAGGCTGGCCGTCATGAAGAAACATGGTATGAATGTCAGCTTCTGATTTGCTTGAATGTTCAAACAAAATTGGCTATAATATCCGTTTTTGAAGGGTCGCCCTATGGGGAAACGGCTGCTTGTACTGGACGCAGACGCTGAGTTTATCAAAGAGCACATGGCGGAGCTTAGATCAAATTTTAGTGCGGAGTTCATGAACAATCCCGACCATGTATTAGAATCGCTGGAATCTGGCAAATTTGATCTTATGTTAATTAACATCGAAAAAGGGACAAGCGCGGGTATCAGCGTGTGTCAGGCGATTCGAAATCACCCTGTCCTGATTAAATTTAAGATTGCCGTAATAAGTTCAAATTCAACAAGGAATGAAATGGCCAAAGGTAAATCGGGAGCAATTTTTCCTGACTTATACCTTATCAAACCGATTACTTCGGCCGCATTAGTTTCTGCACTAAAATATTTGGCAACCGGCGAAGGTGAAGTTCAGGATTCACTGTTAGAGCTAAATGTCAGCGGAAAAAATAGCAAAGTTGTAGCAAAGGAAAAGCTGGAAAAAGATTTATCCGTTTTATATGACTTCAAACTCATCGAAGAGTTGGAAACAAAAATCAGCAACCTGGAAGCTAAACTGCACGACAAGACGATGGAAATACTGGCAACACAGCAAAACCTGCAGGAATCTCAACGTCAGAACCGCATCATAACCATCAATTTGGAAGATAGCGAAAAGCATCATAAAAACACGGAAGAGATGCATCGAATAGAATCTGAAAACATAATCAAAGACTTAAAAGCAAAACTGCACGAAAAAACGATGGAATTACTGCTGACACAGCAAGACATCCAGGAATTGCAGCGACAGAATGACACAATTACGGTCAATTTTGAAGAACTGGAAAAGCAGCAAAAAAATACTGAAGACATGCAACATCGGCTCCATGAGGCAGAAGAGCAGTTGAAACGACTAGAGACTGATCCAACGATGAAGGAAAATCGCAACGTCCTTCGCGATCGCCTCAAAGAGGCTCTGGGCGAAAAGCAGGATCTGTTAATGCAGCTTGAGGCAATGGCAAAGGATGTGGCAAGCAAAAACCAGCAGATATTCACTATCCTCCAGTCAAAAGAAAAATTGCAAGAGCAGCTAATAACAGCTGAATCCCGTTACTACAACCTGGAACAGGACTATGCCGACAGACTTGCTTCAGGACGCAGAGTATTTGAGAGCAAATTAGAGGCTCTTCGCAAGTCAAAGGATGAGGTTTGGGAAAGAATCAGGGAATTGGAACAATCATATTCTGTTATCACGAGCGAACTCGAACCCTCCTTGACACCACGCAACCCGGAATCACAAGGCCTGATGATACAAACAGGAAAACAAAAATCCATCATCCTGGCATTAACTAAACCGCAGTCCAGGGATAACCCATAATGGTGGCTGGCCGCCTAATCATAATTATTTTTCTGCTGATACTAGGGGCTTTCCTGGTGCTTGCTGAATTTGCCATCGTACGCGTAAGGCCGACCCAATTGGAATCCCTCTTAGAAAAAGACCACAGGGCACATTATGCTGTGGAAATACAAAAAAACCTGCATTCACACCTCTCATCTGTTTTAGTAGGCATAACCCTATGTGCAGTAGGCTTCGGAGCATTAGGCGAACACATCCTCACCAATCATCTTAATGCTTGGCTCGCCTCCCTCCCAGGTTATGAAACTATTCCCTGGTCTGGCATTTCAATTTGGCTGGGTTCAGCTCTTGCACTTCTGATAATGACCACCATCCACGTAGTACTCGCCGAATTGGTGCCCCGCAGTTTCGCTTTACGCAATTCAACGATTTGGGCGTTGAGGACTGCCAGACCATTAATGTTTTGGTCACGCATCTCTCGCCCACTCACCGTCACACTTTCGGCCCTCAGCCATTTAGTCGAGCGTCTTCTTGGAATGCCCAAAGGCTCAAAACTCCAGGAAGACTTTTCACCCTCGGAAGATGAGCTAAGGCAGCTACTTGTACACAGCCAGGAAAAGGGAGAGTTAGAACCCGGGAAGGCAGAATTAATTGAAAATATATTCAGCTTCTCCAAACGCACAATCGTGGAAGTCATGATTCCAAGGGGCAATGTCATTACCTTAGATATTCGCAAAAGCCTCAAAGAAAACCTGGGGATCATTCGCACCGTCAAACATTCCCGACTGCCTCTTGTTGATGGCAACCTGGATCAAGTGGTAGGTGTCATACACCTAAAAGACTTGCTGTGGAAGCTCCAGGAGGAAGATGAGCCAGACTTGAAAGCTCTGTCCCGTCCAACATTTTTTGTACCCGAGATGCGCAGAGTCCAGGATCTTTTGTTGGATTTTCAGCGCAAAAAGCAGCACCTGGCCCTGGTTGTAAATGAACATGGTGGGGTTGACGGAATTGTGACCATGGAAGATGTCATAGAGGAATTGGTGGGAGAAATACATGATGAATTTGACCAGGAGGTAACCCAGCTCACCAAGACCCAATCCGGAGCATGGCTGGCACTGGGGGGCGTAACTATGGAGCAGTTGGAAGACATGCTGGAGTTAAGACCAGAAGAAGATACAGACGCAGTTACTCTAGGCGGTTACTTTCAGGAACAGTTGGGCAGGGTGCTGAAAGTAAACGACGAAATTGTTATACAGGGATGGCAAATCAGAGTCTTGGAAATGAGCGGTATGGCCCCCGGGAAGTTCCTGTTCAAGCCTAATGACTAAAGTCATAGCCCTTCAAAATCGGAACAACCTGCATTTGTTGATAGACTGCCAAAGCAACCTACCAATTCCCTTGGTGAAAGCGCGAATGCGCTAGACTGCGTCGGTAATGGGAGGCGTAGACGATCTGCCCATGCTGTTACGATTGTAAAGTGCGTTGACTATAACAACCGCAACGAGCAGTTCAACCTGGAGATGGAGATAGTGAACTACTCTCAATTACAACTAATTGCTATATGCCGCCAATACTCTTTCCCTGTCAAGGAAGGGTATAGTGCGCCAAAGTGTGGGGGCAGAAATATTCAACGTAGGCTTAGAAAGCACGTATTCCAGCAAAGAATTTCTCATGGTTTCCTGACTAATCATTTCGGGTTGTCCCCTGAATCCAATGGCATCCATGTAGCCCCCCCCTCCTGCAAGGCGATAGGTGGAAATGGCCATTGTGAAAACTTGGCTGTCCTGGATGTCTTCTCCTCCATATTTCAGGTCATTAACCCGTCTGCCCACGGGACGGCTTATATCAAGTGAATAGCTGCACCCGCCAACCATATCATAGTCAGCCAGGGGCACTGACTTGTTTATTAATTCAGGCATATAACTGAGGTTAAAATATCTGGCGGCATGTTCCAGATATGTCCTCAGCTGCGCTCCCGTAATGCGGATGCGTGCAATGCGATTTTCATCGGGGGCAAGGGAGTAAAATTGCCGCACAGAAGTAGCTCCCTTTGGAATAAAAATGTGCTGCCCCGGACTTGGCACCGCGCTTAATTGCGCACCTGTGGCCCTCTTCTGGACTTCGTGGAGCAATTGTACTATTGGAGTTGGCTCAACCGTCGACCAGCGGCCATCCAGGTTGGTTTCCAGCTGCGTAGCAAAGGTGTTGAGGTAGTTGGCTTCGTCAGTGCGGGCCTGCTCGGTAATTTGCATTACAAGTGGATCGAGGGCATTGCTTTGGTCAGTGAGAATAATTGACGGGCTGGCAGATAGGACAGACCATCTCCCTCCTCGCCTCTGGAGAGAAAACGTGATGGAGGCCAAAGATTGGCCAAAGGGTGCTGGCTGTGCAATAGGGATTCCCCTATGTACAGCGCATAGCGGTTGCAGCCCCTGAGAAGCAATAATTCCATCAATGCCTGCCACCTTTTCTGCCAATAATCGCGCCCTGTTTCTGTCATCTGGAACAATGTATGTGCCCACAGAACCGGTGTGCATGACAGCAATCACGAGATCTGCCCTTTCGGCAACCCTCAATCTGGGTACCCACTCTAAAGCAACTTCCATAGCATCCCTGACATTCATACCAGGCACGTCTGTTTTTGGTGCGGCAGGAACAAACAGCCCTAAAAAGGCAACAGAAACGCCGTTGACTGTGGTCTTTACAAAAGGTCTGAAAATTTCCCTTCCGGCGGAATCAAAAATATTTGCAGCAATAAACGGAAACCTTGCCTGTCTCTCTGCAACCTTCAGCCAGGGAAGGCCAAAGTTGAAGTCACTGGCTCCTGGCACCATGGCCATGTAGCCAGCATTATTCATGATGTTAATAATTGGATTTGATACTGTGGGGCGCATCCTGTTCTGGATATATGCCATCGGCTCGCCCTGAAGAGAATCGCCACAATCTATGATAAATGTCGCACTACTATTGTCGCGCTCAGCCATCAAAGTCGGAAGGAGCCTGGCCCACCCCCTATTTGCAGGAGCCAGTGAGTATGGATCCACGGGCTGTATCGCTGCGTATGTGTTGGCTGTAGCCAATATCTTGATTCTTTGCTGAGACCCATCCTGGGCACTGAGAATCGAAACTGAAACCAGCCAATAGATACATCCAATCAAAATGCGAAACATATGACCCCTCTAATACCAATCCCCAAAATATAAATATAACTGGAAAAAAGCATTTTTTGTGGTAGACTGTCCTTTCAACATTGTTGAATGTTAATTGGAGAAAACATGCAAGAAGTCCAGATCAAGGCACCCAAACACGAATTTACATTGCTTTGCGATGACATCCGTCAGGAAGCGGGAGGTAAGACAAGCCTCATGGGAATTTACGATCACCACATCGTAGTCCCTCAGGTTCCCTACGTCCTGCCCAAGGTTTGCTTCTATACTCGCTTCAGCCGTATGGACGGCCAGTTCAAGTTCAATTTTTCTATCGTTTCTCCAGCAGGGGAAAGGCGAGACATCATCCGCGACAGTGACGTGCAGATTCCAGATGGAGCCAAAGAAGGCACATTCAACGTCATAGCCAGTCCCTTTGAAGCACAGTCCGAGGGTGTGTACGAAGTCATCATCGGCCTCACCAAGGGTGCCGACCGCTTTGAATACATCTATAAGTTTGCCATTTCTAACGGTGAGCGCCTCCATCAGGAGTGGCTTGCCCAACAGGAAAAGGACAAACAGGGTCAATAGTTTTTTGTTGCGGCATTAGTTAATTAGTTATCGGTTGCCTGTGACACGTTGTAGCTTGTGACTGGTCACTATATGTACCGCTACTCCAAACAGACCATTTTTCTGGGTTCGGATTCAGACGCAGCACTTCGGCGTGCCAGTGTCGTTGTAGTCGGGCTTGGGGCCACTGGAAGCGTGATTGCATCCTGGCTGGCCCGTGCTGGCATTGGACATCTGACCTTGATTGACCGAGACATTGTAGAATTGTCTAACCTCCAGAGGCAGATTCTCTACAGAGAGGCAGATATTGGAAAGCCAAAGGCGGTAATTGCAGCAGAAATATTGCAGACCGCTAATTCGGGAATTGATATAGAGCCGCTCGTCACTGACCTCACCAGTTGCAACGCCCTGGATGTCCTTTCAGGTTATGGCCTGATAATGGACGGTACCGACAACTTTGAGGCCCGCTACCTCATTAATGACGTTTCCATATCGAAACAAATTCCATGGATCTACTGTGGGGCCATTGGCAGCGAAGCGATGATTTGGCCAATTGTGCAACCCACAACTCCATGCCTGCGCTGTCTCATTGAAGAGCCGCCAGAAGCTGGAGACGTTGACACCTGCGATAGTGCCGGAGTACTTGGGCCAGCGGTAGGAGTAGCCGCAAGCTGGTCAGCGATGGAAGCACTAAAAATACTTACTGGTAAAAAACCAGCCAGCGACATAGCCCGATTTGACCTATGGAACAATGAGCGTCAATTTATCTCTCCGCCAGCATCTCGGTGCAGGTACTGCACTGAAAAAAATACAGAATTTTTAGACGAACGCTGGTCTGTAAGAGCCTCAGCACTCTGCGGAATGGATGGAGTGCAGATAAGGGTGAACCCACCGGGGAACATAGACTTAGAGAAACTAAAACCAAGGCTGGAGACCAGAACCGAATCTTCATGGAAACTTAGCGAGATAGCATTAACTGGTGCTGAAGACAACCTGAGAATAACCATCTTCAAAGATGGCAGGACACTAATCCACGGGGAGATAACGCCTGAACACGCCAGGGGTTGGTACACTGAGGTTGTAGGGTGTTAGCACCTTATTAGAGTTTGCGTTCAACTTGTTGAACGCTACTCGGTATTAGCTGGCACTGCCACCATCCTAAACAGCACATCATAGCTCTTCAGGTTGCCCACTTCATCCAACAAGCGAGTTCTGAGGAGTTGGGCGATGGCCTCGCCAGCATCGCTTCCATTTGGATTCGGAGCATCTTCTATCCTGGCAATTCTCAGTTGGTGCAAATACTCCTTTGCACCAACTGGCAACTGCTCTGAGTGACTGACCGATGTGCAGACAGCACAGTGCCAGCCTTTTTCCCCCAACGATACAAATGGCGCATCGTATCGCCCACAATTGCCGCATACACCTGGATGAGGCAACACGCCGATGCAATGGAGCAGCCAATGCTCACAGTATGCAAGGATTGATAGCGCACTGTCGGGGCACTTCTTGATGGCACCCGTGCATGCACACATCAGACGAAATAGACGAGGATCTTCTATACCCTCTTTGGCTATCCGGTCAACCAAGTCAGCGATACAGGCGATGACCAGGCTCGAATCCAGGTGTCCCAGCGTCATGGGGGAATGCTGCAGCTCGCAGCGTGTGACCCGCCGGATGTCTGATTGTTCCCTTCCAAAGAAGCGTACCCTGACAAAGCTAAGAGGTTCAAATGCCGATACCCACTTTGCGGAGGGCTTCTTGGCCCCCCTCGCCAGGCCGACAATTCTTTCGCCGTGTTCGTTGAGGAATGACACCACCAGCCCCCCCTCCTGGAAGGGGATGGGCTTCAATACGATGGCATCATGAGTCCATTCCATATTTGCCCCAAGCAATAGCTGTCACGATTTTGCTGATGATTTCAACTGGAAACTGAAAACTCTGAAGTACATTTCATCTGTCCTTTTCGTAATCACCAATAAACACCAGTGCCTTCTGCTGTAATCCGCCAAAATGTTTTTCGATGAAGGAGGCCAGTTCCTTGCCCACGTATCGGTAGTGCCAGCTCTCCCATTGGTAGCCGGTCAGGGCTTCATGGCCTTCTGGATATGAGAGCGACCAGCCAAAGCGGTATGCGTTTGTCGCCATCCATCGTCCGGCTGCTGATTTGGCAAAAGAATTGTCCAATGGTGCAAAATCAACAGCCAGGCCCGTCTGGTGCTGGCTGTGGCCTGGCCGGGCTGATACGCGGTCGGCAGCGCGCTGACCTCTCTCCCGAACAATCCGGCTATAGACCTGTTGCTGATAGCTGTAGGAACGATATGCGGAAGTTACCGTCAGTGTCACTCCGTCTACCCTGGCTGCCGCCGCCATTTCGACAAGTGAGTCTGCCGCCGCCTTTCGCAACTTGATGCCCTGTACGTTCAGGCGGTATGGGCCAGCCTTCAGCGTGACCAAATCCTGTGGCACATAGTCCCTGGACAGGGGATGGGTTTTATCCACCAGCTCCCACAAGTGTTTGTCTCCAATAAGGCACTTCGCTAAATCACGAGAAAAATCTTCTCTCCGAGCCTCCTGGCCTTGTAATACCAAGTTGCATCCAAACGGGCTCAACTTGGTATGAAGGCCGCGGGTCACCGCCGCCCGCAAGTTTTTGATAATGCGTACTCTGCTCGCGTTTGAAAAAACTTTGGCGTTCTTTGCGTTCAACTTGTTGAACACTACTCGGTATAATACAGCATCAAGCACAACAACAGGCTGCCAACCTGTATAAAGGCAGAGAAGAAATGGCATGAGGATGAGGGTTCGCATGGTCTGCCGTATTCTGAATTCTAATCTCTAAGTTCCAATAGCGGACTAACTTAATAAACAGTACAGTGTTTTGGAGGTACGACTGCGTTGGTTTAACTTGCTCAGGGCGTTGCTTTTCACAAGTTAAACGACTATTATAGTAGCACCTAAGTTAAATCAGCATTAGAATATAAGGTTTGAAGCTGCTGTACCAAGTTGCTCCCTGTTGGGTGCCACTTACGTACCAGGGTTCATCTTTTGCTGACCAGGAAGAAATGTGACAGACCCATCATTAATTAGAAATTTCTCTATTATTGCCCACATCGACCACGGAAAATCCACACTGGCAGATCGGTTGCTGGAGCTGACCCAGACCGTTGCCAAGCGGGACATGCAGGAGCAGATATTAGACGACATGGATCTTGAGCGGGAGCGGGGCATAACCATCAAGGCCCACGCAGTGACTCTCAAATATGCTGCTCTGGATGGGAAGACCTATACACTCAATTTGATCGATACTCCGGGGCATGTTGATTTTACCTACGAAGTCAGCAGGAGCCTGGCTGCCTGTGAGGGGGCAATCCTGGTGGTGGACTCCACCCAGGGGGTAGAGGCCCAGACTTTAGCCAACACTTATCTGGCTCTTGAAGGCGAACTGGAAGTCTTTCCGGTACTGAATAAAACTGATCTGCCTTCATCTGAGCCAGAGAGGGTACTAGAAGAAATAGATCAGGTAATCGGCCTGGTAGATACGGCCCATTCGGTCAACATCAGTGCCAAGACAGGCGAAAACTGTGAAATGGTGCTTGAAAACATTGTAAAGCATATCCCGCCTCCGGTGGGGGACAGAGACATACCGCTGCAGGCCCTGGTATTTGACAGCTATTATGACAGCTATCGGGGAGTGATCTGCCTGTTGCGGGTCGTCAACGGGACTCTGAAGCCCGGCCAGACGATTCGCTTCATGCACACCGGTTCAACATATCGGGTTGACGAGATTGGGATATTCAGCCCAAAGATGAACAAAACAGATGAACTTTCCGTTGGCGAAGTGGGTTATTTGGTAGCTTCCATTAAGCAACTATCCGATGTCAGCGTGGGCGATACTGTCACCCATACTCTTTCAACAAATACTAAACCGGCCTCCGAGCCGCTGAAGGGTTTCAAGGAATTACAGCCCGTTGTTTTTGCAGGAATCTTCCCGACTTCAAGCGATGATTTTGAAAACCTGCGCGATGCCATGGAAAAACTTCGCCTAAACGACAGTTCATTCACATATGAGCCTGACACCAGCCAGGCTCTTGGTTTTGGCTTTAGGTGTGGCTTTTTGGGCCTACTTCACATGGACGTAGTGCAGGAGCGTCTGGAGCGAGAGTTCGATCTGGACCTGATTACTACTGCCCCATCGGTACGCTATCATGTAACCCTGACTTCCGGCGAGGCCCTCAATGTTGATAACCCTGCGAAGATGCCCATTGTCCAGAAGATAAAGAGCATTGAAGAACCCGTGATCGCGGCAACGATTTTAACCAGACCAGACTTTGTTGGACCCCTGCTCAAACTGTGCGAAGAGAGGCGAGGCATCCAGCAGAGGCTGGAATATGTGGGCAAGGACAGGGTGATGCTGGTCTATGATTTACCCCTGAATGAAGTAGTGCTGGACTTCTATGACCGCCTCAAGAGCCTCTCAAAAGGATATGCCAGCTTTGACTACCACATGAAAGACTATAGGGAATCAGACCTTGTAAAGATGGATATTCTAGTCAACGGAGAGCCTATTGATGCCCTGTCTGTCCTGGTGCATCGCTCCAAGAGCCAGTTCATGGGCCACCAGTTAACGGTAAAGATGAAAGAGGTCATCCCCCAGCAAATGTTTGACGTTGCCATCCAGGCGGCTCTGGGGGGCAAGATTATTGCTCGAACCAATGTTAAGGCTCGCCGTAAGGACGTGCTTGCAAAATGCTACGGTGGCGACATTACAAGAAAGAAAAAGTTACTGAGCAAGCAAAAAGAGGGCAAGAAGCGCATGAAGTCCATTGGCTCCGTAGACATCCCACAGGATGCCTTTTTGGCAATATTGAGGGTCGGGGAAGATTAGGCAAGCAGAAATTTTTGAATCAAAAAGACACCTCCATTCCAGCATCCGTGAACAAAAATTGCTACCCTGATGTCCCTGGTCACTAAAAACGCAAAGCCTAATGCCGCGCCTAAACAGGCAAGGAATGGAAGATTTAATAGTTGAAAATGAATCGCACCAAAGAGTAGGCTGGAAAAAACAAGTGACCAGAATGTGGAATAGTGCCTCCGTAACACTGATAATAAAAATCCTCTGAAAAATATTTCTTCAAATGCAGGGCCAAGTACGGCCACTGTCCCGAACATCAGAACAAAGGGCACAATTCCCCTGGTATTACGTATTAAATCCATTAATTCTCTCTGGGCTGTCTCCCCCTCAGGCACGAATAATGACAGTATAACGGCCAGGAGCAACACAAACCCTATGGCGAGTGCCAGAAACTGTATCCCGCTTGACATCCATGGGGTGGCCTTTTTACTTATTCTATTCCACAACTCGGACGGGGTTATTTTTTCAGCGGCGCAAATAAAGGCAACACCAAATACGGCGTGGAATGAATAGGCCATCGGCAATGCCCAAAGCCCCAGGGGAAAAAAGCCATTGAACAATCCGATGATAGTGCCAGAGGACAAAAACAACACATACCAGCCCAGGCATACCCGAACCGCAAGAGCGGAAGACATTTCTAAAAATGGCGCAGGCAGAATCGGCCTTCGTTTTTTTAACATCCCAAAGGACACGCCAATGCCAGCTAAGGCACTCACAATGAGGCAAAGAACAAGAATATATAAGGCCAGTGCCTTATATATGTACGTAGAAAGTGCATCCTGGTGCATTCTGGATGCCTCAGCCTCATTGCTCAACAATGCTGCCTCCAAAAAACTACTGGCGAGTCCACCAGCCAGCCCATCCCTGACTGACAACACTTCATCTTCAGATGGCAGCGGCCCTGAGTCATAGGCCGCCATCCAACAAGTCCTGAAAGCTCCGTCGGGCGTGTGAGGCAGCAAAGCCCTTGCCTCACCAGCACTGCCTCCCTCGGACATTAGCACCGCCTCCACCGCTACATTCCATTTGTTTGTTGAGATATTTTCGGTGGGTGTGTACTTCATTCCAAATTGTTTACTGGCAGCCCATCGCAACTCGATGAGCCTGGCCTCCTGTCCTGCACAGGCAATTTCAGATTGAGCTGCCATTCGCTGCTCAACCTGCATCACCGTTAACAGAGTGGCAACAAAAAGGAGAAAAGTGGTTAGCGGATTCAAAAATCTCATCTTTGGAGGCATGGTGGAGCAACGAGAAAAAATATTTGAACGCAACTTAGTATCAGTACTGCAGCTTTTGTTCAATCCCATTCTTCCACAACACAGCTCTGGAATACCCGTACCTGACACCTGGCAAATCTGAAACGCCAGTGAAAATGTTGAAATATTCATCCCCCACAACATACTGGTCTTTTCCCGACAAGAAGACCGAATGTGCCTGTGCCCATTTGTCAGTAGTTAAGGACAAGCTGAAGGTATTTGGGTTCTGTTTGTTACCACCCCATACTGTAGCATCCATTGACGCACCCACTGGCCATTTGTTGTAGCCGTACGGCCAGAAGTTGATGACATGTCCAGAAACAATGAATTCGCCACTGTTGGCCACAAAGACCGAATTGGCAACATCAGATATTTCAGACTCCCTACCTCCACTGAAGTGAGGCTCACCATTTATCCAAATAGTTTGCCTCTGAAGGCCCCGGTACATTGTCGAACCGATACTACTATACGATACTTGGTCACAAGAACCTGTAGCGTACACATCCCCATTTGAGACGAAAACGGAATTGATTGCTATTATGTTGTAATTACCCCGATAACCCGGCGGCGGGGCAGGATACTCCTGATCTACTCCGTTTTTCCAAAGCACAGCTTTCGTCCCGTCATTCCCTGCCACGTATACGTCCCCTTCATATACGTAGACTGAATTGGCTGCGGATTTTTTGGAACCATCTGTGAGGTGCTGGACTTCTCCATTTTTCCAGACAATGGCAATATTGTTCTCGTGACCTACTACGTACACATCGCCATTTGAGACAAAGACTGATTTGGCCTGGGCTTTACCGCCGTTATTGGTGTTGGTTAAACCTTGTCTCTCGTTGTTCTTCCATAGCACAGCATTAGGCCCGTCATCCCCTGCTACGTACACGTCTCCACCATATACGCAGACCGAATAGGCCATGGATATACCATTGCTTTCAAGGGCATGAGGCACGCCGTTTTTCCAGATTGTCGCTTGCCAAATTGATGTCGCAGGATTATCAAAGTGCCTTTCGGCAATGAACCCAACAACGTATACATTGCCGCCATCGACAAATACAGACCTGGCGGAGCTGTGCAAAGGGTCGCGGTTCATGCCTTTGCTGCCGCCGCATGCGGCAATAGCAAGTCCCAGAGCAATGACAAATAGGACTACCAAAATGGTGGAATGTTGCTTGGGTCTATAGGATTCTGTTATTTTCATTTTGCGAATCACCTCAAAAAATCAAGCATAAAACCTAACAAAACGGGAAATGCAAATGCGCTGGACGTACCATTCCAATCCTGTGAACGCTATGCAACATAGCTTACTTGTGGGGAGATGCTCCCCACAAATCTAAACGGTCATACTACCAAAACTGTGTGAAATCGATGAAGAAACTCCGCTGGCTGACGTTGCCGGAGGTGTCGGTGGCTGTAATGGTAATTGTGCCAGAGGCCGGGCGGCTAGGATCATCAAAGTTATAAGGTATTACGTACGTCCAAATAGTACCGCTAGTTTCTCCGTACATGTCGTTTGGCAACCCATTCATTTCAAGGGATGCCGACACTTCCGCGACCTTTACGTTGTCAGTGATACCCACATAAAATGAAAGAATTGGAGGGCCTGAGTAGTGGTAGTTGTTTGGTCCAAATAAGTCCAGCTCCCCGTCACTGATTGTCGGGGGGATGGTGTCTGGGTATGACCAATTGGGGGTCAGCTTGTAAAAATCGAACCTATACATCCCCCCAGCAATAGTTGCAGGCCAAGTCGAATTATGATAATGCCATCTTTCCCAAAGCAAATCCTGGGGGATTTTCAATGTACCGTGTGGCCTATTCGTAGGTTCGCCCCAACTGTTCTGCACGATAAAGGTGCCATCGTCGTCGTCATAGCCAATGACGCACATAGTGTGCCCGTTATTTGGGCTAACAGTTACTCCGTTAGCATTAATCCCGGTGAATATTTGGTTCGGCCCATGCCAAAAGTTTTGAAGTTCACTTTCGCCACCAGACCAGTAATGAAAAGTAAACACAACCGGCGTATCAGCTTTCAGAGCATCTTTTATGGCCTGTTTTGCGCTGGAGTTGTTTGGTATTTGCTGTAATGAAACACCAGATAAGGGAAAGTAAAATTGCACTGCAGTGTTTAGCCAATAGCAGGGACTCCATAGTTGCACATACCCGCGACTAACTATCTTAGTTATATAATGAGGGACAGTGCTGCTGGTCTGCAAGGTTGAATCAGGGTCGAAAACTATTTCATACCCCCTGGAATGAGTTGTGGTGATAGACATTGCCGCGAGTGAACCGTATGCAACACAGTTTGACCCATTGCCCTGATTCCATTCACTTGCTTTGCCTCGAAGCGCATTTGGCAAATACGCCTCAACTAGGTCTATGAATGGAGGGTCTGAATGCAGAGAGTAGCTCGCTGGTGGCAGGGAAAACGGAGCAAAGGGGGAATTGGGTGCCAGGCCGGACTTGACTGGAGTGGCGAGCAGGTCTGCCACTGCTGTTTTTGTCTGGCCGGCCTTGGGGAGGATTGACTGGGGCAGGCCATAGGCAAAGTGGCAATGGAGTTCCTGCTCTGACTGGTTACCGGATGTATCACGGGCCATCACAGTGATTGTGGCGGCCATTGGGTCGCTCATCGAACCTTTGTCAAGGATGGGCATCTCCAGGGACATAATGCCGTCTTTGAACACGTTGTGGAGGTGAAGGGGCTTGTCCAAACCTGGCATGGAGATAGTGGTGTTAATACCGTCTGCCACTTTTACGTTGTCTGTTATTTGGGCAGTTATCCGGTAGCTGCTCGCATTAGACGGGGAGGGGGCAGGGCCGTGGTGCGTCTCCATTTTTAAGTAGGCAATTAGTGGGGGCTGGATGTCCCCTTTGATCCAACCTGCTTTTACTGTAAAAAATTCGTGCCTATAGGTTGTCGAGAGCTTATTCGATCTGTAAAAGTAGTGGGCATAGTCGAGGTTCTGGGTAATTTTTATGGTGCCGTTGTCGTTGCCAAAGATTTTAAGGCCGGGGAGGGCAAGCTGTTTTGTGGCAGACCGGCTGTCCTGAACCAGGAAGGTCTGGTCACGGTCATCGTAGCCTACTATGCACATTGTGTGCTCGCCGTCGCGGAGAGTGTCGTAAGATGAATCGTCTTTATAAACTTCCTCGTCAGCAAGATTAAACTTTAGGCGGAAGAACTCGTCTGGGCTTGTGCAGTCATCCAGGATAAAATTATATGTAAATATAACTGCCTGGTTTTTGTCTATGGCTGCTTTTATTGTGTCTTTTGTCTTTTCATTGTTGGGCATCTGCTGGAGTTCTATTTTTTCAAAGGGATGCCAGTTCTTGCCTGTGTGGAAGATGGCTTGGTAGAATGGGTTCTTCCAGTACTCTATGTAGTTCCTGTGGTTCAGGCCTTTTATGTAGTTCTTCAGGTCTACAGGGCCGTGGGTGGTACTGTCGGGGTCTAGGACTATGGGCGTGCAATAGTATGTGCTGGCATCTATGGAGAGGGCAAGGAGAGCGGCATAGGCCGTGTCGTTTAGGAGGTGCCTCTGATCCCATCGGGGAAGGTGCGTAGAAAATGGGTTGCCTATATGGTAAAGGAGGTTTTTATGGCTTGACGGCTCGTTGGGCTGCACTATATTCGGCATTACTGACACTGGGTGCGGCAGTGGGGGGCTGTTTTGATGGGCTGCTCCGATGGTTGAGGCTATGGCGAAAAACAACGCAGCAGATAATGGTCTTTTCATGGGAATACTCCTATGGAAAGGGTGAAAAAAATATTCAACAAATTCAATAATGCCATATAAAAAGTTAAACTGCTATAGTACTGCAACTTGGTATAACCTTTAGACTATGCAGGCACCGCTCACCGAGATCAAATTTGGAACCGCCATCCTGAAAGAGGGCGGAACTGAGCGCCGTACAATGGTTGCCCAACTGTCGAATGGAGAGGGCCGCGTAGTCGACCTTAACCGAGTAGAGTGGCTGAGACTTGCGAAGCTGGGAGAGGGACGACCTGACGCACTGGCTGACGCAATGGTACCGCCCAGTCTTCGCCAACTACTGGATAGCGGCCCTAGAGGGATCCAGCGCGCAAGACATACGCTTTTATATGCAGAAAAATGGCACCAAAGATCGGGGCTGCCGGAGAGACTCGCACCTTTGCCTGGTTCATATAAACTCCTGTCCTGTCTTCCAAGGCCTTTATCTATAAGAACCAGCCAGGGACACTTCCTCGATCGTCTAAATATTCATGGGCCAGGTTCGACCCTCCCAGCCATATCTGACCCCACAATTGCAATCGTTGGCTCAACTGATGATAAATATGCAGGCTATTGCATTGCCGCCAATAGTCCGGCAGGCCCTGTGCTTGGCGCATGGCTCTGCATCGGCCAGTTGCATACCGGAGAGATTTCAGTCCAGATAGGGGCCAGTAAAAACTCAGCCTCCATCGAAGCATGGGCAGACCTCATACCGCCTGAGTTGAACCCATCCGAAGTTTTTTTATTGCCTCCTCCCATGCTCAGACTACCTAACATCGCCTCTCCGGACGATCAAATAACCATCGAAACGTCCTTTGAACGGCTTGAAATTACTTATGGGAGAGAGCCAATACATCCCGTAGTGCAGTAATCAGCTCTATTGGATATTGCAATGTAATATTTTATATAAAAAATTACATCCTAATTAATTTACCAATTTTGCTTTTGATAATCCACATCAAATTTTTCTGTCCACTTGCAGTTAGTGGTCTGCGATAAGTGCCCAGCGGCCAAAATACTAGCAAGGTTGTAAATATTTGATAAATAATGATTTATGGATTAAAAGTTGTAACACTTTATATAAAAAGTTGCAAATCAATTGGGGAAGAAAAGTCATAATCCTGCCTTTAGGCTCACTTTTACAGGAGGTATCTCACAATGAGGTCACCATTTATTTTGCCATTGCTCTGCGCATTAGCCAGTGCAGGTGCTTTCGCCCAAACGTCCGATTGGTCAATGGGGGGGAGGCTGGCCTTCGGAGCTACTCTTGCTGGTAAAGAGCCACAAAACGGGACAGGTACGATAGGGGCCGGTCTTTGGGTTGACAGGAAAGTCACAGATACATCGTCTGTATTTTGCGAGTTTAACTACCAGTATTTTTATACACAGCAGTATGAAGCAACAAGGTTTGGTTGGGGCTACAGGCCAAACCCAGAGGTGCCAGGCGGGACAATAACCGGAGTAATAAACCCAATCATTTCCGTAGACACCAGAAGGGACATGCTCGAAGGTTATGGACTCATGTTTGGTTACAGGTATTACCTAACGCCTGAGTTTAGCCAGCACATAGGATTGGGTGGCACAGTTTGGGTATCACAGCAACAGGCTATTGGCGAAATAAGGATTACGGACACCCCATTTGGCACAACATCCCAGTGGAATGAAAGCATTGCCTGCACCCCGGCAAAGCGTAGTCTACAGCCAGTAATCAATTTAGGTGCCAGGTATCAACTGACAACAAACGCAGCCGTCGAAGGTAATTTGCGATACATCACCTGGACTCAGGCCGATTACGTGCCATTTGCTTATACAGGGACAGAGGCTCATACGGAGTACCGCTCCAGGACAAAAGTTACCTTTGACATTTCCCTGGGCATCAGGTTTTAGCTGATTTCAACAGGATGGAGGAAAAACATGCACACAATGATTAGGTTGCCGCTAGTTGCGGCGTTGGCTGCTGGCGTTGGTTTGTCTGCCCAGGAGAGGACTGGTTCTGTGGTAGGGACAGTGAGGTCTCAGGCAGGGGGTTCTGTTTCAGGTGTAACAGTAGTTATAGCAGGTGAGTCAATCCTGACATCAAGGGCAACAATCACCGACAATAGTGGTAATTTTCGGTTTCCAATATTACCACCCGGAGATTACACTCTGACAATTTCTAAAGAGGGCTATATTGGCTCCAGAGCCACATTTAGAGTAAACGTGGGTCAGGTATATCGCCAGAACATGAGTTTACGTGAGAGAGGTACGGCGAGCGAAACGGTAGTCATCGCTGAAGAAGCTGTCATGGTGGATAAGACTGATACCAAGACCGTGACAAATATCAGTGCCGAAAGATTGATGGAATTGCCAATAGCACTGACTGGACAGGCGGCGCAATCCCTGGCACCAGGGGTGGTCAATTCAGCGGGAGCCTTTCCTGCTTTCAGGGGCGGTCTTGGCGGCAGTTCCATGTTTTCTATTGACGGCATCGCCACGAGGGACGGCCTCACGCGCCAAAACTCTGAAACTGGCTTTATGATTCGGGATTTATTGGAATCAGTCCAGGTAGTCCAATCGCCCCTCAATTCAAAATATGGCAATACATCTGGAGGGCTCACCAATCTGGTGACCAAGTCAGGTGGAAATAATTTTTCGGGATCCTTCCGCGCAAACACAGGCAGGCCAGAGTGGACAACTTCAAGAAACTCACCTCTGCGCTATCCCAGGTTTAATAGAACGGCTCCCTATACCAGCCCCATCAAACCTCCGATTAACAACGTATCCACTGCATCGCACGATGACCTTAGCAAGGACTACATGGCCACTTTGAGAGGCCCGATTATAAAAGACCATCTGACCTTCAGCTACGGCAGAACCTGGAGGCCGGTTACTACCGCAACATCCAGTGCCAGGAATTTGGCCGCGAGTGGTATTTATGGTTACTACATTTCGGAATTGTATGGAACTTCTACACCCGCATCTTTAAGTTATAACTGGGGCTTCGAACCCAACCAGCAGTCAAAATCCCGCTTTGTAAAGGGACAAGAAAACGTTATTGATCAGTTCAAGTTGTATTACATAGTAAACCCCAACCATCAGATTGAGCTTACTTACACCCAGCAAGATGATGATAATCCCTATACCTGGGCATCCGCCCTTGAAGAAACCTGGGAAGAACGAACTTTGACTGAAAGAAGAATGATAGGATTTGACTATACAGGCATCCTATTCAACGGTGTCCTAAATCTGAAGCTAGGCAGGTCAAAGAGGACGTACCACTTCCCAAGCGGGCCTGGTGACCCGATTGATTATGCTACCTGGAGCTATCAGGCAACAGGTATGGATAATCCTCAAAACAACATGTTGTACGATGTTTATAGAATAAATGGCACTTTCGGAAGCTCGCCCGAAATGGCCCAAAACGATAACTATTCGCTAAATTATTCAAAGGCCATAAGCACACATAACCTTGATATTGGTATTGAGCGACTCCAGGAAAAAGTAATGATTAACCCGTACACCGGGCCTAACAATAAATATTTTTATTCCCCGGGTATGAATGAGAACATGGAATTCATGGTCTATAACTGGTTCGAGAGCCGCTTTGTAGACCAGGATTGGATTGATGGAAATCTAACTGTTTACAACAGAATGTCCACTCGCGGCAATGCCTACGTTCCCCATCTCTATAGTGTGCAACTGATGCCTGGCGTGGACTACCATGCCTATAACACCTCTGATTCCATTTACATAAATGACCTGTGGCACGTCAACCAGCATTGGTCTGTAATGGCCGGATTGCGGTATGACAACTGGAAGGTGGAAAACTACAAGGGCACTGAACTGGATACCAGTGCCGTATCCCCGCGGCTTGAAATTAAATACGACATTCAGGGTGACAACCGACAACTACTCTCCCTGTCTTACGCACACTTCAGAGGCACTATAGGATTCCCCACACTAGGCCCATATGGAAGACGGCCAACTGACATAAAAGTTCTGAAATATTGGGCCGAGGGCACTCCTGGTGTAATGTACCCGGTTTCAAGAAATGATTTTCTGGATGAGTCGAAATACTCTGTGTTCCGAGTCCTGGATGAAACCTTTGATACGAGAATTAATCCCAATATTAAGCCAGACGTGGCCAAGCAGGTGGAATTTGCTTATCGCCGCTCTTTTGAGAAGGGGGGATACTTTAGAATTTCCTTTACTCACAGGTTCTACGATGATCTGCTTTATAGACGTGGTACCACTGAGGTGGTTTGGGACACTGCTGACGCTATCAACCCGGCCAGTAGACTATTGAATTATCTTGACCTCGATCCATACAACGAAAAGAAGTACTACGGCCTGGAACTGGAGTGGGAGTTGCCCCTCTACGTCTCGGCTGTAACCAGAGTTTCGACAAATGGATCATGGACTTCGGCGCGAAGTATGGAGCGTTCTTCCTGGGGCGACACTTTAAACACAGCAGCAATCAGGTGGGACGATGTTTACGCTGCCAACGGGTATCACATTGACGATTATATTCCCTATGGCGAAGGTGCGCGGGGTAACCATAACATTTTTAATTTGTGGGTGACCTGGAACTATGGCAGACCTGGACAAGTGCGCTCCACCGTGGCTGCTCTAGGCAGATATACCAGTGGCTCGCCTGGAAGCCTTTCTTTTAGCGAGTACCTTCCTGGCATGAATGCATCATATCCAGGAGCTATGATACTTCCATCCGCTGGTAATTCGCCTTCCTCCCTCTCCCATTCCATCGGACGAAGGGGGCAGTTTATAGGCCAGGATGCCTACAATGTGGATATGAAGTGGACGCTGAATATTCCAATCCCCACCAAAATGGTTTTTTTCAGGAACCTCGTAGGCTTTACAGAGCTGACTATCAACAACGTCTTTAACGACATCCTGCCAGCGGGATATAGCAGTTCGGCTAACAGCACTGTGAGAAGCAGGGCTTCGGCCGACTATCACACCGGTTATTCGACCGCCGCTGGGCAAAACAACTTTACTTCGATGTCTGAGTATGGAATTCCAGCAGGCTGGAGCTTTGCCAGGAGTTTTGCCTTTAGTGCCGGAATCAGGTTCTAGGAGATTACAAATATGAAAACACTACTTTCACTTGCATGTTTGAGTCTGGCATCCCAGGTGGCGGTTGGGCAGGAATCATTCGCAAACCGCATCACTGCTGGAGTATCCATTGTTTCTACCCAGGGTGACTACAGAGACTTCACCGCCAACCCGATGGGATTTGGCCTTGAAATGACCTGCGATTTGACAAAGAACCCTGAAAACGCCCTCAATTTTAGGGGTTTCCTTAACTATTTTGCTGTCAGCGGCAAAGACCACGACGTAATTTTTAATATCAATACCGCCACACAAAAGGTCAGCCGAGGCTCCACGTCCTTGAATGGCATGAGCCTGGGTGCCGAAGTCCTGTTCAAGACTTCATCCCCAAAGCTGGTACCCCATGCGGGGATAATGCTTACCAAGTGGTCTGGCTCAACCAGCGGCTTTGACGATTTGGAGGAGAGGCAACTGGAATATGACAGCGCAGTAAAGTTTGGATTTCGTGTTGGGCTTGACTACTCAATAACCGAACACGCCATTGTTGGAGCTAACTTTGGCCTGAGCGAATGGCGGTCTCATAGGGACTATGCAGCAAATACGGCTAACCCTCTTATTAGCAAGGGCTTTAATCCTGTTAATCCAAGCTGGGTGAATATCACTTGCCGCTGGAGATTCTGAAATTTTGCAGCAATAACTTGGACTAAAAAAATCTGGAGTATGGAATAGGTGGCACCTACAGGCGCAAAAAAAGCACTATATTCCATGCTCCAGGCCCAATTGTGGAATTACTTTGTCCTTTAAGGAGATAAAGATGAAACTGCCTGCCGCATTGTGTCGCAGTCTGTTGGCTGTATACCTTAGTGTCAGCGCGTTTGGACAGTCGGGGCAACAACAAACGCCCCTGCCTGAGCAAGCAGAATTTGCAGCAATCCGTAGCATCACTGATATCAACGAGCGCATCAAAGAGCTGAAACGCCTGAGGGCGGCATATCCAGAAAGTTCTTTGCTTGCCAACATTAATTCAACTCTGCTTCAGGCGGTATCTCTAAACCCCGACACTAAAAATTTAGATAAGTTGTTGGCCGACCAAAAGGAAATCATCAGTCAATGCAAGGTAGAAAGTCGTTTTATGATGATGGTCAATTCTGCTAATTATATCTTCAACCATCCAAATGTAGACGATTTTTCAAAACCGGCAGTCCTGAAAGCTGTCCAGGAATACAAAACCGAAGCTATGCCATTGCTTTCTAATCCAGAGTTTATTGCTAGTCTCTGGGAAGGCCGCCGTGCATTATGGCTTGATTCTTATCAACACATATTTGAGATTCCGATTGCAAAAGCCCAGATGTTGAATGGCAATGGGCAGGCCGCCCTGAATACTATGGAAGAACGTGGAAAAAAAGGTAACATTGACACCTTTTATTACATTGCGCTGGGCGAGGTTTACTCAAACATTAACCGCGATAAAGAAGCATTGGAAGCATTCATCACCGCTCTCATAGATGGCAATCCGGCAGCAAGAGATGGTGCCCAAAGAATGTATGCAAGGATTAATAGCGGCGAGGCTGGTTTTGATGCTTTTCTGAAAAATCGTCAGACCCAGCTACCCTTCCACCCACCAACCTTCAGGGCACCCGAAAGCTGGCAAGGCAAGGCAGTACTTGCAGAGCTATTTACCGGCTCTGAATGTCCGCCCTGCGTTGCCGCCGACTTTGCCTTTGACGGCCTCATCGAAAGCTATCCAACAAAACACCTGGTCATTTTGGAATACCATCTCCCAATTCCACTCTATGACCCAATGATGAATGCCGCCACCAATGCGAGACAGGACTACTACAAGGATATGTTCCGCGGCACTCCCACCAGCATCATTGATGGAGTCCACTCTGTTACGGCGGGTGGGGCAAGGGCCAGCTCGCCAGACAGCTATAACAAACTGAAAGAAGCGATTGATCCGCTCATGGACGGTACTGCCCCTGTCATCATCAATGCCAGGGCAGAACTTTCTGGCGATACAGTGAGAGTACATTGCGAGTTTTCCAAGGCAATGGAAGATGCTGATTACAATGTCGTCCTGGTACAAGAACAACATGAATTTGCTGGTAGCAATGGAATTATTTACCACAAGATGGTCGTGCGAGATATTGAAACAGTTTCTCCCGCCGCTAGTGCCACGATTATTTTTAACATCCCTAACGCCGAAAAAACAGCGGACGAGCATATTGCCGCCTGGGGGAAAGCTACCCCTCAATCAAGGATGAATGGTACTAAGTGGCCAGAAACACAAAGCAAAATTGACCGCAATAATCTAAAAGCCGTCGTCTTCGTTCAAGACAAAACAACAAAGGAAGTCTATAACGCACATGTGGTGGATGTGATGCGCTAAACCATTCAACACATGTTTTTATTTGTCTTACTCAATTAAGGAGATAGTAATGAAATTGCCCTTTGCCCTCACATCCACTCTTTTGTTCCTGTGCCTCTGCTCCAGCCTATTTGCACAGACAAGTCCGCAACAAGGGCCGCCGCCTGAACATGCAGAATTATTGCTGGCTGATCAAATCGCTGATCCCTCAGCTCGCGTAAAAGAGTACCGGCGGATAAAGGCCGCGTATCCCGAAACCACGCTCAGCATGCTGATAGACATGGCCATTATAAGGATGTTGAACCAGACTAACGATAGCTTTGACGGCCTGGTGGCTGCACAACGGGAGGTCATTGCACCCAGCAAAATACAAGACCGTTTTGAAATACTTGCCACCGCAGCCCTCATGCTAATGGCTCACCCAGGGGTTGCTGAATTTCCTAATGCCTCAGTCCTTAAGATCATACAGGAATATAAAGCTGATGCCATGGAGTTGCTTTCCACTCCAGAAGGCAGGGGGCGTATTCAAGAGAGCCGCATTGCGTCTGCTAGAACCAACTTTGAAATGCCTCTTGCAAAAGCTCTTGTTATGAACGGGAATGGAGAAGCCGCCCTGGATGTATTGGTGGAATTTAGAAAAACAGCGACACCTATCGCAATTACCGGCGATTATTTTCACACATTAGGGGAGGCATATTCATTACAAAAACAGGACAAAGAGGCATTAGAGGCATTTTTCGAGGCTGCCGTTGGAACCAACAATGATGCAGTCAGCAAGGCAAGAAGTCTTTTCATCAAAGCAGGCGGCACTGTAACAGGATTTGAGAGTGAATTGAAACGCAGACAGGCACTAATCCCCTTCCAGCCTATGCCCTTTGTGGCCCCTGCAAACTGGAAAGGCAAGACGGTGCTTGCTGAAGTTTTTACTGGGTCAGAGTGTCCACCATGCGTTGCTGCTGCATTTGCCTTTGACGGCTTAAAAGAAACATATACGACACAATACCTGGCCATATTAAAGTATCACACTCCGATTCCCCGCTATGACCCCCTGATGAACCACGCTACCAAAAAACGTCAGGATTTTTACCAAGCCTACAGCAACCCAACTGTAATTATTGACGGTGTCAAGCGTGTCGGCGCAGGTGGGCCAAGGGCAGCATCTTCAGGCTCTTACGACAGGATCAAGACTGAAATAGATTTGGTTATGGAGGCTCCTGTTGAAGTCACCATCAAAGCCACAGCCGCCCTTAACGGCGATGCAGTGCGCGTGGAATGTGAGTTTTCCAAAGTAATTGAAGGCGCGGATTACAACGTGGTGCTGGTTCAATCGGAAGTAGATTTTATGGGTGGCAATGCTTATCCCTACCACAAGATGGTCGTGCGAGATATAAGTACGGCGGCATCTTCAGAAAAGGCCACCATCATCTTCAATATCCCTGAAGCAGAAAAACTGGCGAGCGAGCATATTACCGAATGGGGAAATACAGCCAGGGATGGTGCAAAGCAAGGCAGCAGTTGGCCTGAAAAGCAAAACAAAATCGACCGCAGCAAGCTCAAGGTCGTTGTTTTTGTTCAGGATAAGCAAACAAAGCAAGTGCTTAATGCTTACGTAACTGATGTTACGCATTAATAAAATCCTGTCGAAAACTAAAAAAATCTCTGTAATTATTCAGCTTAGGGCGGTTTAATCCTGCAGGTTGAACTGCTCTAAGACATCTGAGACGAGTTTGGCGGCACCTGCATAGTCCATCCTCAATATGTTGGAGTTGATGTCGCTAAACCATGGCTCAGTGCCTACAACCTTCTCCAATTCTTCAATTATCTTGTGGGCTTTCAGATTTCTGTTCTCTAACATGGTCAAAAGATTTTGCAGCAAATGGTGAACCCTTCCCATATCTATGTCACCGCTTGGCTCAGTGGGCGAAGGCTTGGTTTGGCTCAAAGCATCACTGACTGTATGTTTTAGTGTATCCAGCCTGGTGATTAACTCCTGAGCATCCTCATTCCAGCGGACAGAATTGGATATTTTATCCTCCACGGTTTTTGCCAACTCGAATGCAGACATGTACGAAATATTTCCGAGGAGGGATTTCAGGGCGTGGGACGATCGCCTGGCAAGTTCAGCATTTTCAGGCTCTATTGAGTTTACTAGATTATTAAACTCTCTTTCCAATTCTCTGGAAAAGGCTACCAGAAAAAAATGCACACTGTATGAATTGTTATTGAATCTATTCAGTAGCGTTTGGATATCAAGTCCGTCAACAGCGTGCAGATTCGATGAGGCTGCCAATTCTTTTTTCCTGACATAGGACGGCAGCCATTGGTCAAGAATAAGTATCAAGTCCTGCGGTTTGAATGGCTTACTCAGATAATCATTCATGCCTGCATCCAGGCATCGATCCTGTTCGGACTTCAGGGTTTGGGCGGTCATGGCTATGATTGGAATGTCCTGAATGACAGTTCGAATTTTCCGGGTGGCAGTCAATCCGTCCATCTCTGGCATGTGGACATCCATCAGGATGAGATCGTAGTCGGCTTCATCCATCAGGGCCATTTCAACCGCTTCCAGGCCATTCGTAGCAGAAAAGACTTCAAAACCGATATTTTTAAGAATAGTTGCAGCCACCAGCCTGTTGATCTCGTTATCGTCCACGAGCAATATTTTTCCGCAACGGATCTTCTGCGATAGCTCCTCTGCTTGCGGTGCTGTGTCTCTCGTCTGCTGATCAAATGAAAGCTCGACCGTAAAAGTTGTTCCCTGGCCCACAGTACTCTCCAGTTGGAGAGTACCGCCCATGAACTCAGCCAGATGCCTGGAGATGTTCAGCCCAAGTCCGGAACCGCCAAAACGGCGCGTGATAGAAGCATCTGCTTGCTGAAAGGGCGAAAATATTTTCTCTATTGACTCTGGTGGGATTCCTATTCCAGTATCATTGACCCTAAAGCGAAAAGTAATTTTATCGGTTTGTATTTTTTGTTGGGTTACAGAAAGTGTGACTTCGCCCTTTTCAGTAAATTTTATTGCATTATCAACAAGATTCGTCAATATTTGCTTAAGTTTATGTTCATCACCGATCAAGTTAATTTCAAGTTCTTTTTCTATCTCATGAATAAATTTTATATTTTTGGCTTCGGCTTTCTCAGTAAAAATAAAAATAATGTTATTCAAGGTATCTTTAAGGTTAAATGGGATAGATTCAATGCTGATTTTATTTGCCTCAATTTTGGAAAGATCCAACAAATCGTTAATGAGATCTAATAAGCTCTTAGAGGCGTTCTGAACCAAATTAACGTATTTATATTGTTCTTCATCCAGGTTTGTTTTAGATAGAAGATGGCTCAGGCCAACTATCGCATTCATCGGAGTTCTTATCTCATGGCTAATATTTGCTAAGAATTCACTCTTTACCTTGCTGGCATCTTCAGCCTGAGTTGTGCGTTCTTGAAGATTATTATTTAATTTTTCCAGTTCCAACTGTACATTTTTTATTTCAGTAATATCAGATGCTACCAAAAAGAAACCCGCTACCGCATTTTGCAAAATATATGGAATAAAATGTCCAATAATGTTCAGTTTTTTTGATGCAGAATTTTCAATAACGCTTTCGAATTGTACCGTTTCTCCCCGAAGAGCCGCGTTTATATTTGCCTTGTTTGCACTAATAAAATCGCCATCAAAAAAATCTTCTATGGACATCTTGAGAGTTTGATCCGGTGTCTTGCTGAACCATTCATGAAATTTTGGATTAGAAAAACCGCAGCGCATTTCCTTAGTCCAATAGGTAACAATTACCGGAATTACATCAGCGATTGATTTGAGGAATAATTCACTCTCCAGCATGTGCTTTTCAGCTTGTTTTCTTAAAAATATATTCCAAAAGCCTACTGCATAATGGTGGAGCTGCTTGACATCTTCTTCATCATATCCTTCAGGCCTATTTGCCACTCCAACGACTGCAACAATAGCATTTTCATTCATGATGGGGACAGCAATGTGACTATTGATTTCAAAAAAGGAGTCATTTTGCAGAGTCTGCGGTATTTCAAAACTAATGTCATTGTGGATTGCAGGTTTGCAAGTCTTCAAACATTCAAGAAAATAATTGTTTTCTGCTGGTAGGGCACTAATTCCAGGCAACTGAGTAAAAATCACTATCGTAGAATCAAAACACCATAACGAAAACTCAATTTCGTTATTAGTTGGGTTGACAACATATAAATATGATACTGGACTGTCGAGCAACCCTATTAGCTCCTGAATAACACTACTAAAAAAATCTGTTTCATGGTTGCTCTTAACTTCGTAGAGAGACATCAGTGAACGGACGCGATTTTCATCTTTTTCAATTGTTTTTTCGGCTCTGCGAAGAGCTGTTATATCATTTATCACCCATATTCTTCCAGCAACAATGCCATCTTCTTCAATAGGAATGAAATCCCTGATATAAACCTTGTTGGATTTTAGATGTATTTCCTGGTTATATACAGGCAGCCCATCATCAATGATTTTCTGGCCATCGGCAAATATTTCAGAAACAATTGGATATTCAGTTTTTAATTTAACAAAAAAGGCTCCAGTATCCATCCCAACAAGTTCTGATTGTTCCCAATTAAGATTCAATAAATTTAATGCGGCCTGGTTTACCAATTCAAGACAATTACTATTATTTACCACAAATATTCCACTATTGAGCCTGGATATTATGGTAATGAGTCTAACGATACTGCTTTGCAAAATGTTCTTAGGGGACTTTTCGTCATGTTTTTTTATAGATTCTGTCTGGTCGATTGATGCACCGTCTTTTTTTTGAATGGTAATTTTTTTAGTTCTGGTCAACATTATCTAGGGACACCATGTACACAGTCTATTGCGCCCCTCGTTCTTGGCCTTATATAGCATTTCATCTGCTTTTTGAAGCAGATCAAGGCCACCACCGTCAGAAAGTGAATTGAACTTGTGGAGATGAGCGGTGGCAACGCCCAAACTGACGGTTACAATCGGAGCGATTAAGGAATTAGAGTGGGGTATTTTCAGGGAGCGCACTTCTGAAATAATTTTTTCTGCAACGTCTAACGCTCCATTTTCATCTGTTTCTGACAACAGACACACAAACTCTTCCCCACCATATCTTGCGGCAAGGTCGGTAGGGCGACGGGAAGAGAGGATAAAACATTTGGCAACCTGTTTTAGACATTCGTCACCTTGGATATGCCCATACCCATCGTTGTAACTTTTGAAAAAGTCGATGTCGCCAAGAATAATCGAAAGAGGATGCTTGCTTCTCATGGCGCGCCGGGATTCCAGATCAAATTGTTCATCAAACCGCCGCCTGTTTGCCAATCCAGTCAGTCCATCAGTCATGGAAATACTTCTCAACCGATCCTGAGTCTGCTTGATGTGCAGATGGTTCTTGACCCTGGCCCGCAGAAGAGCTGGATTTGCCGGTTTAGTTATATAGTCTATTGCGCCGAGCTCCAATCCCTTAGCTTCGTTTTCGTGGTCACCCAGGGCAGTCAGGAATATGATGGGCACCGTTTCAAACATGGGATCAGACTTTAACTGGGCGCAAACTTCATAACCGTCAACATCCGGCATCATAACGTCCAGTAATATTAAGTCTGGGACTGTTTCCGTTGCAGATTCGAGAGCCTCCTTTGCACTTGTGGCAAATGATACTTCATACTCCTCTCCCAAAGCCTCGGCGATAAATAGTATGTTGGTGGCTACATCGTCAACCACCAGGATTAATTGGCGCTCTTTCATCTGAGAAACCTCGCTCTGGAAATACAACACCCCCCAGTACCATTCTGCCTGAATCAGCAACTTGCTTCAATTACTATTACCGTTAATACCAAGTTGCACCCAATCTGGAGCAACTTGGTAACTAACGTTACGTTCGTTTTCTCGGTATCCTTTGCTTCGCTTGGATACACGAGGCTTTCACGCTGGACTTTGTGGCAAATCAACCATTTCTCGCG
>Ga0082212_10001543_pt1 | contig 34023 bp, 34 predicted proteins | sample TergutNt197P3_FD_71548 | JGI IMG/M metagenome (GOLD analysis project Ga0082212, IMG submission 71548) | Neocapritermes taracua P3 segment gut microbial communities from Petit-Saut dam, French Guiana - Nt197 P3 | ecosystem: Host-associated > Arthropoda: Insects > Digestive system > Gut ... | reverse complement strand
TCTTCCCCCCTGACATAAGTTTACAATCCGAAGACCTTCTTCCTTCACGCGGCGTCGCTGGGTCAGGCTTTCGCCCATTGCCCAATATTCCCCACTGCTGCCTCCCGTAGGAGTCTGGACCGTCTCTCAGTTCCAATGCGACCGTTCGACCTCTCAGTCCGGTTACCGATCGTAGGTTTGGTGAGCCGTTACCTCCCCAACTGCCTAATCGGCCGCGAGCCCATCCCTGACCGGATTTCTCCTTTGGCAACGGCAATGATGCCATTCCGTTGCGTCATGCGGTATTAGCGTCCGTTTCCAGACGTTATTCCCCTGTCAAGGGCAGGTTGCTCACGTGTTACTCGCCCGTCCGCCACTATGTCATGTCCGACACTCCGTACACAATTCTCAATCTTCAAATCCTCAATTATTTTTTTAATGAAACGGAAAATCCGCTCGCGGATTTTCTTCCATCATTGTTAATTGTTATTTGTTAATTGTTAATTGTCTGGCACGCAGTGTCAGACACAACACCGTTCGACTTGAATGTGTTATGCACGCCGCCAGCGTTCATCCTGAGCCAGGATCAAACTCTCTGTTTCTTGTATTTCATCAGCCGTAGTTTCCCACGAACATTGTTCGCCCCTCCGGCTGCTGCAATCTCCTCAGAGCTGATTCCCTCAAGCTCTCGCTTGCGCTTTCGAATACTGTATATCCCTATACACCATTCCCTTACTGTGTAAAGTTACCTGTTTGGAATTATTCCGACGGAAACTTGCTCTCTTTAGCTTGCTTCCACCTTTCCTAATTCTCCTTGGTTCGTTGTTCGGTTTTCAAGGTTCCCTTTGCCCCCCCAACACTCAAATGTTGAGACAGCCTTATTATTGTATCATAAACTATTATATGTTGTCAAGGGGTTTTTTTAAAAAAATAAAAAAATTATTTGCCCTGCATTTCGTCCGCGCATAATGCCGCGCCGATTACCGTCCCGAACCGCGAATGCTCCGGTATCTGAAAATTAACGCTGAACATATCGTTTAATTTATTGAAAATTTCAACGCTTTGAGGATATGACGACAAAATCCCTGTTAAAACTATATCATTAAGCTCAAATTGCCTTGCCGCAAACATGCTCATCATTCCTATCGTCTCGAAAATCATGTTTAATATCCCCAACGCTATGTCTGATTTTGTCGCAAGGTCGCTGACTTTGCCGAAATTTGACGCGGTCATGTAATCCGGCATACCCGGAATTATATCTTTTTTTGTAATATCGCCTATTTTTAAATCTATATTCTTTAAATCGCCGTGTTCGGCAAGGGCAATAATATTATCCGTGCCGCTGACGTTCAACAGCATTTTTGACAGCCCCTGCAAAGTTCCCCCGCCTACCCCCGTGCCGCCCAGACGGGTGTTTTCGCCGTTATTCCCTGCCATTACGATAGACGTGCCTGTCCCCATGCTCACGACTATCGCTTCGCTCAAGCCGGACAAATATAAACCGCCTCTGCCTATCGCCTCGGTTTCCTCGACGGTTTCCGTCGGTATGCCGTACAAATTTTCCGATATAAAAGTCGAACCGACGCCTGTTATCTGGATTTTTTGTATTTCTGTTAAATTTATATTGTTGTCAGACGTAAATTTCCCTAACGCTCCATATATAGACGACACCTGGTCGCTTGCTTTTATATAAAACGGCTTTATTAAAGTCATGCCGCCGACTTTGAAACCGCATATTTTCGTTGTGCTGCCGCCTATATCTATTCCTATTATATACATAAATTATTTACCCCGTTTTATACTTTAAATTTAAAGCAGATTTTGTTTTTTCAATATGCGCTTAAGCGGCATACATACCCCTACCGCGACAATCGCGCTGACTATAAGCTCCGGTATGCCGTTTGTAACAAACGTAAAAATTACGGCTCCGTTAAATACCGCGCTTAATTCCCATTCAAATGCCTGTGCAATTTCTTTCGCGAAAAACAGATACCAGCCCGCAAGCACAAAAACTGTATTTGCCAAAGAACCCGCAATACCGCATATTGCGTATAATACAGTCTCTGAAATTTTATTTTTATTCATAATATTTTTCAAAACGTAAAATACCAAACCCGAAAAAGTCCCGATAAGTATTCTTGGGATAAAACATATCAATATGCTGTAAAAGTTCCCCTGAATTTCACCGAGCGAATAAAACGGACTGAATAAAAAAGCGATAGCAGGATTCGGCGGAGTAAACGTCCATACAATAAGACTGAACAATCCCGCGAAAAATCCCATAAAAGTTCCTGCCGCAGTTCCGAGCAGCAACGAAGTTATTATAACCGGGAGCATTGCCGTTGTCGCAACTACTACCGGAGTAAACGGTATAGACCCGAGTATGGGTGTAAAACAAATTAAAGCTTCAAGAGCGAGAAGTATCGCAAATTGTACGAGAAATAATATTTTTTTTCTGTTTGTTTTATTGTTAGAGTTTGACATGATATATCAGCCTTTCTGTAAATTATTAAATGATTGTGATTTATATTTTTATAATTATACAATATTATTTATAAAAATGCAATATGTAATTATAATAAATTTATTGTTTTTTTGTTTGACTTTTTTGGTTAAATTTGATATAATTCCGGTATAAACGATATATTTTAATTAATTAAGGGAGAAATTATTATGTCTTATAAATATGGAATGGCTGCGCTTAATCTTGAAATGACGGATTTAGTCCCCAGAACCGAGTATTCTGTTCTCGGTCATTATGACCTGATAAAAAAACTCACGGGTATCGACGGAACTATCCCCGGAAAAGAATCCGAAGCGTGTATCGCTATGATGAAAGAATGGGAATTTTCGATAAACTGGAACGTGATGATTAACGGCAACGGTCTCGAAAAATGGGCTACTTCGATGGGTCACGCCGTGTACGCCTACGGCGGCTCTGACAGAAACGATAATATTTTTTGCCCGTTTAAAGACGAAGAAGAAGTTTATAATTTTGATTTTTACGAAAAAGCCGGGGAAATAAATATCGGGGAATATACTAAAAAATTCAACGAACACTATCTAAACCAACAGAATTTTTATCCAGATATTGTCAATATGTCCGGGGTTTATTCGACGTGCATGTCTGGATTAATATATATGCTTGGTTGGGATATGCTGTTAAGCTGCGCGGCGGTCGATTCGAAAAGATTCGGCGAATTTTCTGACCGTTATTGCGACTGGAACAGCCAGTTTTTCACGGCTCTTGCAAAATCAGACGTGCCGGTCGTGATGATTCACGACGATATTGTCTGGACTGAGGGCGCGTTTATTCATCCCGACTGGTATAAAAAATATGTTTTCCCCAATTATAAAAAAATGTTTGCGCCGTTAATCGAGAACGGCAAAAAGATTTTATATACGTCCGACGGTAATTACACGGAGTTTGTTGACGATATAGCAGACTGTGGGGTGAATTGCTTTGTGCTTGAGCCGTTGACCGATATGCAGTACATAGCCGACAAGTACAGCAAAACCCATTCGTTTATCGGCAACGCCGACACGAGGATATTATTGTCCGGAACGAAAGAAGATATATATAACGAAGTTAAGAGATGCATGGATACAGGCAAAAAATATCCGGGATTTATCATGGCTGTGGGGAATCATATCCCCGCGAATACGCCTGTGGATAATTGCATGTATTACAACGATTTTTATATGGAGTTGAGAAAAAGATAAATAATTTTTCTACATGAGTTATTTTTATGTTGACAATTATTGAAAAACATGCTAAAATAAACGTATGAGAAATGAAAAATGCGGGCAACCGCAAAGTGGCTCAAACACTTTGCGGCATGCATAAGGTGCTATATACCATTACACATCGAATTTCTCCGTACTCCGCTATAATTATTATACATCATTCGGCTGATATAGTCAAGATGTCTTTTGTTTGTTGCGGTTTGTTTTAGATGAATTTTCGCTACCGTGTGTGGTTTAGTCACGCGCGGATTTTTTATTTCTCTGCGGAAATTCGGGCGGCGTTGAATTACGCCGCTTGGAAAGTACGTAAAGAAATAATATTTTTATAAAATAAAGGAGAATTTTTCATGAAAAAACGTACCAAAACCATTTTCATAGCATTTTTCGTCGCGGCAATGATGTGCATAACTGTTTTTGCCGCTCCCCTTGTAAAGAATGTCAGTATTTCTTACAACGACATTAAAATCACGCTTAACGGAAAGCAGATAACGCCAAAGGACGCGAACGGCAACGCCGTTGAACCGTTTATACTGGACGGTTCTACATATTTACCCGTCCGTGCTGTGGGCGAGGCGTTGGGATTAGACGTAGACTGGGACGGCAACACCAATACGGTAATACTGAACGACAAGAAAGCGGAGACTCCCGCGCCGAAGCCTGAAACCGCGACAAAAGAGACAAAGAAATTCGAGGGCAGACTTGATAAAGAAGATAGCGTAGAAACTTACGATTTTACACTTCCTTATGCAAGCCGTATTATTTTTGATTTTGAGCATAAGTTTCTTGATAGCAATACTGAGTATTGGAATATTCAATTCATTTCAAAAAAATATGATGAAAAAATTCTTGAATTTGATTCAAAAGGAAATATTGTAAAAACATCCACTAACGATACTGCGTTATACTTACCTGCGGGTGAATATTATGTTAAAGTTGCAAAAAAGTGGTCATGGTCGCACAGTAATCTTGATTATACAATTACAATAAATTATGAAAAAAACATAGGACAATTTGAAACAGAAAATAATGACACAATGGAAACTGCCAACCAAATTTATCTTGATAAACCAATAACAGGAAATCTGTTGACTGAAAAGGACGAAGATTATTTCAAATTTACGGTTGATAAAAAAGGAGATATAGTTATATATTTTGAACATAATTTTATAGACAGCAATAGCGAATATTGGGATATTCAATTATTTGAAAAAAATACTACTAAAAAACTCGAATTTGATATCAAAGGTAATAAGGTGACTACATCTTCGGAAAAAATAAATCTTGAACCCGGAGAATATTATATTAGGGTTGTAAAAAAGTGGTCATGGTCGCATAGCTCAATAGACTACACTCTTACGGTAAAAACGCAGTAATTTCGTAAGGCGACTCCCCCAGTCGTCTGCGGACGACAGCCCCCTCGGAGAGGGAGCCAAAAAGCCTCCCTCAGCCGCGCAGCGGCGGCTTGAGGGGGGTGTCACGTAGTGACGGGGGGAGTTGGTTTGAACTCGTTTCTGTAATAAAATCACAAATTAACAAGGAGAAGATATATATTTATGTGCGGTATTATTGGTTACACGGGAAACAGAAACACAAGCGATATTCTAATCGAGGGACTCGCAAGGCTCGAATACAGGGGATATGATTCAGCGGGGATTGCGGTTATGCGAAACGGCAGTATAATAACGAGAAAATGTCAGGGTAGGCTTAAAAATCTTGAAAACATACTGAAAAAAGAAAACGGTTTAATAGGCTCGTGCGGCATAGGACACACACGCTGGGCGACCCACGGCGAACCCTCGGATATTAATTCCCACCCCCACAACAGCAAAAACGTCGTGATAGTACACAACGGTATCATCGAAAATTATATAAACCTCAAAAATTTCCTGAGAAATAACGGCTACGAATTTGAATCCGAAACAGACACAGAAGTCGCGGTCAAACTGATAGATTATTACTACAACATAAATAAAGACCCGTTTAACGCAATCACGGCGGCGGCGGAAAAATTAAAAGGCTCGTATGCTCTTGGCGTCATGTTCGGCGGACAAGAACACGATGGAACTATTTACGCCGTAAGAAAAGGCAGCCCGTTAATAATCGGCGTGGGTTTTGACAAAAACCGTAAAGAAAATTTCATAGCGTCGGATATTCCCGCGATTATAAAATATACAAGGGATTATTATATACTCGAAGAAAACGAAATAGCAGTCGTAACCCGTGATAAAATCAAAATTTTTGATTTTACCGGAGAAAATATCACGGACAAAAAAGAACTTCGGACAGCTTCATGGGATATAGAAGCGGCTGAAAAAGGCGGGTATCAGCATTTTATGCTTAAAGAAATGTTCGAACAGCCGAAAGCTTTAAGAGACACCGTGTCTCCGAGAATAAAAGACGGGCTGATTGATTTCGGCGACGAAAAAATGACTGAAAGATTATTGAAAGCAAATAAAATATATATCGCCGCCTGCGGGACTGCGATGCACGCCGGGATAATCGGCAAACACATGCTCGAAAATTATGCCCGGACAAGCGTCGAGGTCGATATAGCAAGCGAGTTCAGATACAGAAACCCGATATTAAACAAAGACGATTGCGTTATAATAATATCGCAGTCGGGAGAAACTGCGGACACTCTTGCGGCGTTAAGATTGGCAAAAGAACGCGGGGCGTATGTTATAAGCGTGGTAAACGTTGTCGGTTCGTCTATAGCGAGGGAATCCGACAGCGTTATATATACATGGGCAGGACCTGAGATAGCCGTCGCAAGCACAAAAGCCTACAGCGTCCAGATAACAGTCATGACAATGCTTGCCGTATCAATGGGACGAAGCAAAAATCTGATTTCGGAAGAAACCGAGAGGGAAATAGTTGAGCAAATTACAAAAATCCCCGAAATCGACGAGATTTTACTTGAAAACGCTTCGCATTATCAGTATGTCGCGTCAAAATATCAGAACGCGTCGAGTATTTTTTATATAGGCAGGGGCTTGGATTACGCTTTATCAATGGAAAGCTCGCTGAAACTCAAAGAAATATCGTATATTCACAGCGAAGCTTACGCCGCAGGGGAATTAAAGCACGGCACAATATCTCTTATAGAAAACGGCACTCCGGTCATAGCAGTCGCGACGCAGTCAAATATATTTGAGAAAACCGCGGCGAACATAAAAGAAGTGCGTTCAAGAGGCGCGAAAGTTTTACTCGTATGCGGCGAGGATATAATCAAAGGCTGCGTAGGGCGCGGCGCCCCCGGCGCGCCGATTGACATATCCGTCACGCCAATAGAACAAATAGAAATAAAAGACTTGTGCGACGATTATATATCTATTCCAAACAAAATCAATGATATAAACATATCGGATAATCTTGCCCCGCTCGCGGCAATTCTGCCAATGCAGTTATTCGCTTACTATACAGCCGTACTCAGAGGCTGCGACGTTGACAAACCGAGAAATCTCGCGAAATCAGTTACCGTGGAATAAGAATTTGCCCGAAAAAAACAGAATCCGGCGGTAAAATAAACGCCGGATTTGCTTTTTTATGCAATTTTTATATATTTTTTGCATATAAATTGAAATTTACAGTTGAAAAATTTATTTTTATATAGTATAATAAATATATATGAGTAATAATAACATAATAATTCTTGAAACAGGCTTGTAAAATGGACGAAAAAAAATCATTTAAGAAAAACCGTAATATAAAAATCAGTATAACTGTAATTTTGTGCGTTTTAATGTTTGCCGTATTTATATATTTTATCATACAGAATCAAACACATGATTTTTTATATAACGAAATTCTCTCAGATAGAGATACAGATACAGATATAAACCCGACCGAACCCATAATAACAACATTGGCAGTACTTGAAGATATAATAAATATACATAACGATGGAGTTGAAACCGGGATTACAGAAAATCCTCTTGATGATGTTGCCGACGTTTCTGAACCGGAAACCGAACCCACGACCAGCCCGCCGGTAAAAGCGGCGAGAATATATCAGAATAAATTCGACAGAATCAGAGCCAAATACAACAACGACGATATAATCGGCATAATTAAAATCCCGGATACCGCAATATATTATCCCGTGGCTTATAACAGTCAGGACACTAATTATTATCTGAACAGGAATCTGTATAAACAAAACAGCGCGACAGGCTCGATTACTCTTGATTTTGAAAACGACGTCGAAAGGCGCGACCCCAGCACGGTTTTATACGGGCATCAGATGTACACGTCAAATACAATGTTTCATACGGTAAGCTATTATATGGACGAGGATTTTTTCAACAGCCACCGTTATATTATATACAACACGATATACGAGGACAACGTCTGGGAAGTGTTCGCATATTTTAAGACTTATACGGATTTTAATTATATAAAAATTTTTTTCAGGTCCGAAAAAGATTTTCTCAGACTTGCGTCACAGATGAAAGAACGCTCGATATACGATACGGGGATAGATATAAAAGAAGGGGACAGGATATTGGTCCTGTCAACCTGTACAAATATCGAACAGGATTCAAGATACGTGTTATGCGCCAGAATGATAAAAAACAAAAACGATATACCGGAAGAAATATTACAGCAAATGGCAAGCGCGGCAGAGGACTTCAAATAAAAATTTAATAAACAGAGAGGTATAAAAAATGTCATACCCATATGCCGAAAACATCGGCGAACCGTCGAACTCCCCCAATACGGACAACTCCAAAAATTTAACGAACGGCAGCGATTATATTTTTCATATATATACGCTGGGAAAGTTCGAGATATACTCGAAAGGCGTAAAAATAACCGAGAACAGCAAACGGTCAATACGCGTGTGGAATTTATTCAAATATATTCTCTCGCACAGGAACAAAATGCTGTCCGCGGGGGAATTGATAGACGTCGTATGGGGAGAGGATTCATGCGAGAACCCCGAAAAAGCGTTGCAGAATCTTATATACAGGCTGAGAAACTATCTTTCTATGACCGTAAAAGCCGACGATTTGATTTTATTCAATCAGGGCTGTTACAGATGGAACGAAAAATTCCCCGTCTGGACGGACTGCGACGCTCTTATAGAATATATCGAGCGGGGAAAAGAACTCATGGCGACCGCGCCGTTTGACGCGAGGCAATGCTTTGAAAAAGCCATACAGTTATATAACGGCGATTTTTTAAGCGATATTATATACGATATATGGGTATTGCCGATAAGAACCACATACAAGAAAAAATACACCGACTGCGTCGCGCTTTATCTTGATTTGTTAGACAAATCCGGGGACTACGAAGCCGTTATAAGAGTATGCAACGAATTTTTCAGCCATGACTTTCTGGACGAAAAAAGCAATATGTATTTCTTAAAGGCAATGGTCTCGCTCAACAGGAAACAGGAAGCCCAGAAACATTACGACAGAATGGCTGAAATCATGTACAGGGAACTCGGAGTCAGCCCCTCGTATATATTTGCCGACGTTCTGAAAGAAGCAAGGGAAACCCCGATAAAGCCGGAAGCCAAGAGCATAGACTTGGAGTTTATAAACGACATGCTCTGGAAAGACGAAAGGACTCCGGGGGCTTTCCAATGCGACAAAGAGACGTTCTTGGCAATAAGCAAAATCATGCTGAGAAATCTGGAGCGCAGCGGACTTTCTATCATGATGGTTCTGGCGTCGTTTGCCGAGAGCGGCTCTCCGGCTGTGAAAAACGAGAAAATCATGGCTCCCGTAATCGAAGAATCGCGGTTGAAATTCGTGCACGCTTTCAGGATGGGCGACGTCGTCTGCCATTGGAACCCGACGCAGATACTGATAATGCTGACAAATCTGACTTTCGAGGACGCTGAAATCGCGATGAAACGCATAAACAAAAAAATACAGGACGAAATATTAAAAGAACGCTACGAGATAAAATACAGGATAATCCCATTGGAACATGAAATTATATAATTTATAATTATTTATAATTAAATTAACGGAGATGTTGTAAATATGGATAATGCAGTAAAAAGACGAATAACGCAGGTCAAAAAAAAGGGGCTGTCGGAATTTTCGGTCAAATTGGACAAGCAGGGTGCAGGCGGCGAGATTTCTTGCGTGTGGACGGATAAAACCCAAAAATTCAGCGATATAAACGAGCTTTTCAGATTTATCGAGGAGCAGTGCGACGAAGTATGGTATCCCCAATCCCAGAGAAAGCTGCGCGGCTGGGAAAATTAGCGGAAAAAATAATAAATTTTTGAAACGGAGATAAAAAAATTATGAGCGAAAACATAAACGGAAACGCAGAAAAAGATTTAACAAATACAAATTCCGAAAATTCTTTTTTGATTAAAATCAAATACAGGCAGAATTCAAGCTGGCAGGGAACGGTCCAATGGATAGAAACGGGGAAAATCCAGAATTTCAAGAGCTGCCTCGAACTTATAAGGCTTATGGACCTTGCCGTGACTTCGGGGGATTCAAAAGATTCAAATGAATAAAAACGGGGCAAATATTAACAAACTATTAAATTATTTTGTTTTTATTGACATTTTTTCTTATAACTGATATACTGTTTATTATTGATTTGTTTGTTTGTATTTATTATCGTTCGGGACGGATAAAATGGGAAAAACGGTAACGGATTTTAAATTAACGCTCCAAAGCGATCTGTATCTGATAAAAGAAATCAAAAACGGAAACGGCGACGCTTTTATAATACTTGCGGAACGTTACGATTATATTATATCTTATAATATCGCAAAATTATATTCTGCATATTCTTCTTCGTCTTTGTCTTTATCTTTCTGCGCGGATAAAGAAGATTTGTATCAGGAATGCCGTATAGTTTTGTACAAAGCCGCAAAATATTACGACTTCATGAAAAACGTGAAGTTTTCGACTTACGCGAACATATGCATAAAAAATCATCTGATTTCTTTGTGCAGGAAATACGGCAGGACGGAAAAATATTCGGGTTACGATTCTGTTGTTTCTCTGGACGATATAAAAGAAAACGAGCCCGGAAAATACGATAATTATTTCGCGCCCGGCGATTTTTCGTCTTTGCTTAACCTTAACGTGCTGACAAATCTCGAAAAAAAAGTTTTTATGATGTACGCCGAAAACAAAAGCTATAAACATATGGCGCGTATATTAAACAAAAGCGTAAAATCAATAGATAACGCAATCTGCCGCATAAAATCAAAGCTCAGACCCTACGCAGAGTATTTCGTTTCCGAATATTAATTTTTATAATTTTTAATCGAAATCCCGCCCATGCTTAAAGAAAGAGGTTAAATTTAATTTAATCAAACCGGTTTGATTCCGGTCCTGGGCTAATAAATTTTTATAAACCAAAAGCGAGGTATTATTCATGTATCAAGACAAAACAATCGTATGCAAAGACTGTGGACAAGAATTCATTTTTACAGTCGGAGAACAGGAATTTTATGCTGAAAGAGGATTCCAGAACGAGCCTCAGAGATGCAAAAATTGCCGCGACTCAAGAAAAAACGCGGGTAAATCCCAGAAAGAAATGCATGTAACGACATGCGCAAGCTGCGGACAGGAAGCAAAAGTTCCTTTCCAGCCGAGTTCTGACAGACCGGTTTATTGCAGCGAATGTTTCGCAAAAATGAAACAAAACTAATTTTTGCTTATCTTTCGAGAGTAAGAAGCCCTTCGACAGTTTTATTGCATATATATCTATCTATCCATCCTCGAATGAAATTCGAGCCGGTTTTTGATACGTGTAATATTTTTTTAACAGGCATCTTATTTTGTAAGTTTATAGTTTTTAAGCAAGAATAAAACGGCGGCTGTATGTAGCAGATTATATACAGCCTTAGTTTTGTTTATATGGGGTTTATATTTGTGTGTAAAATTTATATAAAAAACGAAAACAACGATTATCAGTATTTGGAGACATTGAAAAAAAACAGGACAAAACGTCATACCTCGGGCGAATTTTTTGTCGAGGGCGTGAGAAACATAAACGAAGCCTTTGATTCAAAAAACAACTGGGAGATAACTTCCCTGATTTATTCGGACGAAATAAAACTTTCAGACTGGGCGGAAAATATCATAAATAAATATATTTCAAAAAACAAAAAAATATACATCGTAAAAAAAGATTTATTGTATAAGCTAAGCGATAAAGAGGATAAAGAAAGCCCGTCCGAGATTATTATAACTGTCAAAATAAAACAAGAGAATATACAGGATTTAAAGTTAAGCAAATTTTCGTCTGTTTTGATTTTTGACAGACCGTCAAACAAAGGCAATCTCGGGACAATAATACGTTCGTGCGACAGTTTTGGCATTGACGCGCTGATTTTGACAGGGCATGGCGTTGATTTATACGACTGCGAAACGATAAGAGCGTCAATGGGTTCATTTTTCAAACAGAAAGTGATAATCGAACCGTCGTTTAAAGAGATTGCAAAATGGCTCGAAAAGCAAAAGTCGATTTTTCCGGGACTGCAAATAAGCGGCACAAGCGCGAAAACATCAAAACCGTCACAGATTTTAAATCACGAGACTTTTATAAATAATTTTCCTGTAATCGTCGTAATCGGCAACGAGACAATGGGAATGAGCAGTAATTTTTACGAATTGTGCGATAATTTAATCCGGATTCCCATGAGCGAGAGTTCGTCCGCGTCGTCGCTGAACGTATCGTGCGCTGCTTCGGTATTGTTGTATGAAGTGTATAGGCAAAAAAAATTATATTAACGGAGGCATATATGGCTGAAAGAATTTTTAGAAAACTTGGAATTGCTGATTTGAAAATGTTAGTGGATACGAAAAAAGATGCTGAGGCTCTTGCAATTTGGCAAATTGACGAGGAAAGCGCGAGATTATTTTTATCGAACCCTATGAATTATTTTTTCGCTTGCATTGATAATAACAAAATTATCGGGTATGCGTGCGGGTATGAGCTTAACAGATTAGATAACGCCGGTAATATGCTATATATTCATGGAGTGGGCGTTCACGAAAACTATCGGAGACAGGGTGTAGGTAAACAAATGATGACTGCTATAAAACAGTTATGCAGATTAAGCGGTATATGTAAAATGTTTTTGGATACTCATAAAACAAATACTGCCGCGCGCGCTTTATATGATTCTGTAGGCGGTAAAGCGTCCGGTGAAGATAATGTTTCATATTTTTTTACTAAATTTGATTAACGAGGTATATATTTATGATAACCACAGTAAAATTAGGCGGTTCAGACGCAAATATCAGCCGGCTTATAATCGGCGGCAATATATTCAGCGGAACGTCGCACCTGTCTACCGAAGCCGACAACGAAATGGAAGACTATTACACGACAGAAAATATAAAAAAAGCGTTGTTTCACTCGGAAGAATGCGGCATTAACACAATGATGCTGCGCGGCGACAAACATATTTTCAGACTTATCCGGGAATACAGAAACGAAAACGGCAAACTGCAATGGATAGCGCAGACCGCTCCCGAAATGCTGTATTATAAAGGCAATATTGACCAGATGATGAAATTTAAGCCCATAGCGATATATCATCACGGCACAGTCACGGACGCTTTGTTCAAAGAAAAAAAGTTTGATGAATTAAAAGACAGATTAAAAATAATCCGTGACACAGGCGTATCGGTCGGGTTATGCACTCACATGCCGCAAGTTGTTGAATACGCCGAAGAACATAATTTTGACGTAGATTATTACATGACGTGTTTATATAATCTCAGCAGAATAGACAGGATAAGTTCGGCAGTCACGGGAAAAATCGAGGACGGCGAGCCGTTTTATCGCGAAGACAGGGAACTGATGTACAAAACGATAAAATCCGTGACAAAACAATGCCATGTATTTAAGATTTTAGGCGCGGGCAGATTATGCGAAACTCCCGAACAGGTCAGAGAAGCGTTTGAAGAAACGTTCGCGAATATAAAAAATATAGATATTGTCGTAGTCGGCATGTTCCAGAAATACATCGACCAAATCAAAATAAATTCAGATATTGTCAAGAAAATTTTACGTAAATAAACCGTAGGGGCGACCCTTGCGGTCGCCCTTGTGCAAATTTATGCAAAATCCGTAAATAAATTATTTTTCGTAGGTATATTCAACCACGATTCTCTCACCCTCCGCGACATGGCGGCTTACGTAGGCAAACAGATATTCCCCGCAGTCGATAACTCCGTTGCCTCTAATCATGCGTATATTTTTCGCGGTTTTAGGCATAGCCAGATAAAGCGACGAAAAAACTTCCGGACCGAAATTGTTTTCCAAACGGCACTCCATAATATTAGGATTATTCTCAGACGGACGCTCGTAATCCCTGTCAGGTTTGCAAAACATACCATTATGAAGACACATATATGCGTAATTTATGGGAGCATAATGTTTTTTAGTGACTTCCCATTGCCCATCGCAGGTCAATTCATAAAATTGATTTCCTTCTTGGTCAAAACGTATTGGTAGATTGGTTCTTTTTTTACCTTCATCTGTATCTTTCGTATAAATCAGTTTGCCTTCATTAATTAATTTTTTTAGTTCTTCTGTTCGTATGTTTCCTTTTTCTGCTTTTTCGGCTGTTATTGTTTCCAAGCCATAACAATAAGTTAAATCAGTTTCCCCGCCGGTTGGAAAGATTATCAACACATGATTATATTTATTTTCTATAACTTCGGGCAAATGCGGATTAAGTTTTTTCAATGCCGACACGATTGCCGAACATTTGGGGCATGATTCTACGTGATTTTTTAAATCGGTTCTATTGACAATATTCTTTAAATTCCTTGCGTAACCAAATAAATATAATTCAAAATCTTTGCAGTTCATAATATTTTTCCTTTCGTTAATTTCATAAATTTTAAATTCGTTTTTAAGTTTTTGTTTGATATAAAAAGTCTTGCTTTTTACGCTGCCGGAGGGAATACCGAGAATTTTTGCGGTTTCAGACGCGGAATATTCCATCAGAAACCTATACTGAAAAACGGATTGCTCGGCAATAGACATCTTTGCGACGACGGCAAGAATTTCGTCAATAAATTCCTGCTGTATATATTTTTCCTCGATAGAATCATAATAACTGTTTTCAAATACATGCTCGCCGTTTTCAGTCAAAACGTCGTATGAAATATCGTCGTATCCTTTTTCGGAAAAATAATCGCATAAAGTAGTTTTGGCGATTCGCATAAGCCAGTTTTTTTCTTTGCCCCCGTCGGTATAAGAATCATAAGCGCGGAACGCCTTGACAAAAATCTCCTGAACAATATCTTCCGTAAGGGATTTGTTTGTCAGTTTAGATTTTACATGCCGCAGAAGCCACGGCGAGTTGTCTGCGACAAATTGTTCGTATGTTTTTTTCATGATATTATCAGCCGCCCTCCCTGCGTAAAAATATTTGTGTACACACTTATTATAACGGAAAAATACAGCTTTCGGTTCAAATAAAAAAATATTTTTATTTTTTTGAAAAAACACTTGACAAATATATATTTATGCTGTATAATATTATATGACGAATAGTATCGGAGTTGCGCAGTCCGTATATTATTTTAGATTATAACGTAAACTATAAAAAAATTTTAAATTATTAAATTATATCTGGAGGTATATTTTTATGAACGATTTTTTGGATAACTTAGGCAAAGTAGTAAACGAAACGGCAAAAAAAGCGATGAAAGCGTCGGGGAATGTTGTAGAACTTACAAAAACCTCTTTAAACATAAAATTTGACGAAGTAAAACGCGACAGTTTTTTTAAAGAGATAGGCAAAATAATCTATAATACTTATAAAGTTTCCCCCGAAAGCGCAGTTGACGAAGTTCTGGAATTTTGCAAATGCATAGAAGAAATCGAAATTTCGATAAACGCGCAGAAAGCAAAAGTCGCCGCGATACAAAACAAAAAATTCTGCGTTGATTGCGGCATGACGTTAGGCAAATCGCTTAATTACTGTTTTTCATGCGGCGCAAAACAGCCTGAAATCATAGAAGAAGACGAAGACGAGGACGAAGATTGCGGTTGCTGCTGCTGCGGCGAAGATGAAGTTGAAGAAAACGGCGAGGCTGACGAATGCTGCTGCGAATCTGACGCAGAATCCGAAGATTGCTGCTGCGGGGAATCATGCGAATCAAATGAACCAGAAAATTCAGAAAATTCTGAGGATTGCTGTTCGGGAGATTCCTGCGACTTTACTCCGGCAGAATAAAAAAATCAGAAATATTAAAAAATATGATTTTTAAAAGGCGATTGTTATATCGCCTTTTATTTTTTTACATACAATAAATATTATAGAAATAATTAAATTTATATAATATTATAATATTTTTGGAGGTATTTTTAATGGAAATAACAAAGGAAAATATAAAAACGGTTACAGTCGCGCCCGAGTACATAAAAAAAACCTTGAAATTCAATGATTCCGAAGTTTTGCAGATAAACGTAAAATATCCCGGTATTAAAATTTTACCGGCTGTTTTGTATCATAAAACCGAGAAAAAGATAAATGATTTTTATAACGCGGTTATCAGGAATTTTATAAATTTCTGCGAAAAAAAACTGTACAGAAACTCAGCGGCGGAATTTATTGAATACAAAAATAATGCCGGGAATGAGATTAATAATATTAATAATATTTACAGTAATAATAAATTCAGACCCTTTGGCGCAGTGATAACCTTTGATGTAACGTATAATAAAAACGATTTTATGTGCATATGTCTGGATATAAGTATATATGCGGGAAAAGGACGGGGGAATACCGCAAGAAAAGCGCATATCTGGAATTTAAACACCGGGGAATTATTGTCTCCTGAGAGATTTATAAAATTTAACCGTCAGGTAAAAAGTAAAATATGCGGGTATATATGCGAAACCATGGAGAATCAGATTAAAAGAGGCGAAGAATATTATATAAAATTAGATATGCCGTCAGTTTACAGATATTTAAGCATGAGAAATTTTTATTTAAGCGAAAGTAAAAATAATAAAGAATATTGTTTTTTCTTTCCGCAGAATACCGTGGCTCCGGTTGAAAGCGGCATTGTATCGTTCGATATACCTGAAAAAGTTGTATCTACTTTTTTGTCGTCAAACAAAAAAGTAGCAAAAAAATTGACTTAAAGGAGGGAACCATCCGTTCCCCCTTTAAGAAATCCCCCTCCCCATATCAAGAGTGTGCGATTTAGGGGATTTTATTGTAGGGGACGGCGTCCTCGACGTCCCGTGAATTTTATTTTAAGTCGCGAAATCCATACATCAATTATACCAGCCCGCCTGAGCCGCATACATATCAGCGTAAACCCCGCCGTTTTCAACTAATTCGTCGTGATTTCCGGTTTCCGCGATTTCACCGTCTTTCATAACGATTATCCGTTCGGCTATTTTTGCTGAACCCATACGGTGAGTGACTATAACGGCGGTTTTTTCTTTCGATATTTCCACGAATTTTCTGTATATTGCGCTTTCTTCGATAGGGTCGATTGAAGCGGTTGGCTCGTCTAATACTATAATGTCGCTGTCGCGGTAGAATCCGCGGGCGATTGCGACTCTTTGCCATTGACCGCCCGATAGGTCAACGCCGTCAAACTCGCGTGAAAGCATTGTGTCAAGCCCGTCCGGGAATGTATCTTTGTTATCTTTGTCGATATTGTTTTCTTCAAGGATTTTCTCGACTTTATTTTCGATATTTTCACTTGCGAAATCTGCGATTTGTATGTTTTCATTTAAAGTAAGAGAATATCTTTGATAATTCTGGAAAACTCCCGAAACGCTCTCGAAAAGAGACCTATAACTTATAGTGTTTACATCGATTTCCCCGATTTTGACGGAACCTTCTGTGGGCTTGTATAATCCTGTGAGAAGTTTCACAAGGGTTGTTTTTCCTGCGCCGTTCTCGCCGACAATAGCGATTGTCTCGCCGGGGTTGATTTTAAGATTGATATTTTTGAGGGAATCTTTGTCGGCGTTCGGATATTTAAAACTCGCGTTTTCGATTGTTATGCCGTCTTTTTTGCTGATATTTACTTCGATTCTGTTGTCTGAGGGTATGTCAAGAAACCGGAGAAAATTACGTATCTGCCCGAAATTGTTCGCGAGGTGTCCGAGATGCATGCTGATAACTTCGTTCATGATACCAAATAACATGCCGATAGAGTTGTAAACCGCGGCGAACGCTCCGACCGATATTTCTCCGGCAAGCAAATATTTGACCAGTAAAAATAATATCCCGCCGTAACCTAAAAGAGAAAGCGTGTTAAACCCGAAATCTATCAGCGAGCTTCTTTTGTTCGCGCTCCAAATGGCGGCGTTTAAAGAATTTATAGTATCGACAAGAAGATTTTTCAGATATTTGAAAGAACCGAGGTTTCGCGTCTCTTTATAGAAGTTTTTCCCGCCCGTAGCGTCCTGATAAGCGTCAAATTCACGGCGTATAGGCGCGACTTTGTCCTCAAGTTTCGAGAAAACAGACGAACGCAGGATTTGCGCGGTGAGTACCGGAACGAAAACAAACAACAGGCATAATATAAGCATTGGTTTAAGGCTGGTCAGATAAAATCCCATGAATATAAAATACGGCAGATAAAAAGTGACGACAGTCGATAATATAAAAACAAGATGAACTGCCGAACCTGCGCCGTTCCCGGCTTTGTTTATATCGTCGAGACGCTTGGGGTTTTCAAATTCGACAGGGTCAATAAGAGCCGATTTTTTATTTATTTCAGAGTTCATAAATCCCATCGCCCGCTGCCAATGTACGTTAGTCGTAAAATTATGCACGGCGTTTAAAATATCGCTTGCAAGTCTGCACGCAACGAAAAATATAAGCACGATTATAACGCCGCCGAGGGTATTGTCTCCGGTTGAAGCCCGGTAAACAGAATCAAAAAATATCTGCGCGACCATAACGTTTGCCCCGTGCGACATGCCGTGAATTATAGACAGCGATTGATTTACTAAACAATATGACGGCTTGGCTTTGAAAACCATGGGGAATATTTTTTTTGCCATGTAAAATAAATTTATTGGGTCTTTTTCTTTCTTCTCTTTTTTCTTTTTATCGTTTTTATTATCTTTGGGATTTTCTTCTTTTGCTTCGGTTTCTTCAATATTTTCTGTATTATCAGGCATAAATCTCGACCCCGCTTTCTTGTTTATTCGCGTCTTTATACCATTCCGACTGGCTCTCGAACATTTCAGCGTATATGCCGTTCTGTTGCATAAGTTCGTCAAAAGTTCCCGTTTCGGCGGCTTTGCCCTCGGAGATAACTATTATTTCGTCGGCGAGTTTTGTCGAACCTAACCTGTGACTGATAAATATAGTTATGCCGTGCGATTCGTTCTTTTTATCCTGACTCACTATCTCGCCGAACTGCTCATAGACTTTGCTCTCGGAGATTGGGTCGAGGGCGGCGGTGGGTTCGTCTAAGATTTTAAGCGGTGCGGGATTCACGATAAGCCGCGCAAGCGCGACTTTCTGCCATTCGCCGCCCGATATATCCACTCCGTCCTCTTTGATTTTTGTGATATACGTTTCATATTTTTTAGGCAGTTTATCGACAGCCTCGGATAACCCGATAATCTCTACGGCGTTCTCGACTTTTTCACGGTTTTGCATATCGTTCGCGTTGCCGATTGCGATATTGTTGTAAAAATCAAGCGGATAATGGCAAAAATCCTGATATACGACGGCTGATAAAGCTTTTATTTCAGGCTGTGTATATTCTTTTAATTCTTTGCCGTTGATTAATATTTCGCCGTCGTAATCATTGTAAAGTCCTGTGATTAGTTTTGTAAGCGTGGTTTTGCCCGCGCCGTTTATCCCGACGATTGCGTAATGTTTGCCGGATTCCAGTTTCGCGTTGAAATTCTTTAATATGTACGGCTCGGTCCCGGGATATTTGAAACTTACGTCTTTAAACTCGATAGATTCTAATTTGGGGATATTAACGTCGGGCAGACACGCGGCATTTTCGTCTTCTTGAAATTCAAGAAATTTGTTTAAATCTTTGAGATACTCAAGTTTATATTTAAAATCAGAAATAAAATTCGATACGTTCCACGACATATGCCAGCTTAACCCGAATATAGTGTTTACAAGAGCAGTAAACATGCCGATAGATAATTTAATTGTTCCGCTTGCGTCGGGGAATATAGCCGATGGAATCAGTAAAATAATAACGATTACGCCGCTAATAAAAGCGAGATTCCCTGTAAGTTTCATTGTTATCCAGCGTTCACGGTCAACTTTTTTTCTCGCGATTCTCGCAAACTCGTATTTGTCCCTGTATTCGTTGTTCATTTTTTTGGTATATCCGTACATATAACGTTCTTCGATAGTGCCCCTGCCGGTTAAAATTCCCGATATATACCCGACTTTCCTGTCGATTTTCGTCATTTCTTTGTCAACGTCGTATCTTTTTTTACCGAATTTATAAGATATGATAAACGACGGCACGCAGGTCACGACAAAAATAACCGATGCCCACCATAAATGCAGTCCCAGAATTATAAGAAAGCCAATTATCTGCGCGACAAGATTCCATACGCCGAAAATCTGGTCGAAAAACCCCTGAAGATTCATTATAAAATTCCACATAGCCCTGTTTGTAATATCCACGCTTTCCTGATGTTCGTGATACCTGAATTTGACCGAAGCTTTTTTTTCGGCGATTGCGGGGTCAATGATTTTACGCATTTTGTTGCCTGCTCTGGTGTTAAGCATTCCCATAAGTATATCAAGATAATAATTTACGAGCATAATCGCGATAATAACGATAAGCGGGAAAAATATTTCGCTGACTTTGTCGGGATTGTCAACCGCCGCAATAGCCCTGTCGATAAACATCGCGACTATGAGCATATTAACCGTAGGGATAATCGAGCCGATAATATTTCTTATAGTTTTTATTGTGACGGCGGCGGGGACAATTTTAAAATATGTAACTAACATAGTCAGGTAATTATATTTTTTCTTTCCTAACAGCATAAAATCCATGCTCCTTTTATGATTAAAAACAATTAAATAATCTATAAGAACGCCACTCTTTTTACATGTACTTCTTGTGTTTCTTGTACTTCTTGTGTCTTTTGATATATATATACAACAATTACAACAATTACAACATTCACAAGAATCACAACATTTACAAGATTTCAACCTGTTTTGTTGGTATTCTTGTAATTTCCATAAAACGTAAAACAATAATAAAATTATATCACACCAAAACTAAAAATTCAAGCAAGAGTTACTTGAATTTTAAAATGCAACCGATGCTTGAATTTTAATAAATTTATTTTTCCCGCTGTTTGTTTATAACCGACAATATCGTGACCACGGCAGGCGCGGCGACAAGGGTTATGATAGTTTCGGGAATCATATACTGGAGATTATATACTGTCGAATACGTCCATGCGCCGACAGTATTGACATATTCGTTCCAGTTGTTCGCTTTTGTTATTTCGTACCAGACCGTTGCGCCGACAACAACATGAGCGATAAATCTTAAAATACAGACTATAAGCGTCGCAGTCAATGCGAATATGATTTTTTTTCGTTTGGTTTCGGACTTGTCAATAAAAATCTTGAAAAAGCCTGCCGTACCGATAAGGGTGTACGCTAATATGTAGTCAATCAAACTGCTCATGACAAAAACATATGCGCTTATTCCGCTTATTTGTCCTATGCCGTAAAATAACCAGTATGACGAAGAATAGACAAACGCGCAGGAATACCCCCATAAAACGCCGTGCCTTAATCCGATTATAATAATGGGAACCATGCTGAATAAAGTAACCGAACCGCCGAGAGGGGCTTCATAAATTTTAGTGTAAACGGATAAAACCACAGAAAGCGCAATCATAAACGCGCACTCGACTAAAATTCTTAGATTTTTCTGACTTTTCTGATTTTTCATAAAAAAACACCGTTCTTAAATATTAAAATAATAATAAAAATAACCGCACAAATAATCCCGTGTGCGGTTTTTAATATTAAGGATAGCGCATACTATCTTAAATATAATCTCCCTACGTTGGCATTACCCATATCAGGTTTAAAGGGACAGCAGGTATTTCACTGACATCTCAGCCGTTCGGCGCCCCCGATTATTCAATTTGCGGTTTGGAATATTATATCACAGTAAATAATAATTGTCAAGAAATTATTTCACGGCATCTGTCAACAAATTCGGTTATATGATTTCTTGTAGCTTCTTTTTTTACCGATTCAGTCCAATCAGCCATTCTGCCGTAAACATAATCTTCTGTTAACTGTTGCGTAACTGTCCAGAACATTTTCTCAAAATATCCTATAAGAAAATTATCGTATAAATTTCTGTCTAACCCCATAATTTTAACTATGTCAACATTTTCTCCATGTGTTTTGCAGATATATTCTTCATAATACGGGAGTCCGTAGTATGCGTTGCCGAAATCGAATATGTAAAGTTTATTTTCGCCGCCGTTGACGTTTCCCCATATTGCGTTATGATACCCTATGTCGCCGTGATTAAATGTCGGGGTATATTTTTTAGAATATACAAGCGGTTTTTCCGCCGCTTTTTTTACTATGGCAAGTTCTTCATCGGTGAACAGTCCGAGTTCTTCGCTTTCGTTCATCAACAAATTTAACGTAGAGTGATAATACCCGTCGTAAGTTTCATGTCTGCCGAGAATGCCTGACGGCGACACGCTGCCGAAATGACTGCATGTTATAGTCCGCATTTTTTCTACCGCTGTTAGAAACTGCCGGGTTATTTCCGATTTTGTTGCTTCGTCAATATCGTCAAAATTCAGCCAGTCAGGGTTTAAACATTCCGTAAAAATATATCTTGCTTTCATATCGTTATTTTTTGTAAAATCATACGCAAAGATATTCGGGCATGAAATACCCGCCTTTTGAAACAGTTCATTTCCAAGCACTTCGTTTTCTATTTGATTTTTACGGGTTGCGAAAAATACTTTATCGCGCTCCGCTTTTAAAATAAAATTGCCGTCGGTTGTATTAATTTTAAAAACTTTACAGAATAATCCTCCGCCGTCTGACCATTCAAAACCGTTTACTTTTACATTTGTCCCGATAGCGTTTTTTACAATTTGCTGTGCGAATGCCAGTATTTCCGGCGCGATATTAATATCCAAAATTATTTCCTCCGTTTAATTTATTTAAAGCATTTTAGTTCTCCACAAAATCACCCAATATTCTTTTATGCCAAGCATTTTCAACGCTTCAAATCTGTGATTACCGTCGTTGATTTCATATATTCCGTCGTCGTCTTGAATTATTAACGGCGGCATATCCCAATGTCCGCCTCTAAATTTTTCCATTATTCCGCCTATGTTCAGCCAAAACCATTTTATTTGTTCTTTATCGTCTTCGCGGATACTGTATGCCATGCCGGGTTCTGGACCATATGTGCGCGCAAATAAATCAAGATTCATCAATTTCGGTCCTTCATATTCTCTCGGCTCAAGTTTTAATCCGTCGGAAAATCCTTTGTTGTCGCCTTCGCCGCAAAGATATTCATGTACCCATTCTTCGAGTTTATTTTGTCCGGCATATTCCATAGCCGATTTTAATGTGGCTTCAAACATATTTATATTACCTCTATAAAAATTATAATACCCTATAAAAATAAACTTGACCTAAATCATTCACGCCGTTTTCTCCCATATGATATGTGACCGGAATAAATTTTCTCTTGACGTAGAATATCATTGCATCAACGTTATACGCATATGTGTCGGTATATAAACATTCGCCGCCTGCCTCTTTAATTCTGCGGCATACATCGTCTAATAATTTTGTGCCTATGCCTTGATTTTGAAATTGCTCAAATAATCCAAATTGCAGGATATGCGCGTCTTTGCCGCTAAAACTCACGCCGTCCATGCCGGTATCATGCTTATACCACAAATAACCTATCGGTTCGTCGTCATCCGAATATACGCAGATAGCAATTCCAAAATCAACAAATGAAGCGTGTATTTTTTTATCAAGCCATTCAACATGCTGTTTATTTTCAGGCATAAATTTATCGCCGCACCATGAGTCAATAATCTCTGACATAAAGTCATTGCGGAATTTTTGTTCATCGCATTCTATTATTTTCATATTTATATTATCCTCCTTAAATATAAATTATTGACATAGTTCAAAATAATAATACCACATAAAAATTATAAATAAAAGTTAAAATTTAATTTATAATCAAACTTTCTGTGTATAATATGTATAATATAAATATTTCTGTAGGGCGCGGCTTCCATGCCGCGCCGCCGGAAAAACCAATGTTATTTTGGTTATGCGGTCGGGCATGGAAGCCCGACCCTACGGTAAACAGGTTCATAAAAAGGAGAAAAAATATTATGTTCAAAGGAAAAATATCAATAATCGGTGCGGGATTCGTCGGCTCGACTACGGCTTATACTATAATGCAATCCGGACTTGCGTCAGAAATCGTTTTAATCGACATAAACAAAGATAAAGCCGAGGGCGACGTCATGGATATGAACCACGGCATAAGTTTTGTGTCGCCCGTTAAAATTTCAAGCGGCGGATATGAACTTATAAAAGATTCGTCAATTATAATAATTACAGCCGGGGTAAATCAGAAACCCGGCGAAACAAGAATAGATTTACTCAAACGCAACACAGAAGTTTTTAAGAATATATTCGGCGAAATTTTAAAATACTGCGGCTCAGAAACTATAATTTTAGTCGTCACGAATCCGGTCGATATACTCACTTATATATCAATAAAAATTTCGGGTCTGGGCAGAAAAAATATATTCGGGTCGGGGACGGTTTTAGATACCGCGAGATTAAAATATCTTATCGGCGAACACACAAATATAGATGTACGCGATATTCACACTTATATAATCGGCGAGCATGGCGATACCGAAGCCGCAGCATGGAGCATGACGCGAATCGCCGGGATAAATATAGACGAATATTGCGGTATTTGCAATAGATGCGGCGAGAGAAAAATTTGCAAGACCGAATATGAAACGATGACAAAAAACGCCGCTTATGATATAATAAATAAAAAAGGCGCGACATATTACGCAGTCGCGCTGTCAGTCAAAAGAATTATCGAGTGCGTTACTGGCAACGAAAATTCTATTCTGACCGTATCAAGTTATCTTGACGGTGAGTATGGGATAAAAGATATATGTTTAAGCGTCCCGACGATAGTCAATTCAAAAGGAATAGAGACAATTCTCGAAGTCCCGTTCGCAGACGGTGAAATAAAAGCCCTTAATCATTCGGCAAACGCGTTAAAAGAATTGGCAAAACAAGCGGGATTTTAGAATAAAATAAAAATTTTATTGACTGTTGTTTACAGGTGTGATATAATAAAAATGTAAATAAAGATATGTCAGATAATTTTATTGATATTAAAATTATATTTTAAACGGGAGGGAATATTTTATGCAAACGATAAAAGCTATATATGACGGAACTAATTTTAAACCTATTCAACCGATACCTGTAAAAGAAAATTACGAAGTATTCATCACTTTTGTTGAACCTATAAAAGAAGATACGGCGAATATAAGTCAATCGGCGAAACTGCCGCGTTCAACAGCGTATGGAATTTTAAAAGGCAAAGTTTGGATGTCAGACGATTTTGATGAGCCGCTTGAAGAAATGAAGGAGTATATGGAATGAAATATTTGCTTGATACTCATTCTGTTATTTGGTATCTTAAAGCTTCGCCTGAACTCCCGAAAAAGATACGGGATTTAATTCATAATAATGAAACCGGCATATATATTTCTTCTGTTTCTCTGTGGGAAATAGTTATAAAAATGAGTTTAGGCAAATTGGATATAAATATGCCGCTCGATGAATTACTGGATATTATTAAAAGTAAGGATTTTAATATTCTGCAGATAGAAGATGAATGTTTAAAGAAACTCTCAAATTTGCCTTTTATACACAAGGACCCTTTTGACCGCTTGATTATTTCAACTGCGCTTGCGGAAAATTTAATTATTATAACGGCAGATGAAAATATCAAAAAATATGATGTATCTTGGATTTGGTAGAAAATTTATATTTATATGGGGTGAAAAATGCTTAATCAAAACATAGATTTAATCCGCGAAAAAAAAGGCTTTCTGTGCGACATGGACGGCGTGATATATCACGGCAACTATCTTCTTCCGGGCGCGACTGATTTCGTTGACTGGCTCAACAGGGAAAACAAAAAGTTTTTGTTTCTTACAAATTCAAGCGAACGCGCCCCTAAAGAATTGCAGCAGAAACTCGCAAGGCTCGGACTTGACGTTGACGAGTCGCATTTTTACACAAGCGCACTTGCGACTGCGGCGTTTGTCAAAAATCAATCCCCCGGTTGCACGGCGTATGTAATCGGCGAAGCCGGGCTTTTAAACGCGCTTTACGATATGGGAATCATGATGAACGACGTAAACCCCGATTATGTCATAATTGGCGAGACGAAAAACTATAATTATCAGAATATACTCAGGGCAGTCAAGTTAATTCAGAACGGCGCGAAATTAATCGGCACAAACCCTGATTTGACAGGACCTTCAGAAGAAGGCATAATCCCCGCGTGCAGGGCGTTGGTGTCGCCGATTGAATTGACGACGGGGAAATTTGCGTATTATATCGGCAAGCCAAACCCTTTCATGATGAGAAACGGCAAGAGAATATTGGACTGCCGCACGGCTGAAATGGCGATAATCGGCGACAGAATGGATACTGATATAATCGCGGGGATAGAATCCGAAATGGACACGATTTTAGTTTTATCGGGCGTATCGTCAAGAGACACGATAAAAACTTTCTCGTATTCGCCCAAATACATATTTGACAATATAGGCTTTGTGAAAAAATTGGATTTATAAAAAATTAAATTAAATTTAAAATATATAATTTTCAGGAGGAGAGAAAAATTATGACAATCAATATTATATCTATATCTAAAGATATAAGGATTACGCCCGATATAGAAAAATCGGTGGAGAAAAAAGTTACCCAGAGGCTGAGAAAATACAGCCAGAAACAGGACGGCGACCAGATAATAACCGTCAGGGCGTCCGAACAGAAGCCTTATACAAGAGTTGACGTTGACATGCCGTATCTGAACTTTCAGATACACGCCGAAGCCGTCACTTCCGACGGGATACTCGGAGGTATCGACAAATGCATGGATATACTCGAACGTCAGGTCAATAAGTATAAAACGAAAATGCACAGGTCAAGGGTCAAAAGAAGCGGGTTGAAAAAAGATATACTCGATATAGTCACCGACGAAGAGCTTATAAACCCGTCGGCTTTGGATTCAAATACTGATTCAGACGATGAGGCTGGGTATAAAATAATAAAAGCCGAAACAAAACCGAAACCTATGAGCATAGACGAGGCTGTTTTACAAATGGAAGTGCTGGAGTATAAATTCCTGCTGTTTCACAACACAGAGACCGATACGGCAAACGTAATATACAAGCGCGACGACGGAAATATCGGCTTAATTGAGACTTAAATTGAGACTGTTTTTAATGAAATAGTAAAATTTATATAAAATGTAAGTAAAAAAATAAAAAAATTTGTTGAAATTAAAAAAAATATATGTTATAATGAAAAACGTAATTGAATTTTTTTTAAAAAATATTTTATTTTACCAAAAAAGAAGGAGAACAAAAACATGAAAAAATTCTTAGCATTACTTATCATTTTCGCAATGCTCGTTTCACCGGCGTTAGTATTTAACGTTGCCGCTGAGGGCGACGGAGAAGACGGCGGTACTCCCGAAATCGTTGCAGACGGCGACGATTATGACGGCGATGCAGAAGGAATAGTTCCTATAAACGCAGAAATCGACGGGGAAGAGGACGAAGTAGAACCCGAAGACGTTGACGGACTCGGCGACCCGCAGGTTGACGCCGACGACGGCGAAGAAGAACCCGCAGATGTTGAAGAACCGGAGGAAGAAGACGAAGAAGAACCCGAAACCGAACAGTTGGTAAAACCTACAACGCATACAGTCGTTATTACAGGATTAGGCGAAGTAGAGTTTGACGCGTATGTTATAAACGGCAACAATTATGTGAAACTCCGCGATATGGCTTATATGCTCAACATGGCTAACAATTTCGGATTTACTGAAAAATGCGTCGGGGTTGAATGGGACGACGAAGAAAAAGCCGTATATCTGACAACCGGCGAAGCTTATGAAGCAGTCGGCGGCGAAATGGAACCCAAAGGCGAGGACGAAGTTCTCGCAAGCCCGTCAGAGCATATAATTTATCTGGACGGCGAGCTCATAGACCTGAAAGCTTATCTTATCGAAGACAATAATTATTTCAAACTCCGCGACATATGCCAGGCTTTTGATATAGGCGTTGACTTTGAAATAACCGAAGACGGTTTGGTAGTTACTATCGACCTTAACGCCGGATATGTACCTGAGGGGGCTGTTGTAGAAGACGAAGAAGATGACGATGAAGACGCTGACGTGGAAGACGGCGAAGAAGGTGACGAAGAAGATGAAGAAGACAGCGAGGGCGACGACGAAGATGATGATGAGGAAGATGAAGAAGGCGACGAAGAGGACGAAGGCGAAGAAGCTGCCGGATAATAAGAATCAACAATAAAATATAAAGAGAGCGTCATGCTCTCTTTTGTTTTAAATTTATATATAAAAAAGGAATTTATTTATGAGAATAGGGTTATATTCCGGAGATATTAAACGCGCGAACGCAGACGTTATTTTTGGAAAAATCGCGAAATTCGGGTTTGAATGTGTGCAGTTCGGGTTTAACGATATAACGGAGACAAATTTTATCAAAACCGGGGAATTTGAAATCCCCGATAAAATAGACGGCGATGTTATTGCTCTGATAAAAAATTGCTCGGAAAAATACAATGTCGAAATCATAGCGTGCAACGCCACTTTTAATATGGCTCACCCAGATTCAAAAATCCGCGAGGAGGGTATAAAAAGATTTGACATAACGTTAAACGCTGTCCAAAAATTAGGCTGTAAAATCGTTTCAATATGCAGCGGCACAAGAAACAGGGAGCATATGTGGACTTATCACCCCGGCAATTCTTCACCGGAAGCGTGGCAAGATATGGCCGACACTCTGAAAAAATGCGTGAAAATCGCCGAAAAATATAATATGATTATTGCAATCGAAACAGAAGTCGCAACTGTTATAGACACTCCCGAAAAAGCGAAAAAAATAATGGACGAAATAAATTCAAAAAATATAAAAATGATAATGGACTGCGCGAATTTATTTCACGCGGGAGAGGCAAAAAAAGAAAATGTCAAAAGCATAATAAGTCATGCGTTCGGCATTTTCGGAAACGCTCTTGTTCTGGCACACGGGAAAGATATAAAAGAATCAGGCGGCGTGAAATTCTGCCCCACAGGGGAGGGGATAATCGACTATAATTATTTTGTCGAGTTGCTGAACGAATATAATTATAAAGGCGACATGATTTTACACGGGATTTTCGACGAGAGCAAAATGCCCCGGTGTTATCAGGTTATCAAAGCGGCGACAGACGGGGGTGTCACGTTGTAGGGGCGGACGACCCTGTCCGCCCGTCTGGGGAGTTTCTATCTGCTGTAATATACTCTGCCCGGTTCTGTCTCACCCAAAAGTTCCGAGATTGTAAGCAAATTATATCCGGCTTCGATTAAATCAGGAATAACCCTTTCCATTGCCTGAACCGTTGTTCCGTGGGTATCGTGAACGCAGATAATACAGCCGTCTTTTACGCTTTTCATGATATTGTTATAAACAATATCGGCGTTCCGTACTCTCCAGTCGTTCGGGTCAATATTCCATTGTATAAGCGCGAGCCCCAAATCTGCCGAGACATTTTTGACGTTTTCGTTAAAAGAGCCGTAAGGGGCTCTGTATATCGTGGGATAAATCCCCGTGACTTCAAATATCGCGTTATGCGTTGACTGCAATTCGTCTATAATCGACTGGCTGCTTATCCTTGTAAGCTGAGGGTGGTTCCATGTATGCCCCGCGACCTGAGACCCGTGGTCAACCATTCTTTTAAGCAACTGCGAATATGACGCTACTTTATATCCCATGACAAAAAACGTAGCTTTGCAGTTATTTTCCTCAAGAATTTCCATAAGATGTTCGGTATACGCGCTTGGTCCGTCGTCAAACGACAGAGCGATAAATTTTTCTATTCCGTCGTTTTCGATGCGTACTTTTTCAATTTCTATGATTTCGACGGTTTCTGTGTTATCAGCGGTTTCGGGAGGTTGCGTAGGGGGTTCTGTCGTTGGCTCAACGTAAATTACAAGGGTTTTTATAGGACCTTCGGGGATAGGTTTTTCCGTAGCAATAGTAATAGTAATTTCTTCGGTCACAGGTTCTTCTGTCGTTAATACTCCTGTTTCTGTTTCAGGTTCTGTTTGATTTATGTAATCGGTTGTTTCAATTATTTCTTCGATTTCTTCTGTTGTTATTATTGCCGGGGATTCTTCTTCCTCAATCCATGCCAAAACCGTGTCGTTCAAAGTAGTTTCAGTATTGTTTTCGATATTTTCCGGCAAATTTATAAAAACAATAATCACGGCAATTACAGCCAAAATTAATAAAGCGCACAAAACGTAAAATTTATTTTTCCCGGACAATATTTTTTGTATCAGGGAAATTTCTTTTTTATTATCATTCATTCTTTTTTTATGTACATCTTTCTAAAATTTTATTAAATTTTGATTATATATTTATAATAACATAAATTTTATATTTAATCAATACACATTTTTATCAAAATTATGTATATTTATATAAAACGTAGGGGCGACCCTTGCGGTCGCCCGAATACTTAATTTTAGCAGGTTATATTATTTTTTCTTTGCCCAGATTACAGCCCTGTTTCCCTCGATATTTTCATCGAAAGGCTGTTTGTTTCTGCCGCCGTACAACTGCAATATTTCCCAGCCGTATTTGTCAAGCCAAAGTTTGGTTTCATCAAACTTCGGAAAATATTTTGCGGTATAATACTTGATAATACTAAAAGTTTCGCCGTCTTTCGGGGTGATTTCGTAACGTCTCCTCTGCATAAATTTTCCGTCGGTATATTTGTCGCACATCATGATAAATTTGCCGTATGTGCCAATATCGTCCGTACCCTCGAAAATCGTCCATTCTTTAATATCTTTTTCTGTTTCTGTCAAATCTTTCTCGTCGTCGTTATTAAAATGAACGGAGCAGTCAAAGTCAAGATACATATACCCTCCGGGTTTTACGCATTCGGCGGCTTTTCTGATAAATAATTCCTGCGCTTCGGAATAACCCCCGTCGGTGTATATATTTATGAAAATATTCCCGGCTAACACAACAACGTCAAAGTCTTTGCCCCAGCCGTCTTTAACCGCGTCGGTTTTTTTCCATGATATATTAGTGATATTATCGCGTTCGATTCTTTTTTGGAGTTTTTCGAGCATATACCCATCCATGTCAAATCCCGAAACTGTATATCCGGCATTCGCGAGCGGTACTGTGTTTCTTCCCCCGCCGCAGCAAACGTCCAAAATATTTTTAACGTTATTATATTTTTCGTCTTTCAAAACAGACAAAACAAAATCAGCTTCGTCGGTTTCGTTAATTTTCTGTTCGTAAATATCGGCGTACCAGTGATTCAATAAATAATCTTTATTCAAATTCAAAATTTTTCTCCTTTTTTTGTTTTTATTTGATGATTTTATAAAACTATAATAACACCAAAAATATATAAGTTCAAGGGAAAGATTTATTATAATCAACTGTTATTGAAACCATAAAATAATATAATCTTTGTCTAAAAAGATTATAGCATAAATGAATTAAGTTTTTGTTAATAATATTAAAAATATAAAAAGCCCCGCAAAACGGAGCTTAAATTATAACTGTATTTGATTTATATTGATTTATATTCTATTTCACAATCACAACCAATAAGCTGTTCCCCACAAGAAGGACACCTTTCAGCATCGCAACCGAAATGATGATATTGACCTATGCCAACATTACAATCATGACAATATTCGTTTTCTTCCATATCTGGAATAAAATCTTCATTATCTCCCGCCTTAATACGTTCAAATTTTGTACCATTACAAATAATCGTTGAACACTTACAACCGTTATCTGGTTTCATTTCTAAATTACATTCTTTACAAATCGCATATTTCATAAAACACCTCTTTCCTTTTCTTTTAAATTGATAGTTTTTATATTTTCCATAAAACGCCTTTTTTCAATACATATTATATTATAAATTCAAAGAAATATCATCATTAAATCATTCGTATTAAAGATATATCTAATCTTGTCAAGTCCCCATGCTTGGCGGTGGAGATTTTTTTGCGTTTTACTTCTTCGGGTTTGACCCTCGCGAAAAAATACAACCGCTTGGGACTTGACAACGCACTATAAATATAATGGTTAAAGGTGAAAACAATTTATTTGTTTTTGCCTTATCAATAAATGATTTATTTTTATAAATTTAACTCACGTTTATTTTTTCCAACCCGTATATACGCATATTTATTCATTTTGCTATAAAACTCCCAGTCTTTATAAATAGTATCATTTAATTCAGATATTTCTATCCATAATTTATATCGGTAGTCGCTTATCTTGTCATAGGGTGGAGATTGTAAAGTTTTTTGCGAAAAAGTTTACAATACTACCCTTGACAACGCACTATAACTATAATAGTTCAAGGGGAAAACAAAACTTTGTTTTCCCCTTATTTGCGGATTATTTATTATCCTTAAAATAAATTTACCGTTTATAAATAATCTTTTCTAACACTTCAATTCTATGGGTAATTGGCGGGTGGGTGCTGTGCATTAACTCTCTAATGGTTTCTGGCTTGCTAAAAGTCAGTTCGTATAGTTCGGTTAATACTCCCGCCATTTCTTCACCATAACCACATTTTAAAGCGAACATATCCGCCCGATATTCACTTTCACGTAAAACCTGTAATATAAAAAATTCGCCGACCATTTCGATAATAATAAATACAGAATAAATTATATAAAATATTTCTCTAACAATACTGATGATAAATGATTTTTTACTGCTTATTTCTAAATTTGTTTTTATGCGGTATATGATTTGCATTATTAATGTCATTAATAAATTGCTAACGGCTCTAAAAAGGATCATAATCGTGTCATGGTTGGAAAAATGCCCCATTTCATGAGCGATTAAGCCTTTTAAGCAATCGTCATTTAATAGTTTTAGGCTTCCTTTGGTAATAACCAGCGTTTCCCGTCCGAACGCATAAGCATTAATATCCATATTATCTATGATAAATAGTTTAATCCTTTTTGACAGTTTCGGGTTAGTTCTGACGGCTTCAATATATACCTCTTTAAATAACGGCAATAAACGCTCTTTTTCGGGTCTTATCCGAAGCGGTCGCACTCCTTGCACGTTTCGCCATAATTTTTCCGCTAATGGCGATAAAGCAAGCACAATCGAAACAATATAAACGGCTAAAAGTATCAAAAAATTAATAAAATTTGCCCCAGTCATAAACCAAAATAAAGCAAAATAAAATAATAGCCAAAATATATGTTGTTTTATCCCGTTCTTACGGATATATTTTATATTTTGGCTTGTTTGCGTTTCCGCTTTAAAGTTCGGTTTGCCGTCCTTGTTTTCTTTTTGTTCTTTTAACGATTCCGGGATTTTAATTTCTTCGGTTTCTTCTTCTGAAAATTCTGGTTCTTCTTCTAAAAGTTTTTCAGATAAATATGTTTTATTTTGTTTATGATTTTTATGCTTTTTATAAAAACTAACTGCTCCCATTATCAAGCAAAATAAAAAAATTGCTATAAGGAGACTAATAACGAAAACACCGATTTCAGGCTTGTTAATTATCTCCGTTATTTCAAACCTTTGCATTGTTTCGGGAATTTGAATTATTTCTGATGTTTCAATTATATCAATCGTTTCAAAAATTGACGTTATTTCAGACATTTCAGGTATATCAGACATTTTTTCTTATCCCTCTCTTGTTGTTAAAATGGTTTGTTTACTTTGAGTTTGGTGTAGCCCCCTTCATCACGGGAAAGAAAAATTGCTGTGCCAGTCGGAAGTGTTTTTATATCGTCAGGGTGAAAAATATACTCTCTGGTTTTTCGGAGCGAACCCAAACCCGTGCTTTCAGCGTTGCCAGTCATTTGATAGGTTGCTTGCATACTTTCCCTTGTTCCGATTAGGTTACTGCACGCTTCCGCATTTACTGGCTCGTTTTGCCTTAAAATAATGTAATTGTTACAATTTTCAATCACCTGC
>Ga0082212_10001542_pt1 | contig 34024 bp, 21 predicted proteins | sample TergutNt197P3_FD_71548 | JGI IMG/M metagenome (GOLD analysis project Ga0082212, IMG submission 71548) | Neocapritermes taracua P3 segment gut microbial communities from Petit-Saut dam, French Guiana - Nt197 P3 | ecosystem: Host-associated > Arthropoda: Insects > Digestive system > Gut ... | reverse complement strand
CCCGAAGTAAAGATGATGGAGAAACTTGACCCCGATACAGGCGCGCCGATGATTGATAAAGACGGCAAAGTAATCATGGAAGAAATGACTGCTATACCCAAGCGAAGCATCGCTTTCAAGTTAGTGCCTGTCTTTGATGTTTCCCAAACCGCCGGAGAACCGCTGCCACAACTCGCCGAAGATTTGATTGGCAACGTGGAACATTATGAGGCTTTCTTGGACAGCCTTAAAGCAATATCTCCCTTACCGATAGAGTTTGAGCCGATGGATGAAATCAAAGACGGCTACTGCCAGTTCGGTGAAAAAATCGGCATCCGCGAGGGCATGAGCGAAATCCAAACGGTTTCGGCGATTATCCATGAAATAACCCACGCGAAACTGCATGACCGCGATAAAGCCGCCGAGAACGAAAAACCCGCTTCCAAAGAGGTTAAGGAAATCGAGGCTGAAAGCGTTTCCTATGTCGTGTGCCAAAAATACGGCATTGAAACAGGGGCTAACTCCTTCGGTTATCTCGCTACTTGGGGAACGCATGACCTTAACGAGTTTAAGGCATCACAGGACACTATCCGCAAAGAGGCGAACACGCTGATAAACGCCATTGATGACCATTTCAAGGCTATCTGCAAGGAACGCGGCATTGACTTGACCGCTACAGAACAGACCGCAGAAACAACCCCGCAGACACAAACGGTTGAAACGCCGACCGAGCCGGCCTATACCACCGAAACCTCTACGGAAACAATCGCCGGAATTGATTTTACGGTGAATGAGGTTGTTCCTACCGTAGCAAAGACCCTCGAACAGCGAAACTATGAAAAGTTGGCCGATATGTTCCCGCAGATAGCAAGCGGCGAGTTCATGTATCAGCGCAACGAGTCTGGGAGCGGCTTTATGCCTCTTTCCCTTGAATGGATTGATACTGACCAACTCTCCGTCATGCACACCTACACCCAAAACGGCGATTTGATGTACGACCCCATGATTGTCTATGAAATAGACCTTGAGGCAAAGACCGCCACAGCCGTTGAGTTTCAGCAGTCCAATCCTCCGCTTTATCAGCGTATTGATGAGGACGGTATCGGTTACAGCATTGACGGCAATGGCAACGAGCGGACTGTCAACGGCTTGCAGGGACAGATAAACGACTTTTCGGCTCAATGGTTTGAGAACATCGGAAATCAAGACTATATGCCTGTTTCAGCGGTTTTGCGTGATGAGGAAAGATATGATGCCAGCGTGTATTTCAATTCGGATAAAAAGCCGTTTGGCATGACTTTCATGTATGAGAACGATGGTACGACCGTCTTTAATCACATGGATAAGGACGAAAACGGCAACATGGCGAAAATAGCCTATGTTGACGCTTCTCGTAACGTCACTTTCTTTGAGGAGAATCTGCCCAAAGAGATAACCGCCTTTGTGCCTACGGTGAAGCTGAATAACGAACAGACCCGGCAAGTAGATGTTGACAAGGAAACAGAGTTTATGCCCGACCCATCAATCAACATCGGTGACAGGGATGAATACGGATATACCTATGAAGATATGCTTCCGCTTAAAAATATCCGTGCCGAGGAACTCTTTAACCAAGACCACACGATTTTTCTTCTGTATGAGGACGGTAGTGAGGCTATGGCGTATGACGCTGACGAACTGAAAGCGCATGAGGGCATTTTCGGCATTGAGCGCGAAGATTGGCAGAAGTCCAATGAGTACAGGGTGAACGAAAACAAAGTCAACCAGCAACAAGAGGCGAAAATCGAATCCGACTTCATTAACGCCAAAGAGGACACTTTCGCCATATATCAGATTATGGACGGCTCGGAAAAGGCAAGGGATTACCGATTTGAGGGGCTTAACGCCCTTGAACAGCGAGGCTTGGAGGTCAACCGCAATAACTATGTCATTGTCCATACCGAGCCGCTAACACCCGAAACCACCTTAGAGGGCATTTTCCAGCGGTTCAACGACCCGCCAAAGGATTTTTCGGGGCATAGCCTGTCCGTCAGCGATGTGATTGTGTTGAACAAGGACGGCGATATATCTTCCCATTTTGTAGACAGCTTCGGCTTTTCTGAACTGCCCGCATTTCTTGGTGTAGAAAAACAGCCCGAAAAGACCGTCCCTGCCGTTGGGCAAAGCGGAAACGAACCGCCGCCGCATATAACCGAACCGCCAGCCCTTGAAACACCCGATATTCCCAAGAAAGAGCAACCCATTTACAGACAATCAGCCGATTACGCCTTAACAAATGACGAGCTGCAAGCGTTCCATGCCAGCCGCAAAATCAACATAGAGTGCGGTAGAGCCATAGACCAAGCCATTATCGCCAGCAATTACGAACTTCACCGTTATGACCTGAAAACTGCCGCCAGAGCGGTCGTTGAGGAATACGGCGTAGACCGTGTGGCTTGGGTAACGCTTTCCTACGTCAAAGACCATGATTATGACGGCCGCTACTCAACAAACAACAAAGCATGGGCAGAAACCCACGGAATAAATGCGAAACCCGATTATATCTTCAACACGCATCCGATTGTCATTGACGGATTCCTTGACAGTCTTTGGAGAGTAAAGGATGAAAAGCCCTCTCTGATGTCGGCTATAACCGCAGCAGAAAAGAAAAGCAAGTCCGAGTTTGACGGCAAGGCACAGCCGGGGCTTGATGCACCCGACAAGTCTACCCGCAAAAAGAATACAGGAATGGAGGTTTAACCTTATGACAATCGCCCTTGATTATTTCAGCGCGGAGGAACTCAACCTCATGTGCATCTTCGATACCGCAACTCGTGAAACCTTGCGGGATGACCTCGTTACAGCCCTCCATGACGTTTATGAGCCGGAAATGATTGAGATTTTCGGCAGTATTCTGGAAAAGCTGGACAGGCTCACGGACGAGGAATATGCGGAACTCGGTTTTTATATAGCCGATGATGAGCCTGATGAGGATTGAGTGTTGACTTAGAAAACAGCGAGTGATATTGCTTGATGTACGAGCGGGAAGCGAATAAATAAATCATATGTTCGCTTCCCGCTTATGCAATTCTCTATTTTAAGTTATTCCATACATTTGAAAAATGTGCTGTTAAAAAGAACACGCCGAGGACAGAAAGGACATAATTTCCACGCCACAAACCGATGAAAGTATAATAAATCGGCGGTAGTGCCACTAATGAAAGAAGTATGAGCGGCAGGCTTTGAAACCCGGTAAAGTAGAATACCCATCCGATAAAATATCCCACAATCGCTACTATCGCTGCACAAAAAAAGACCTTCTCCTGTGGTGTACTAAGTGAGAACCATTTTGCATCACCACGCACAAGGAACAGCATTACGATAATACATGAAATGCCTAACGCTTTCTCAGTAATGTTTAAGATTGTTGATTTGTCTTGCATTTCCATGACAGGGTTAGATTCCATGTGTATTAAAGGCATTACAATATATGGCAGTTCTTGTAAAGCAAAAAGCACTAACCCAAGCGCAAAGAAACCAAGATATTGATTGCGTGACAATGCAAACCATTTTACCATTCCCGAAAACTCCAATATTTTTATTTACAAAACCAATAAAACGACCAACCCATTATAACACGCCAGCCATCTGACGTGTTTTTTCATTGAATAAATCGAAGGAGGTCTGATTTTGCCGAGCAAATACCAAATGTTTACCGACCTCGCCGACAAACAGACCCACCAAGTGACCCAAAGTATGGGCGATTGGACGGGTTTTTTAAGTACGGCAGGACGGCTTTACAAGTACCCATTTGAAGAACAGCTAATGATTCATGCCCAACGCCCCGATGCGGTGGCGGTTGCCCCAATCGAAACATGGAACAAGCCCATGAACCGCTTTGTAAAAGCGGGGTCTAAGGGAATTGCCCTGTTAGACAATACAGGCGGCAAGGGCAAACTGAAATACGTCTTTGACGTAGCCGACACACAGGACGGACGGTACAATGCCCGCCGTCCATTCTTGTGGGAGTTACAGCCTGAGCATGAAAAGCCTGTCATTGACGCGCTTAAAGCCTCTTTTGGCATTGGTGACGAAAGTTATGAGGATTGGGATGCGAACAATGGAACACGACTACTCGGTGATTGCCTCCACAGCATTGCCCAGAGCCTTGCGGCGCGCTACTATGAAGATAACAAACAAGACATAACCTATGCGGTTGAGGACAGTTTCCTTGAAGAGCTTGACGAATTTAACGTCAGCGTAGCCTTTCAGGATGCCCTCACGGTCAGCACGGCATACGCGCTAATGACCCGATGCGGCGTTGACCCGTCAATATATATTGAAAACGAGGACTTTCAATCCGTTTTCGATTTCAACACTCCCGATAGTGTTTACGCCATTGGCAAAGCCGTCAGCGATGTGTCGGAAGAAGTCTTGCGGGATATTGAAGTTACCATAAAAAAATACGAGCGGCAAAAAGCCGTGGAAATGGAGGGGCAACATGAACGCAGCGACAACCAGCGAAATAACCTACAGCAAGAGCGGGGATTATCTGATTCCCAACGTCACGATACCGCAGCAGAACCAAACGCTGGGCAGATTCGGGATGATGAGGAAAGAATACCTCAACAAACACAGGGGGATTCTGTACACGATGTTCAGCATGAAGGGAACGCTGTTCCCCCATTGTCTGGAAGTCGAGAACCAAGCCAACAGGCGGTTGGAAATGATGATGGAGGAACTGACGGCACAGAACCCGCCGCCGAACAAAACCAGCGACCCGATGGGCTGGACGGCGCACATGAACAGTCTGAAAGCGGGAGCGGAGGAAGTCATAATCGAAGAACTGATTTACAATTAGAACAAGACGAACCGCAGCAGAGCGAATCGCCCTCAGAGCAGTCACAGACTGAATCCGAGGGCGATTTTAATTTTCCCGAAACCTTTTCCCAAGTTGGGAAAAGCCCGGATGAACAGGTGGGTAACGAAACAGTACCCTCCTTTGAAAGTGCTTTAGAATCAGCGTTTGACGGCGCGGCGGTTAACCATAACGAGCAGTTATCGCTTCTTAACTTCCCAACGGAACAAGAGCAGATAGAAGTAATCCGCGGCGCTCGCCAGCCGGAGCAAACCGTCACGCCTATAGTTGCCGTAACCATTACCCAAGAGGACATTGACCATGCAATCTTAAACTGGAACGGCGATTTAGCCAGCAAACTCCATGTCAATGAGTATATGTACGGAAACGCCCGCGCTCGTGAAACCGCTAATTTTCTCAAACAGGAGTATGGCGGTAACGGCATTTTTACGGTTGAAAAAGAAGGCGCGGACTTTATTACCCTGCCGTGGGCGAAAGTACAAAGGCGTATCGGCCAGCTTATGGACGAGGACAAATTCCTCTCTGCCGTGGAACAGACTGCCGCCGACAATGCCCTGAACGAAACATGGGATAGGCTTGTAGAGGAAAACACCGCAGACAATACGCCCATAACGCAAGAAATTGAACCGCCCTCCGAAGAAGATACCCAGCCGTTACTCGAATCGGCAGCGATAAATAAGCCGGGCAGCCCGCCGCCTGTGTTCGTGGTGAACTGGAACGCATCGCAGCATGATTTTGACTTAAATCTGTATCAAGACCGTGACGTAATCGCTTACGATTTGGATGGTGTTGAACATCGTCTTGGGCGTAGCGGCAACTTGGCTTATGTTACAAGCACAGGGATATTTTGGGGCGGCAATTCCGTACCGGGCTATATTTACGACCAGATAACTGCATACAAGAACGGCGATTTGACCGATGAGGATGTCCGAGCCAACTATTTAAGCGTTCTTGACAATCATAAAAACGGACTGGCTGTTGTTGAAGCGCAGCCTACCGACACGCCACAGCCCGAAGCACCGCAGGGCAGTCCGATTTGGCAAGACTATCAAGCCATAGCCGCCGAGCATAAGGATAAAATCCTGTTCTATCGGCTTGGCGATTTCTACGAGGTTATGGGCAGCGATGCCAGCGCCGTTTCAAAATTCCTCAATCTTTCGCTTACCGGGCGTGATGTGGGGCTTGCCGAGCGTGTGCCGCTTGTCGGCATACCCGCTCATGCTCTTGACGGCTATGTTGAACGCCTTGTAAATGAGGGCTTTGGTGTAGCTGTGCGGCATGGTGCGGATGATATTACCGTCCATGATGGCAAGCCTCAGTTGAGCATTACAGAAGATGAAGTCCCAAAACAGGATTCCATCACCGAGTACACTTTAAGTTATCGCTTTCAGTCCGACCCCGACCGCATTGTCGTTTTCAATGACGTTGACCCCGATGAAATAAACATTGTGGCTCGTGTTCACGCTGACGGCAATGTGGTTATCGTGGACGAAAACGCCCCGCAGTCCGTAATTGACGAACTGACAGCATACGCCGTAGAAAACTTTGCCGCTTTGCAAGAGGCGGCAGAGGTACGTTTACAGCAAATGATTGATGTTGCTGTAGAGCAAGATAGGGCTTTTGAAGATGCTGTTCAAGATGACCAACCACCGCAAGAAGTGGAACAACCCGAAGATATATCAGCCCCAGCACCAACAACGCCCCATATCCGCACGAATTTCCGTATTACCGATGACGCTCTCGGCGAGGGTGGGGCAAAAACTAAGTATGCCATGAACATGGCGGCTATCCGCGCCTTGCAAGTTATCGAAGCGGATAACCGCCTTGCCACCCCCGAAGAACAGGAAATTTTATCCCGATATGTCGGCTGGGGCGGCATACAAGAGGCGTTTGACAACAGCAAACCGAATTGGGCTAACGAGTATGCCGAATTAAAAGGCTTGCTCACGCCCGATGAATACGACAGCGCAAGAGCCTCTACCCTCAACGCTCACTACACAAGCCCCACCGTCATAAAAGCTATGTACGAAACGCTTGAACGGCTTGGCTTCAAAGAGGGCAACCTATTAGAACCGTCTATGGGCGTGGGTAACTTCTTTGGGTTATTGCCGGAGGCTATGCAAAACGCCAAGATGTACGGCGTGGAACTGGATTCCGTCACAGGACGGATTGCCAAGCAACTCTACCAAAACGCAAACATTAAAGTTATGGGCTATGAAGAAACGGACACCCCCGACGCTTTTTTTGATGCGGCAGTCGGCAACGTACCTTTCGGCGGTTTCAAAGTGCTTGACGGACGGTACGACAAGCACAACTTCAACATCCATGATTACTTTTTCGCTAAAACCCTCGACCAAGTACGCCCCGGCGGCATCATCGCTTTTGTCACGTCAAAAGGTACGCTGGACAAGGCTAATCCCGAAGTCCGAAAGTATCTCGCCCAAAGGGCGGAACTCTTGGGGGCGGTACGGCTGCCCAACAACGCTTTCCTCAAAAACGCCGGAACAGAAGTAACCAGCGATATAATCTTCCTCCAACGGCGCGAGGCTCTGCGTGACATTGAGCCGGACTGGGTGCATTTGGGAGAAACCGAGGACGGCATACCCATCAATAGCTATTTTGCGGACAACCCGCACATGATGCTGGGCAAGATGACAACCGAGGGCGGGACGAGGATGTACGGAGCGGAAAACGCCGCAACGTGCATCCCGATAGAGGGGGCAGACCTTAGCGAACAGTTAAGGGATGCCCTTTCTCATATAGAGGGGCAGATTACAGAAGTTTCGCTGGACGATTTGGCTGACGAGGCGAATGTCCGCTACTCCATACCCGCAGATCCGCTTGTAAAGAATTTCAGTTATGCACTTATCACCCCCACGGACGAAGCAGACAACACGACCGGGGAACACCACGCCCGAACAATCGGCGAAGGTGATTTGTATTTCCGTGAAAACTCCCGAATGTTCAAGGTTGATATGCCCGCCGCAACGATGGAGCGTGTGCGGGGTATGGTGCAGTTAAGGGATTGTGTCCGCGATTTGATGGACTTGCAAATAAACGACTATCCCGACCACATGATTGAGGCACGGCAAGCGGAGTTGAACACGCTCTACGACCGTTTTACGGCAAAGCATGATTTGATTAGCGCGACCGCCAACGCGAGAGCGTTTCAAGCGGATTCGTCCTACTATCTTCTCTCGTCATTGGAAATTCTGGACGAGGATAAAAAACTTGAACGCAAGTCCGATATGTTCACCAAGCGGACAATCGCCAAGCACAGCCCCGTTACCTCATGCGACACGTCCAGCGAGGCGTTGGCCGTTTCTATCGGTACAAAAGCGAAAGTGGACATTGACTACATGGCGCAGCTTACAGGCTTTACGCCCGATAAAATTATGCAAGACCTTGACGGCGTTATCTTCTGCGATACTGGCAACCCCAATCGCAATCTGCCCAACTTCGACCCCGAACAAATGAAGGTTTACGAAAAATACCCTCTCGTTACCGCCGACGAGTATCTTAGCGGCAACGTGCGTGAAAAATTGCACAGAGCGATGGATTTTAGAGAGTTTGTCGGCGATGAGTTTCACGGCATCAATGTTGTGGGGAACGTCAAGGCATTGGAGCAAGCCCAGCCGAAAGACCTTGAGGCGCACGAAATATCGGTGCGGTGCGGTTCTACATGGGTCAGTAGGGATTACTACGAATTGTTTATGCACGAAGTTTTACAAACCCCTCGCTACCTATGGGATGAGATTAAGCTGAACTACGCCGAGCCGACAGGCGAATGGCAAGTAACAGGCAAAACAAGAATACGTTACGATGACGTAACGGCTAACACCACTTACGGCACAAGCAGGGCTAACGCCTATAAAATCCTTGAAGATACCCTTAACCTCCGCGATGTGCGGATTTACGACACCAAGTATGAGGACGGCAAAGAGGTCCGCGTCCTTAACCGTAAGGAAACCACCCTCGCCGCACAGAAACAGGACGCAATCAAACAAGCCTTTAAGGATTGGGTATTCCAAGACCCTGACCGCCGCCGCGACCTTGTGCAGACCTATAACGAGCGATTTAACTCCACACGCCCGCGAGAATTTGACGGCTGCCATATCCAATTTATCGGTATGACACCCGAAATCACCCTCAACCCACACCAGACGGCGGCTATCGCCCGCACTCTGTACGGCGGCAACACCCTGTTAGCCCATGAAGTGGGCGCCGGAAAAACCTTTGAAATGGTGGGCGCGGCGATGGAATCAAAGAGGCTTGGACTAAGCACAAAAAGCCTCATGGCTGTACCAAACCACCTCACGGAGCAGATAGCCGGAGAGTTTTTACGCCTCTATCCCTCCGCAAATATCCTTGTAGCAACTAAAAAGGACTTTGAGCCGGCAAACCGCAAGAAGTTTTGCGCCAAAATAGCCACAGGCGATTACGATGCCGTCATTATCGGTCATTCCCAACTGGAGAAGATACCGCTTTCCAAAGAGCGGCAAGAGCGTTTGCTCACTGAGCAGATTGAGGATATAACCGATGCTATCGAGGCTATGAAACGCGGCAGAGCAGAGCGGTTCACCGTCAAGCAGATGGAAAAGACCAAAAAGGGCTTGGAAGTCCGGCTGTCTAAGCTGAACGATGACAAGCGCAAGGACGATGTTGTGACTTTCGAGCAGTTAGGCGTTGACCGCCTGTTTGTGGACGAGAGCCATTCGTTCAAAAATCTGTTCATGTATACCAAAATGAGGAATGTGGCTGGGTTATCCCAAACCGAGGCGCAGAAGTCCTCCGATATGTTTCTCAAATGCCGTTACATGGACGAAAAGACAGGCGGCAAGGGCGTTATATTCGCCACAGGAACGCCAGTAACAAATTCGATGGCAGAACTCTACACCGTACAACGCTATTTGCAATACGACACCCTGCAAAGGCTTGGCATGGGTCATTTTGACAGTTGGGCATCCACCTTTGGGGAAACAACCACTTCGGTGGAACTGTCCCCAGAAGGTACAGGGTACAGGGCAAGGACGCGCTTTGCCAAGTTTCAGAATCTTCCCGAACTGATGAACCTCTTTGGCGAGGTTGCGGACATCAAGACCGCTGACACGCTGAACTTGCCTCGGCCAAAGGCGAATTTCAAGACCGTTGTAGTGCCTCCGTCCGATATGCAGCGCGAAATGGTACAGGAGCTGTCCGCAAGGGCAAAAGCCGTCCATGAGAAGAAAGTAGAGCCTCACGAGGACAATATGCTCAAGATTACGAGCGACGGGCGTAAAATCGGCTTAGACCAAAGGCTTATGAACCCCATGCTCCATGATGACCCCGGCAGCAAGGTGAACGCCTGTATGGAAAACATTTACCGTATATGGGATGAAACCTCTGCTGACAGGCTGACCCAGCTTGTGTTCTGTGACTTCTCGACCCCGAACAAGGACGGCAGATTCAATGTTTACGATGATATAAAAGGAAAACTGCTTGCCAAAGGTGTGCCGGAGGATGAAATCGTTTTTATCCACGACTACAACACCGAGGCGCAAAAGAAAGACCTCTTTGCCAAAGTCCGAAGCGGTAAAATCCGTGTGCTGTTTGGTTCGACATTCAAAATGGGTTCGGGTACAAACGTACAGGACAGGCTTGTTGCCATGCACGACCTTGATTGTCCGTGGCGGCCTGCGGATTTGGCGCAAAGGGCGGGGCGTATCGTCCGGCAAGGCAACCAAAACGAGGAAGTAAATATCTACCGCTATGTCACCGAATCCACCTTCGATGCCTACCTATTCCAAACCGTAGAAAAAAAACAGGAGTTCATCAGTCAGATAATGACTTCTAAATCCCCTGTACGCTCTTGTGACGATGTGGACGAGGAGGCTCTCTCCTATGCGGAGATAAAAGCCTTGTGCGCGGGAAACCCCGCCATCAAGGAAAAAATGAACCTCGACATTGAAGTGTCCAAGCTGAAACTGCTCAAAGCCGACCACCAGAGCCAGATGTACCGCTTGCAAGACGATATAAACCTCAACTTCCCCAAACGCATTGAGGCGGCAAAGGGGCATATAGAGGGCTTTGAGGCTGATATGGCACGGTTGGAAACCAATACCCACCGTACCGAAGAAGGTATCTCTCCTATGACCATAGGCGGCAAGACCCTCACCGACAGGGTGGAGGCAGGGCAAGCGCTCATTGACGCTTGCAAGGCGATTAAGACCACGGAGGGCGAAAAAGTAGGCTCTTACCGTGGTTTCGACTTGACTATCTCATTCAACAAACTCACCAGCGAATTTACTTGCTCCATGAAGGGCGCTATGACCCATACAGCCACGTTGAGCAACGACCCATCGGGTTGTATCAGCCGTATCAACAACGCTTTTGATAAAATCCCCGACAGGCTGAGAGCATCCGAAAACCAGTTGCAAACCCTCCATGAGCAAGTCGAAAACGCCAAGAACGAACTTGAAAAGCCCTTTGCATTTGATGATGAACTGGCGGCTAAGTCCGCTCGGCTTGCCGAATTAGATGCCGTGCTGAACATTGACGGTACTGCCGCCCCGATGCCGACAGCGGAGCAAGATTCTGATGCGGTTGACGATGATGTGACCGACAGACCAAAGGTGTTTACGCCAAACGAGAGAGCGGCAAATATGCCCGATGTTATGAGCGCCAAAGGAAAACCATCGCTGATGGATGCCATTGCAAATGGCGAGAAAAAGAGCCGCTCAGAGTTTGGCGGCGATGAAGTACCCGCCAAGAACAAAGAAGCCGTAATCTGACGAAAGGAGGGCTGCGTATACAGAACCGTAGCAGAAAAATCTTACTCAACTTCCGTGTGTCCGAGAGCGAAAACGCACTTATCGCCGAAAAAATGGAGGCGGCTGGCATCCGCAACAAAGAATCCTATTTTCGGAAAATGGTGCTGGACGGCTATGTGGTGCGGATAGATTTTGCCGATGTGCGAGAACTGTCCCGCTTGCTTCGTAACGCTACGAATAACCTCAACCAAGTGGCGAAACGCACCAACGAAACCCACAGCGTCTATGCTTCGGACATCAAAGACTTACAGGACAACTACGAAAAATTGTGGGTGTCGGCAGAGGGCATTATGAAGAAACTGGCGAATATGTAGCCCACGAAAACGGCGGTCACTCCATCAAACGAATGGAAGTGACCGCCGTATTTTTTTATTCCGATAAGCCGCAATAGGCATTGATTGCGTCACGGAAAAACACAGCACAGCCGGGTGCTATCTGCTCATATGTGGTCTTAAACCGTTCATCAGCGACATACATTTCGCCAAGCCCCTTGTGGTATTCCTTGCTGTAGCCGGGATAGAACACGCACAGCCATTGCCTGTGCAAGTCACAAGCTGCTTGTGCTAAATCTCCGGCAGGGTTTCCTGTTTCAAGGGCGGCTTTCAGCTTTTCCTCGTAAGCAAGGCGTAGCTTTTCGCCCGCATCGTATTGTTCTTGGGTCAGCCCTTTCAGCTTGGCATTGGAGGAATCTACTGCTTCATTACCGTATTTTTCGCGGATTTCAGAACCGTATTTTTCTTCGTTTTCGTCTATGAGGGATTGCTTGAAATCCTCGAATTTTTCATTGTCTGTCATGCTTGTTTCCCCTTTCATAGCGGAAATGGATTTTGTGACATTGTTAATCAGCTTATCCAATCGCTCACGTTTTTTATTCAACTCAGCAAGGTGGCGCTCAAAAGACCGTTCTCTGTCAAAGCCCGCCGCATACAAGATGCTTTTGATTTCGTCCAGCGGAAGGTCTAATTCCCGATAAAACAAAATCTGTTGTAGCGTGTCGATTTCTTTTTGCCCATATAAGCGATAGCCGGACGATGCAACACGCACAGGCTTTAACAGCCCGATTTCATCATAATATCGTAAGGTACGCGCGCTTACCCCCGACATTTTTGAAAGTTTGTTGACCGTGTATTCCATCGTTTTTCCCACCTCACGTTTTCAGTATAAACTATTACGTTACGTCAAAGTCAATACATATTTTTATTTTTTACGAAAGGAGGCTTGGTCTGATGGCAACATCCCGCTTGCTTAAAATTCATGTCAACAAAGGCAAAACAATAGCCCAAACAATCACCGACCGAACCGATTATGCGGAAAATCCGTTAAAGACCCGCCACGGCGAATTGGTCACAGGATACGAGTGCGACCCTCGCACGGTTGATACGGAGTTTCTAATGGCGAAAAAGGAATATTTCCGTATCACAGGCAGGGAACAGCAGAGAGATGTGCTTGCATATCATCTGCGGCAATCATTCAAACCGGGCGAGATTACCCCCGAAGAAGCCAACCGATTAGGGCATGAGTTAGCCTTGCGGTTTACCAAAGGAAAACACGCCTTTATCGTTGCGACCCATACAGATAAAGCACATATACACAATCACATCGTTTTCAATTCCACCAATCTCGACTGCACCCATAAATTCATTGATTTCTGGTTTTCCGCTCTCGCTGTCCAAAGACTAAATGACATGATTTGCATAGAGAACGGCTACTCAATCGTCAAAGAGCCGAAACTCCCAAAGGGGCATTACGGCACTTGGCTTGGCGGGAAAAAAGAGCCGTCCTCTCGTGAGCTGCTGGAGCAGATAATCGAAAAAGTCTTACAGCAGAACCCCGCCAGCTTTGAGGATTTTATCAAGCTGTTAGAGGCTGAGAAATGTGAATATAAAAGTTCCCGCCGCTCTGTCCGTCTGCCGGGTAAAAAAGGATTTCTACGGCTTAGTGGCTTGTCCGAAGATTGTACCGAGAATGCCATCAAGGAAAGAATCGCCGGACGGCGTTCCGCACCTAAACGGGAAAATCCCGCCGCCGATGCACCAGCACCGAACCCGACCGCATCGCCAAAGCCGGAGCGGAAATTTAATCTGCTCATTGATGTGCAGAACTCCATCAAGGCTCAAAACTCGCCCGGTTATGAACGGTGGTCAAAGCTGTTCAACTTAAAGCAAGCCGCCAAGACCCTCATGTTTTTACAGGACAATGACCTTGACGATATAGAAAAACTTGCGGTGGCGGCACAAAAGGCGAAAGACGAATTTAACGGCTTGCAAACACGCATACACGCCATAGATGAGCGGCTCAAAGAGATACCGCCTTTACAAAAACATATCGGCGCTTATATAAAAACCAAAGACATCTACGCCGAATACAAACGCCGTAAGTTCAGTAAAAAATTCTACGCCGAGAACGCAAAGGCGATTGACGATTGCAAAGCCGCCAAAGCGTTCTTCGATGCACAAGGGCTGGCGAAGATGCCGACCATCAATTCGTTAAAACAGGAATTTGCCACGCTGACCGCTGAGAAGAAAACGCTGTACTCCGGCTACTCTGCCGCTCGAAATCATATGCAAGAGATTTTGATGGCACAGCAAAATGTTCAGCAGCTTCTTGGCTACCGTGATGAGGAAATTGGCAAAGCCAATGACCGTGATGTGCGGTAAAATCGCCGTTAGGCTCTTTGCCACAGGCAAAAAAACGATTTGGAAAGGGGTTGTGGTTCTATGGTTTTAAGCACTCGGTACGAGTGCCAGCAGACGCGAAAGCGGCTTAAAGCAAAAATCGCCTCACGGCGATTTTTGCTAAAGGGAGTTTGAGGGATTCCCTCAACAAGCGAGTAAAAGGCAAGCCTTTTACACTGCTTGCCAGTCTTTTGTACTTGCATTTTGCCGTTGGGCGTTTTTATGGCTTGTGAATCTTGCACTCGACTACAAGCCAGCCGTCATCATCTTGTAGTGCTGTTCTTGTCCCAGCGTTTCAAAAATCATCTTAAAAACATCCTTGCATAAATCGGCATCGGCATATTCGTCAACAAGGTTCAACCCATCGGTTATGCCTGTTGTGCTGTTCGTGATGTATGAAAGCATCGCCGAGGCAAGATTGTACTTCGTGTTGTCATAAGTTCCGTCCTCTGCTTGCTCAATAAACTTGTCTTTATTCTCATTGAGAATCCGTTTGCGGATGTCGTTCCCATCATACCCGCACAGTTGCATGAAGTAATACTCCATGATTCTACGGATTACGTTAAGCACCGTAAACGAGGTATCCAGCTCTTTTAATTCGCTCCACAAAGCAGCATAAGAGTTCTTGACGGGATTGTAATTTTCTTGCTCCGAGGGGATGGTGGGATTTACATGAACGCACAGTTTAACGCCGGACAAATTATCTGCCTTGTTTACAACGTAGAACGAAACAGATTTATAATGCTGGGCTTGGCTGTAAGTAACTTCCCTGTGAAAATATACGTTGTGGGTCAGTAAGAAAATCTGTTTTATGTAATCGCCGAGTGCTTTATTGCCAGAATAATCGGTGTTGTTAAAGCACACCTCGACCATCTCTCTTATAAGAGTGCTTACGATAAACATTACACTGCTGTCAAGACTTGAAACAGGGTCATCAATCACAACAATCTTATCTGTTACGGTGTCAGTTTCTTCATGACTTCCTTTTACAAGCTGGTAAAAATACAGGAACGCTATAAAATTCTTTTCGCCGTCACTTAGCCTTTCAACAGGACGGTTATTCTCCATGCGGACTACTTCATAGACATTTTTATGTCCCTGCTTTTCTCGTAAGCTGAATCCTTGAAACCCCGAATCCCTGAGTAAGTTATTGATATTATCTATTGTCGGTTTCGTACTGCGGACGCTTTTGCTTTTTTCGGCTATCTCGTTTTCGATGTTTTTCAAAGAAGTCCTGTCGTTAGAGTTCTTCGTTTTAAGCGTAGTTATCTCTTTCATCAATGCGGCGTGGCTTGCATTGTAAGAAGCTATATCAGACTGAACCATGTAGGCAATCAATTCCCAAACTTTTGTTTTGCACTCGCCTTTGTTCTTGGTTCTTGCGTTGACGACTTCGTTATGTTCTTTGATTTGTTTGTTAAGCTCGGTGATAATGGCGTTGATTTCATCACGGATAGCTTTTATGCTATCGAGTTCCACTTTGGAAGATGGCTCGTTAGTTTTACCGATGATTAACTGGATGTTTGATTCAACGGTTTTTTCAAAGATAGATAGTTTATCATCGTACTCAGTCAAATCCAGTTTAGGAAAAACATCCGCGTGATTGGCTTTTAATGTTTCCACAAAGCCGCGCATATCACTTTTATAGGCCGTTAATAATGAGTCTAATTCATCAATGCTTTTTTGGTACTGTTCATCAAAAATAGCGGCGATTTCACTCGCGAAGTCATCGGGAAGTAATTGCTGGCAGTATGGACATTTTCCTTCGGTTTCAGAAAACCTGTTCAGGCCTTGCCGTACCCAGTCTGTGGCTTCGAGTTCTTTCATAAACTTGGCGAAAGGAGAATCGCTCCTGCTGATTATTCGAGTGGAAAGCACCTCGGATACATTAAACGCTTTCAACAGATTTATACCGCCTAAGACCTTAAACTCCGGGTACTCACGACAGATGATGATGCCATAGAAATTGACCGAAAAGAACAAGCGCTGAATACACTTCTTACCGCCCTACACGATAGTTGTTTTAGCAAAACAAAAGCGATTCGGGAGCGATTCGACGAAACTCAATCTGGAAACAAACGCAAACCAGCATTTACGGAAACCGCTATGAAAGTCACTAACCCTACACAACACGATGTTAATGCCTTAGAGGTTTTATATGACACGGCTTAGCCGCTCTTTGTTTTTTTCTTCAATTTCTTTTTGGATGGTGATACTGTCCTCGCCAATCGTGAAAACGCCTTTAAGATTTCCGTAGCTGGCTAAATTGGCATCCACAAAATCTTGGTTGTACACCAAAATTTTATAGTCGGCATCCGTTTTGCCTTCTTGCCAAATCAATCCGGCTCTCTTTTCTACGGATTCAGCAATGGTTGTTTTTCCAGTCCCGTTGTTCCCGTAGAAAAAATTGATGAACGTAGGTTCAACAACCACATCTTTGAAAGTAGCGGCATTAAGTGTAATTTTTTCAATACCAGAACGCATTTTACCAGTCATCATTATTACCCTCCTCAAGTTTTTTCTGAACAACAGCTTGTGGCTGATTTGGTTTTTCTTCTAAATCCTCGTCATTATTAGATGGGAGAGCAATAATTTCTTGACCTGCGATTCCTTGCAAATCACCGCTCATACCGTAGAGGCTGCTTGTGATTTTTTGGAGGATTTTTTCCTGTGTCGCCCATCGTCTTTGGGCTTGTTTCTTTTCGGTGTCGAGTTGTTTTGCCATTTCATCATAAGATTCAATGATATAACGGATGCGGTTGCTAAACTCCCCGCCTGTTAGATAATCGTACATCATTTCGATTTTTACATCCTTGCCCTCGGCGTTGCGGTTTGCAATAGCTACTTTCACACATACTTCCCGCAAGAACGTGGCAAGCATCATCGCGTACCGGGGTTTAACTATCCAAACATTATCAGCGAGTTGTTTGAAATCTTCGCCGCCGCCATCAGTCGGGTTAAACACGATTACGCCTATTTGGGCTTTTTCGGTTGCAAGTTCATCTTTCAGCTTGCCGAGCCAGCTTGCTTGATAAATTTTGGCGTTTTTACATTCCCACAATATTAATCCGCAGTTTTGATAGAATTGCTCGTTTACGACTTGGCGAATATCAGAACCGCGTTCACCCTTCTTGACTTCTTCTATGGTGTCAAATGGGAAATTGCTGCGGAGGCCTTGCTCCACATCGAGTTCGAGAATTTCCCCTTGTAATTGTTGCGACCCTTGTTCCGCTACTTGTTTTGCGGATGTTAGCTGTTCACGCAATTTATTTATGGTTTCTTCCTGTTCACGGATTTTTGTATTGAAATCATCGGATGCTCTTTTAGTCGCTTCTTCTCGGATGAGTTTTTCTTTTTCGAGAAGCTCCTTACGAGCCGCCAGTTCAGCATCTTCTCGCGCTTTATTTGCTTTGCTGAGTTCTTCGAGCAGGGTTTTCAACTGTTCTCGTAGCTGTTTCTCGTTCTCTTTTGAGTTTTCTGCTTGTCTGCGAAGTTTCTCTGTTTCAAGCTCAGTAGACTGTTTGGCTCGTTCAATTTCGAGTTCGGTTGATTGTTTTGCCTTCTCGATTTCGAGTTTTGCGGTTTGCCGCTCTCTCGAAAGTTGAAGTTCAGCGGCTTGTTGTGCTTCGGTTACTGCACTTTGTACCGCCTCCTTAACTTTTGCTTCGGCAATAATATCATACTCCTTACGCAACGATTCAGCTTGTTCAGTTTTTGCTATGAGCAACTCATCATCTATTTGATGCTGGATGGCATCAGATATTTCAAAAGACTTTTTGCAATTCGGGCAAATAACAGTAGCACCGCTCATGCTTAACCCTCCAAAACCTGATTATATTTGCCCGCATACAGGGCTTCCAATGGTTACAGCGTTTCCATGACGGTCAGCAAGGTTTGATAGCTGTCTACATCATGGTATTTCACTTCGTCCGTAGAAAACTTGTTGAACAACAGCTTGGCGCAGTCAATCTTGGCTCTTTCTATCGGGCGAATTTCAAGGTCATCCATAGTGCCTTTAGTTTCGGCAATGAAAAAAATGTGCTTAACTTTGCCTTTTTTGAATGTAATAGCCCAGTCCGGGGAGTAATTGCCAACAGGGGTCGGGATATAAAACCCACGAGGTCCGCGGGGAAGTTTAGCATAGACAATCACTTCGTCAGCCACATCCAAATCCTCGGCAAATTTACGCTCTATGCTGTCTGCCGCCGTACCATCCGTGAAGATGTAGTCTTGGATGGCGCGTTTGGCGTTAAACGCTTTTGCATATTCATCAGAGGCGCGGCTCATATTAAAAATGTCTTGCGTGTACGGTTCTTCCGCGCTTGGGGCATAAGTAATGTGATTAACAATCACCGATGCCTTTTGGGTGTTTATAATCCTTATGACTTTGGCTATGAACTCCTCCGGGTTTTCCGCAAAAAGTAGTTGCTTGTCTTTACCGATGCCCGATAGGATAGCGGCCACGGTCTTTCTCGTGAGAGATGTTCCCTCTGCAATTTTCCCTATAAGGTCATATGAAGCAAGCCCGCCTTTTGCCCTGTCAAGCCGTTTCGTTTCGGTCTTTGCCACATTGAAGTCCGTGCCGTCTTGCGAACCTTTTGTAATGGTGTAAGAAAGCCGTGCAACTTTCAAATCACGGTCAATAGCGGCGATTGCTTTACCTGTAAGCACATCACCATTAAAATCGACGGTGTAGGCATATTTTTTATTGATGCGTTCCCATAACTCTTGAAAGTCCCTCCAGTTTTCGTTGATTGGGTTGTTCTTTACCTTTGTTTCGTGTCCGTTAGCCGTCATGTCTTTCAAGATGCTTGGGTCGAATATGGCTTGGACGAGTTTATGCACACTTTCGGCAAGCGGGGCAAGTTCAGGTTTCATCGGAGCGAAGCCGCCTGTTTCCGCCGCTTCACGGTAGGCATCGGTTACATTGCCGTCATCGTCCACATAGTCATTACGCACAAGGTAATTGTAAGCGGCGGTAGCCTCTGCCACGGTAAATGCGCGGCCATCCCCTTCGTCAACAGGAATATACTTGCCTGTAAAATATTCCACGCTTGCTTTGGTAGGGCGTTCATAAAGGTCAGACTTGATTTCGCTTTGTAAATCGGAAACGAATCCCGCATAACTCTCGCTTGCGACAACGGTGAGCATATTTACGCCGTGTACAAAGGTTTCGCCGAGGGTTTCGGTGTCTTGCCGTTCACCGATGTTATTAACGCAAAGACGTAAGCCTCTGCCAACTTCTTGGCGTTTGGCGGTGGTGTTATAGGAATGTTTAAGCGTACATATTTGAAATACATTCGGGTTGTCCCAGCCCTCACGCAAAGCGGAGTGCGAGAAGATAAATCTTGTCGGCTCGTCAAATGACAGCAAGCGTTCCTTGTTCTTCAAGATAAGGTCATATGCCGATATATCATCTGAATCATCCGAGCCGCGCTTAACGGCGCTGTTGATGGCTCGTCCTCTTTTATCTATTGAGAAATATCCCTTATGAGTGTCATTTGTTTCAATACCTCTAAGATAGGCTTGGTATGCTGATGGCAAGATGGTCAGGCGTTCATTAAGGGCAGCAACATATTCTTCCTCAAAGATATGCCCATACTCGCCGAACAGTTCCTCGCCGTCCTCACCGTATTGGCGGTACTTCGCCACTTCGTCAATGAAAAACAGGGAAAGGCATTTAACGCCCTGTTCAAAAAGGTGTTCCTCTTTGTCAAAGTGGGAGTTTATCGTTTCTCTTATTTGAATACGCCGTATATCGTCCTCATTTACGTTCCCGCTTGCCTCGCCTGTGGACAGGGTATCGCCGTTAGTAAATGTCACGGTTGCAAGAACGGGGTCAATGTCGGCAATGGATATACTTCTGTATTCTTCAAGCCCTTTTGATTCCGTAAAAAGACTATCGCCGACCCCAAGCAGGCGCATTTCACGCTTGGGCGAACCGCCAACGCGGCTGACATCAAATTCCAATCGGGCGCGGGGCGGTTTTTTCTTATCAAGCACAATGGCGGCAAGGTACATATAACGGTTTGTGCCGCTGAGATTTTTCAATTCAAAGCCCTTGACCTCTATTTTTTTCACCAGCTTTTTCTTGAAAGCGTCAAGTGCGTCAAGAACATAAACAAGGTTGTGGCTTGTCTTATGGGTTGCTGAGAAATTGAGGGAAAAGAGCGGGGCAAAGTTTTTCTTCAATGCGTTTTGCGTAGCCGCGCCGCCCATTTTTTGCGGCTCGTCCAGAATGATAATGGGGCGGTTAGCCTTTATAACGTCAATCGGGCGGCGGCTGCCGAACTCGTCACGCTTGGTGTAGATAATCCTCGCCGCCTCGTTGCCGCTGCGCCCCTCTATGTTTTTATCCTCGTTCATCGTGGTGTTGAAGGCTTGTGTGTTGATAATCATTACGTTGATGCCGCTGTTTTGCGAAAATTCGTCAAGCTGATGCAGATTGGACGAGTTATACACAAAGAACCGCGCCTTAATGCCGTAATGTTCCATGAAATGTTCCTGCGTGATTTCAAAGGACTTCTTCACGCCCTCGCGGATGGCGATGCTCGGCACAACCACTATAAACTTGCTCCAGCCATACGCCAAATGCAGCTCGAACATGGTTTTGATATATACATAGGTTTTGCCTGTGCCTGTTTCCATTTCCACGTCAAGGGAAACCACGCCAAGCCCTGCGGCGAGGTCGGTGGAGTATTTGATGTTGTTGTCGGTCTGCACGGCTCGGATGTTTTTCAATAGCTGTTCTCTGCCCAAAGCAACTTCGGTGTTGCGGTAAGCCGTTTCGTATTCTTCCTCAACAAGTTGTTTTTCTTCTTCCGACAAAGCAATATAACTCAATAACATCTGCCCGCGGCGGTCAAGCCGTTCAGATTCAGACAAACTTTTCTCGCTGCCAATATCACGGCGATAGCTGTCTAAGCTCGTTTTAGGCTGACCCGCAAATACCCGGACTATGCTCTCGGCGGCCTCTGTTTGGAAGTCCTGTACCTTGAATTGGAATTTCATTCGGCGTCACCCTCCTTTTCCAACAGAAGTCGGCGTTCTATTGCCTCACGCTCACGTTGTAACTCCGCTTGGAGTTCTTCCTCTGTCGGCAAGTACAGCTTGTATTTTGAGGCAAAGAGATTTTCATTGTCAGCAAGCACAGAGTATTTTGCGATGCTCTCATCCTTGCCTGTGCATAGGATGATACCGATAGTCGGGTTATCGTCCGCTTGTCTTATCTTGTCGTTGAACAGCCTCACATAGAAGTCTAATTGCCCCACATCTTGATAATTGAGTGAGCCTGTTTTAAGGTCTATCACCACAAAGCATTTTAAGATGTAGTTATAGAAAACGAGGTCGATGTAGTAGTGCGTCCCAGCCTCGGATGTAATGCGTTTTTGCCGAGCCACATAAGAAAAACCTTTACCCAATTCAAGTAAAAAATCGTGAAGTTTATCAATTAAGGCCTGTTCCAATTCGCTTTCATGATAGTCCTTGTTTTTTTCCAAATCCAAAAATTCCAGAATATAAGGGTCTTTCAGGACATAATCGGCATCCGTTTTCGGCTCTAACTTGAAAACTTCGTTTTCCACGCTTTCGCGCCCGCTTTTTTGTGTGGCAAGCAGACGCTCATAGAAAAATGAATGGATTTGGCGGTCAAGCTGGCGAACAGTCCAGCCGGACTGCACACATTCGCTTAAATAGAAGTCACGGCGGTTTTGCTCATCAACACGCATAAGCAAGCGGTAATGCGACCAGCTTAATTCGGAACACAGCGTGTTCCGAATTGGAAACGTCTGATAAAACTGCCTCATGTGGCGTAAACTACGCTCATTAAAACCCTTGCCAAAATCGACGGTTAACCGTTCTGCCAAAAAATGCAAAAGCTGTTTGCCGTATTCCGCGCGTTCCCCAACCGCATCGTTGATTTCACGCCCAATTTCCCAATAAACTTGCACCATAGCGGAGTTAATGGCACTCAGCACCCTTGACCGGGATTCGGCAAGAACGGCTCTGATATTTTCGTAAACCTTTTGGTCTGCCTCAAACGGCATTACTTCGGTGCTTTTCAATTCGGAACTCAGCGTGTTCCGTTTTTTGTCTTGCATATCCATTTACAGAACCCTCCTAATCGTGTTGGGACTGTAAGTGTTGAATACTTGCTCGAAGTTGACCATTGCGCTGTCATTAGCGAAACTGCTGTCACGAAAAACGGCGTAATATGGCTTTTTCTTGGCAATTTCGGTTATAAGGGCGGTGTCCACTTTTTCAAAGCAAGCAATGAGATAGTTGTCGTTTACGCATAACAAGTTGCCCTCTTGCGTGATTTTAGCAGAGATGGGTATTCCGAGTTCGAGCATCACTTGGAATAGCAAATCTTCCGATGTGCGGTCGGCTTTGATATTATCGGTGAATCCGTCAAAGTTGAATTGCGCTTGCACCAGTTCGTCCGGCGTATAGTAAACGTCTTTCATATTGGACGAATCCAGTTTGAGGACACGGAAACCGATGTCGAGGTCTTGTGCGGTCAAACCGGCCTCGTCTTTTATTTTTTGCCCCGCGCGGCGTATACGTTCCTTTCCGATTTCGGGGATTGTGGTGTAACCAGCCTTTGCTGCTTCGGAATTTTCATCGCAGACTTCGGGAATTTGTACCATGATAAATTTCCGTTTACCGCCATCCTCTGTGTTTAGTTGCATGACTGCATGGGCGGTAGTTGCAGAACCGGAGAAAAAATCCAATACCATCCCATCATTAGGTAAGTTGGCGGCTATCAAAGCATCTTTTACAGCAACTGGCGCTTTTGGAAAGTCAAAAAGTTTTATTGGGCCAAAAATATTTGTTAACGTCCTCGTGCCATTATCCCGTGCTGAGTAATCTGATTTATCCCACCAAGTACGCGGCAGAGAACCGCTTTCGTTTAGGTATTTCTTCCGATATAATTCATATCCTTGCGAAGTCTGCTTTATTAACAATTCATCAAGAATCGAAGATGTTCGCTCTATTCCATATTTCCATACTTTTTCGTTTCCCTCAGTTGTTATTGGCCATAATACAACTTCTACTTGAGCAAACACTTCAAGTATTTCATACTCCTTTTTCTCGTTATTCCACGAAATTTCGGGGATTCGTAGTTTCGATGTTTTTTCGTTAAGGACTAATGGGAAAAATTGTTTCGGCCTATCATTCCTGTCCGAATCTGTACCATTTTTACGAAAGTTCTCCCATTCAAAAAAACCTTTATCATCTTTTTCTTTATACCTTGATTTTTGAGTATCATTATGTGCCATCATTCCTAAAGAAGCGTCATTTGAACGTGAGTAGAACAATGCGTACTCATGGTTTATAGAAAACCCTTTAACAGTAGACCGACCAGAGGGGTTGGTCTTAACAACAACCGTTCCTAAATGATTATCTTCGCCAAATATTTCATTCAAAACAGTAGTTACTGTGTTTATTTCATAATCATCAATCGTGAGGACAAGAATCCCTGTGTCTTTTAATAGTTCTCTTGCAATTCGCAGACGAGGATAAATCATATTTAACCAGTCTGTATGATACCTTCCGTTGCTTTCGGTATTAACTACTAAACGATAACCATCTTCATCGTATTGCCCGCTATTTGTGATGTAGTCATTTGCATCACGAAAAAAATCATTGTTATAGATAATACTATTCCCTGTATTATACGGAGGGTCAATGTAAATCACATCAATTCTACTTAAATACGTTTCACGCAAGAGTTTTAACACATCGAGATTATCGCCCTCAATGTATAGATTTTCAGTAGTATCAAAATCAACGCTTTCCTCACGGCACGGGCGCAAAGCCGCCGCAATGGGGGCGTTGGCAAGCAAAACGCTTTTGCGTTTGTCCGGCCAAGTGAATTGATAGCGTTCCTCACGTCCCTCAACAACATGGGTATTTATCTCTTGCATCAGCACATCTTTATCTATGGCACGAATGACCGCCCCGTTCTCGTCCACGGTTTCCGTCACGGCGTTAGGAAACATCTCCGAAAGTGCAGCAAATTTTTCATCAGAAAGGTTCAGGGTGTGCATTTTCATCTTATCCATTATGGTTGTCCTCCAATTCGGTTTTTAGTTTCCGCAATTCCTCCGCAAGTTCCCATTTTCGGCGGGGTTGCTTTTCGCTCATGGCTTTCTTTTCGAGAGCCTCTATCTTCAGTGCCAGTCTATCACGGCGGTCGTTTTCAACTATCATATTATCAAGGTCTTTACCACCACTTATGTCAATGCCTCCGATTTGGGCAATGGCATTTTCCCATATAGCCTCAAGGTCAAGTCCTGTGAGCGGCAGCACCCACTCATTCAGCGGCTTGCTGTCCGATAAAAGCACCTTGCCCGCACGATAAACGGCAAGTCGGGCGTTATCGCTGTGTTGGAGTACAAAGAGCATCCGCTGGTCAATCAGCTTTGAAAGCATGGCGATGTTCTTTTTATCGCAATCAAATACTTTCAATGACACATGAACAACATAAACTGCCGACACTTCATCGCTTGCCGTAACCGCCAGCGTTTGCGGGGATATTTCCGCTACTATTGCCATACGGCTGATTTGCTCGTCAAACAGTTTACGGTCTGCCGTGTTTGGTTTGAACATATCAAACACCGCTTTCTTAGGTAGCGGTCTGGCAAACTCCGTTGCCTTTGGCAGCCCTAACATAAAATCCCCCTTATTTCACGGTCACAAAGCAGACCAATTCAAAATCATCCAGTCCGTCTATGGCATTGGCCGCAAAGGACATCTGCTTACCCGATAAAAAGCTGTTGATTGAATCACTCTCGTTCAAGTCCACTATAGAATCCACGGCAGCGTAAAGCATATCAGAATACTTCTGCATATTCTTTCCGTCTTTGGTTTCATCATTGAACCGCTTGCAAATGTCTGTGTCCGGCGTTGATAATCCCTTGCAAAGATGCCGCAAAGTATCAAGCAGTTTCTTCGGTTGCAAGTGGTCTGTATGCACTTCGCCATTTTCGTCAACATAAACCATATAGAACGGATGGAGTAGATTTTGGTTTTGAATGTTTATATTTGCGTTTCGGTTTTTCAAAATGAATATCGTGCCGGGCGGCAAGCCGTCTATGCTTGGCACAACGGCGTGCAGCCCAAAGGGCACGCCGTCCAAATCGCCTTGACGGTTGATATATTCGAGCAAATCAAGCCTAAACTCATTCAGCCCTAAGTCCATGATGGACACACCCGATTGCATATCTTCTATGTCAACAACCTCGTTTTGAAGTTTATCAAGCTGCGCCTTGCGGTATTCGAGGTCACCCATTTCCTCGGGGTCAATGGGGTTGTCATCGCCTGTAGCAGTCATGACGGTTGCTTTCATTCGGGTTTCAACACGCCCCTTGAGTGTAAGATACTTGTCCAAGCCAATATTCGGCCAGAAGTTCACAAGCTGTATTTTCTCGTTACGGCTGCCTATACGGTCAATACGCCCAAAACGCTGGATTATTCGGACAGGATTCCAATGGATGTCGTAGTTAATGCAGTAGTCGCAATCCTGTAAATTCTGCCCCTCTGAAATACAGTCGGTGGCAATCAAAATATCAATCTCGGCAGGGTTGTCCGGCATGAGTAAATCCTTGTCTTTCGATATGGGCGAAAACAAGGTCAATATCGTGTTCATATCGGTGCGTTTTAATTTAATGGTCGTTTTGCCGTCTGTTGTGCCTGTTATCATGGCGGTATCAAGCCCAAGCTGCTTTCGGGCGAAGGGCGCTACTTGGTCGTAGAGGTAGTCTGTGGTGTCCGAAAAAGCGGAAAATAGTAAAACTTTTTTATTGTCGGCGTTAAACGGGTTTTTCACCTTGTCGGCGATAAGCGTAAGCAAGGTTTGGAGTTTTGTGTCATGTTCGGGGGATATGTCCGTAATCATAGATGACAGTAGTTCAAGGATTTCCGAATCCTCCGCAAGCCTCTTTCGCCATGTGATGTAATCCATGTCGGCAAGGTCAATGTCCAGTTTCCTCCCCGCGTTTTCAAAAAACTCCGTGTTACGGTCGTAACCGTCAAATTCATCCTCGTTCCATTCTTGGGCGGTGATTATGTTCTCGCCGCCACGAGAAAAGGCGTCAATGTCTGCTATCGTGCCATTGATAAGCGTTTTCACGCGGTTGAGGGTAATGCGGAATGAATATACCGAGCTTTCGAGGCGTTTCAAAAGGTTGATACACATAAGGCGGCGTATTCCGCTTTCACGCCCAGCGCGGTCAATGTTCTTGCTTGGGTCAACGTACTTAGACCGCTTGCTCTCAAGCAAGAAGTCTGTGGGGATATATATGGCAAGATTCAGCCTTGTAAGCTGTTCGTAGATTTCGTCATAATCTATCGCCGAGGCGAGGTCGGACAATTTCGGACGCATGGATATAGGTTTCATTCTTTCGGGGAATTTGCCTATCGCATCCATGTTGTAATACTTTTCGATATGCTTGCGCGACCGGGCAATCGTCACGCTGTCGAGCAGGGTAAAGAAGTCAAAATCAAGTGCGCGCAAAAGGTTTTCGGTTGTCCGAGCCTTTGGTTCGAGTTTGCTCCATTTATTAAATGCAATCTGAGCTTGGCGAAAAATAACGTCTATAGGTTTCTTGGTGTCCAGTTTTTCATTTATGATGTTTGAATTGCCCTCGTATGCAAGTTGTAACTGGTTTCGCAGGTCGGTAAAGCTATTGTTTACAGGCGTTGCGGACAGCATCAGCACTTTGGTTTTAACGCCGCGCCGAATAACCTTGTTAAGCAGTTGTAAATAGCGGTTTTCGCGCCTATCGTCACCATGCCCCGAATAATCACCGCCGTTGCGAAAATTGTGGCTCTCGTCTATCACCACAAGGTCGTAATTGCCCCAGTTCAGCTTCGCCAAGTCAATGCTGCCTGATGTCCCTTGTTCCCGCGACAGGTCGGTATGGTAAAGCACGTCATACCGCAAGCGGTCTGATGCTATCGGGTTGTTTAAGTAGTTTTCTTTGAACGTATGCCAGTTATCAGACAGTTTTTTCGGACAAAGCACAAGCACCATTCTGTTGCGGAGTTCGTAATACTTGATAACTGAAAGCGCCGTGAATGTCTTGCCAAGCCCCACGCTGTCCGCAAGGATGCAGCCGTTGTATTTTTCGAGTTTATTTATAATGGCAAGCGTTGCATCACGCTGGAAGTCGTACAGCTTGCCCCAAATTTTCGATTCCTTGAAGCCTGTTGCCTCGTTTGGTAATACGTCCTCGCTGACGTCCTCAAGAAACTCGTTGAAGATATTAAAAAGGGCAACGAAATAGATAAACTCCGGGGAGTTCTCTTGATAGGCGGCAGTTATGCCCTCCAATACTACATCGGTAACGTCTTGGAGCAGATTTTTATCGTTCCAAACTTGGTCAAACATCTTCACATACTCGCCGGACAGGGGAGCAAACAGCTTGTTTACAGGGTTTATGATATTGTTACCGCGCTCACAGCCGATGTCAGCGGTGGTAAAGCCGTGCATCGGCAGATAAGTGGAAGTCGTTTCGGCATTGGTGACATTCATGAATCCGCTTATATTACCGCCAGTTAGGTTCGAGCGAAACTTGACTTTCTTGCGAATCCAGTCGGCGCACTCGCGGGCGATGGCTTTCTGAGTGAGTTCGTTGCGGAGCTTTACTTCAAATTCCGTGCCATACAAAGAACGCTCTCGGTTTAACCGTGGTATATAAAATTCTCGCTTTGCTTTGGCTGTCTTTTCTTGCAGGAAGGTGGGGGACGTAAAGATAAAACGCATTTCCTCAATGCCATCAAGCTGTTTCTTCAAAACTTGATATGCGTAGATAGAGAAACACGCCGCCGCTACGGACAGCTTATCACCTTTGGATATGGTAGCCGTCAAATCGTCTTTGACGGTTTTGTTTACGTTGTCAAGCATTTCGGGTAGTTGCATATATTCGACCCCTTTGTTTGGTTTTGCCTCGTTTCAAGAAACAGTTTTATGTGGGGGCAAGAACGCTTATGCCCGCCAATCGTAGCTGCTCAATCAAGTCAATTTCTTTTATCGCCCAATGGGTTTTATCAAACTCGTTGAACGATGAGGCGTATTGGATGTCAAGGTCAACGACCATTTCGTTGAGTTTTTGCTGCGGCACAGAGGATAACTTGTAATAGTTGACTTTAATTCCGTTGCCCTGTGGCTCAACATCCAAAACAATGCCGTAATATGCCATATGGTCTGCATCTGTTTTTCCGTGTCCTCGGTTTGTACTCGCAAATATCGAAGGGTATGTTTTTATTTGAGATATGGCTTCGCCCTGTAATGTGGAAAACTGCGCTATTAAATCATTTGTCATGCTCTCGGTTAATGCACGGTCTTTGGGTACTGAAAAATGACCGACTATATCCGAAAAAACCTCGCCCTCAATAACAAAGAGGTTGTAATAGTCTTTGCAAATTGCGACTGCGCTGACAGTAGCGCCGCTTTTCGTTTGCACAGGGGGTAATATGAGGTTGGTTATGCTGTTTACTGTATTCGCATTGGCTACTTGCGTGTTGTTGTTGCCTATTTGAGCCATAGCGTTAGATGGCAAATTCGACAGCAGTTCTGCCTTTTTAGCAATCTGTAACTCATTTGGCATAACCGCTATTCCCCCTTGTTGTTAATGATAAGCGTTTCTACGTTCCCGACAATCTGCTTGTTGTCCGAGCCGAATTGTTGGAATACAAAGGCGGTGTTGTTGACCGTTTGACCGCTTGTATCTTCGGCAGCGTTTTCAGTTTGGTTATCCTCGTAAGTGTACGCTTCCTCAGTTATTTCGCTGTCATTGTTGCGCGTGTATGAATAATCAATTTTATCAACAAATTGTACTTCGTTTTCACGACCCGAAAATTGGCTCATGTAGTTTTCGTCTATCTCATTGATTGCAAACTTGCCATCCGTATTATTAACAACTGTGACAGCATACAAGAGTATTCCGGCAAGAAAGCCAGCTACGTCAAATGTATTCAACTTAGCAAGTTCAGCTTTCGTAATTTGGGATACCTTGTCAACTATAGCGATGGGCTGAATATCTGTGTCATTAGCGATAATGTCCTTTAGTGCAAGGACAATATCGCTATATTTATTTTCGTTAATCAAAGGCAATACGCTTTTAGAAAAATCTTCTCTAAACGTCATACCATTATCATTTTCAAGTATCTTTTTTGCTTCGGCGATAACATCGTCCGGCAGATTCTTTTTACATATTGCCCAATCGGATGTCGTTCTGTCCTCGTCACCAATAAAGTAGTCGTGCGCAATGGAAAGAGCTATTGAACTACTTATATTTTTTTGACTTTTACCAGCCGCAGATTTGCGTAACGTAAAAACTCTTACACACGACCCAAAGCACAGTCTTATCACAATACCCCTCCCTGTACGATTATTTACTGTATTTCATCGTCTACATAGTCAACGATGTCCCCAATGTTCACTTCTAAGGATTTACATATACGCCCCAACACTTCCATGCTTACAGGCAAATCTTTTCCCATCTTCGCCATTGTGGACGATGTAATGTCGGTCATAACAATAAGGTCTTTTTTCATCATTTTTTTGTCTATCAGCAATTTCCAGAGCTTATTGTAGCTAAAAGCCATATCTCAGCCTCCCGCATTAAAATGACAGGTTTGCACCAACAAAAACTATTATACGCCAAATGTTTACATAGTGCAAGACAAAATTCACTTATTCCTATGCGAACTTTACATAATCATACTTAATTACTTTCGCTTCATTAGTTTGGATGAATTAGCGACTTCTGGGCGAGTAAAAGCCGATGCCCAGCAGAGGTTATTCGCTTTTCAATCCTCTAAAATTATTTCAGACGGCAAACAAAGCCACGCTGTTTGAAAGAGGACAAACAATATGACCAACATCCGCGCCCCGCCGAGAGAGATTAGACCCTTGCTCGCAAAGGCAACCTACAATTTAATCTGTGCTGCGATATACGCAAGCACAACATTCATTTTCGATTGACAGCATTGATGCCCTGTTAGCGGTGGCCACCGCTGGCAGAGATAGATGCCATAGGCCGAAGTGAAGCGGAACTACGAGAACGCTCCCATATATGGAGGCTCGTAGGGCTTTACTGCGGCCTTTTTTAGTGCCGCAAACGCACTCCGCTTCATCGGCAAAAGCCATGAAAGGAGTGCTTTTTAATGAAAAACTACGCACAGAGCGATTATGCGCTCAACAAGAACGCCGAGGGGATTGTTTACCCCTTCGCCGACCAGACCGTTGAAGTCACCCTTGAGAGTTATCTGAGAGAAAACCCCGACAAGACCGCCGCCGACTTCGCCGAACTCAAAGCCCTGTCCGATGAGGACTACTACGAAACGGACAGGAGCGGCTACCGCCAGACTTGGAAGAATATTTCGTTTGACAGGCTGACGGAGGAAGAACTCAACACCTTGTGCGCCCCATCTGCGGAGCAGACGGTTATCGAAAAAAGCGCGGACGAGGCGGCATACGCCAAACGCCAATCTACGGCTGCCCGCGCGTTGGACAAGCTGACCGAGGTTCAGCGGCGGCGGTATCTGCTACATCACGCTCACGGCAAATCTGTAAGAGAGATTGCCGAGTTAGAGGGAGCGTTTTTTACAAGCGTCCACGAGTCTTTGAAATCGGCTGAAAAGAAAATCAAAAAAATTATAGCGGAAGGCTGAAAAACACCCGTACAAACTGCGCCATTTTTCACGCCTTATGAGAGGAACTTTTCCTCCCAGCTATGTTCTTTGAAAAACACCGCCGCTTTTGGCGGTCATAGACAATAACCCAAATACATTCCGACTGTGACCCGCAAGGGAAAGCGAGCGTGGCGGTGCGCCAAAGTCTGCGATGCAGACGCGAACAACACCAAGACCACGGACAGGCATATTGGTACGGCCTGCGTCAAGACCCACAGAAGGAAACAATGATACTTGCGCTTTGAACGCTTCACAGCATTGAGCGCCCCGCCATCAACATGGGGGGAGTAGCTGACCTAACCGTAAATGGAACGGCTGGTTGGCTCTATGACACTCCGACCGGGAGTGGTTTGGGCTATTCCTACTGCCGAGGGCGCGTGGCAAATACGGCAGCTTAATTAAAGTTAGAGCCATCGGGCTGGGTGGCGCTCAGCGTTACCCAGCCTGTTACTGTGACTTTAATCACAAATAACATAGAGAATGGAGAATTAGATATGAACAGAATCAAATTCAAGCGTGGGGATATGTTCTACGCCGACCTCAACCCGACTGTCGGTTCGGAGCAAGGGGATTTGCGCCCGGTGCTGGTAGTTCAGAACAATGCCGGGAACACGCACAGCCCGACAACTGTAGTCGTGCCGATTACCCGTAACCTCAACAAAACGTCACTCCCGACCCATGTAGTCATATCAAAGGAAAGCGGACTGGACAGCGATTCGCTGGCTCTGTGCGAACAGATACGGACGATTGATTGCTCCCGCATGACTTCATACATAGGGCAAATCAACGGCGAGGTTCAAGCCAAGATTGATGATGCTCTATTGGTTTGTGTCGGCATTGAAAAACATCGTGCCGTAAAAGGCGAAATGATGGTGCTTTCGCTCTGCCCCCGCTGTGAAAGCAATTTTAGGGAAAGCGGTTATGTCCTCGTAAAAAAGGGCTGGCAAGAGTTCAAAGAAGATTGCGACTTCTGCAAGGTCAGGCAGGGTTTGACCTTCGGCGTTTTCGGTTCGCCGTGATTGTTCTCTCCGAAAACACCACAGGCGGCCTTTTCCCAACTTGGGAAAAGGTTGCTTCATTATATAAGGATAGGAGCGGTGACAATGAGATTCAAATACAAGTATGCCGATGTCGCTTGCGACTACTGCCTCGAAAAAGGATGGTGCGAACATACAATATGCCCCCACATCATGGAAAACCTTGACGATTTGATGATGGATAAAGCGTTTCGCCAAGCCATCGCCGATGCTGAAAACTGCGTTTGCAAGCATAAACGGACATTACTCCAGTTAAAGAATGATGAACGAGCATAGAGCCTTTTCCCAAGTTGGGAAAAGGTCATTTTTATGAAAGGGAGGGCGAAAGGATGAGAGCCGCCACAACAAACCTTAATGAATTAGTAGACATCCGCACGGTTTCCGTAGACCGCTCATTGCCGAGAGAGGCACGAATAGCCGAGTTCGTCAGACAGATAAAGAATCCGTACAAATTCAAATGCGGCAAATTCACCGTCACAGCCAAGTACGCCGATACCGGGCAAACTTTGGAAGACTGCTTATTACAGATGATGAGTTAAATGAAGCGGTGACAGAGTTGATTTTCCTACAAGGGCGCGCCATAGTAATAAGTGGAAAAAGCAAGAGTTAAATCCACAGCCCTTGATTTTCGGGAAATCGGAAATTAAGGAGGCTTTGGATATGCAAGAAACGAAGTACAGGGCGATAAAGTATATTCGCCTGTCAAACGCCGATGAAGTCGGCGGTGTCGAAAGCGACAGCGTAGGAAATCAGCGTAAGCTGATAGACGAGTTTTTGAAGAAACACCCCGAAATCGAAGATGCCGGGGAAAAAGTGGACGATGGCTGGAGCGGCGATGAAGTCGGCGGTGTCGAAAGCGACAGCGTAGGAAATCAGCGTAAGCTGATAGACGAGTTTTTGAAGAAACACCCCGAAATCGAAGATGCCGGGGAAAAAGTGGACGATGGCTGGAGCGGGATTCTCTTTGACCGCCCATCGTTCAAAGAAATGATGGAACAAATCGAGCAGGGCAACGTAAACTGCGTGATAACGAAAGACCTCTCCCGCTTTGGGCGCGAGTACATTGAAACAGGTCGTTATCTGCGGCGTATTTTCCCTGCTTATGGCGTTAGGTTCATAGCCATCAACGACAGCATTGACACTCTGAACGACAGCGGCGATGACCTTTCTGTCAGCCTAAAATCCATCATAAACGATGCTTACAGCAGAGATATATCCATTAAGGTGCGCTCCGTACTCGCCAGCAAACGTAAAAATGGCGATTTTGTCGGAGCGTGTCCTGTTTACGGATATGTCCGTGATGAGGAAAACCGCAACCAGCTTGTGATTGACGATTACCCCGCAAGCGTTGTCTGTGAGATTTATCAGTTAAAACTGGACGGTCATAGCGCCGACCACATAGCGGATATTCTAAACGAACGGGGCATCCTCTCACCGTTGGAATACAAGAAGCACAAGGGCTTGCCTCATGCCAAAGGCGGCTTTGCCGACAGCGATGGGGCTAAGTGGTCTGCAACGGCAATCTTCCGCATCTTGAATGATGAAACCTATACAGGCACGTTGGTACAGGGCAAGGTTGGAACGCCGAATTATAAGCTGAAAGAATTGAAAGCCAAGCCGGAGGATGAATGGCACAGGGTAGAAAACGCCCACGAACCTATTATCAGCAAAAGCCGATTTGACTTGGTGCAGAAAATCCTTCGGCTTGATACCCGCACTTCACCGAAAAACAACAGGGTTTATACCTTTTCGGGCATCCTTATCTGCGGTTGTTGCGGAAACCGAATGACCCGTAAGACCGTACCTTACAAGGGCAACAAGTATTTTTATTATTATTGTCCCACAGGAAAAAAGAACGGCTGTGACGGTTCTGCTATGGTTAAAGAGCAGGACTTATTAGACTGCGCTCTGGACAGCACAAGAGCCTTTGTTTACAACATCGCAGAACTTGAACGGCTTCTT